>VTLG01016110.1_pt1 | contig 28341 bp, 42 predicted proteins | sample 4694571 | NCBI WGS metagenome assembly VTLG01 (sample SAMN12604809, study PRJNA352737) | marine metagenome | biome: ENVO:00000447; feature: ENVO:00000209|ENVO:00000569|ENVO:01000036; material: ENVO:00002151; isolation source: viral sequences binned using virsorter ...
TTCTGTTAAGTGTTCATTTAAATCTTTTGGTATTTCATTTTTCCATTCAACTACTAATCCTGCCTTTAATCTTAAATGAGTTGAACAAGATTTTAAAGATTTAAAATTCTTTGTATCATCTAATTCTTTGTAAGATGCTTTTGCTTTATATTTAGCCATATTATTTATCCTAAGTTATTTAAGTGTTCACAAGAAAAATCCCAAGAAGTAACCAAGTAATCCTCATAACCTTCTGCTTGTTCTATATCTATCTCATTATTACCACTCCTTAAATTATAAGCAGTAGTAGAATCAGCTAAAGATAATGTTGGATTATCATGTATCAATGCTTCAAATATACTAATCTGATTTAGTATATAATCTTGGAATTGTTGATTATTTCTATTTAAAAAATAATAATGTATATCTATATTAAAAGTTCTATGTTCTGATTTGCTTGTAACATCACCTTGTTCTGAGCCTAGTGGTGTTAATATAAGAAATTGATTTGCTTTACTTGTTTCATCAAAACCACTTAATACTGGACATTTCATCTCTGCCTTAATTTTGCTCTTTAAAGCCTTTAATACATTGAGCCAAGTGTTTGTATAGGTAACTGCCATTATCTTCTCATTTCAATAGTAGCATTGCTTTTATTTGTTTGTTTCCTATGGCTACTTACAACTTCAACTTCCCAAACATCACCATCAGTAGCACTTGCTCCTTGAAATCTTCCAGATAGTCCACCAAAAATATGCTGTAATCCACCAGTAATGGTTTCTGCTGATGTAACATCTCCAAATATCTTATCATTAGAAAAATGATATACTTTAAATGTTCCTACACCATAAGCACCTGTTGCTTCTACTTCAATCTTTAATAAATCATAAGGCTCACCACTATATTCACCTGATAGTTCTACTAAATCCATAGTTCCTGCTACATTTCTATATCTTATAGAACCTTTCTTATCATTACCATCTACTTCATGTGATAGTTTAAGTGTTCCATCATTAAGCCTGTCAATTAAACCTGTTCTTTCAGGATTTTGAACTAATCCCATCAGGTAATCTGCTTCCTCTGAAGCACCTTCTTTTGCTCTAATTAAATTTGCTGCTGCAATATAACATACTGACTTAATAATAATAGGGTCATATTCTTCTGCTATTGATAAACTTGCTGTATCTGAATCTACTTGTTTAATCTTTTCTAATGGTGTGGAATATCTCATATCAAGATAATTATGTAATTCTAATGAAGCATCTACTAATGCTTGTTCTAAAAATGATGTAAAATCTACACCTGCTTCAAACATTTGTTCATTAATTGTAGTTGAAGAATAGTTGCTATTATAATATTCTACTTGATTTGTACCACTTGCATAAAACCATTCTCCATTACTATCAACAGCACCTGATGTAGATTGTGCTGCTGCAAGTTCCTCACCATTAACAAATAATTGTGAAACATATCCACTATCTCTAAACAAGTGAAGATTGCCTGATGTTAAGGTAGGGTATATCTGAACCTTACTATCAAAATCACTAACCCTACCAAAGTATTTTGTTAGGTCTGATATTCCTGCATAACTAAAATTAGTAGCCATATATCTCCTATCCTAAAATAACTGCTTCTATTGCAGAGTTTTTAATTCTATTAACACTTCTTCCTTTTATTTCTAATATAATATTATAACCTGCTGAAGTAAATGATGCACCACCTGAATGAGCAGATAAAGAAGCATAAGTATATGAAAATTCTGCATCAGGTAAATTTGCAATAGTCCAATGATGATGTCCTTTATCATAATCTATTCCACCCACTATTTTATCCATATATAAAAGATTACCATTGCCATCATCAATTATGTATGCTTTTTCATTTAATTCCTCTACACCAGTTACAGGATTTTGTATTGTTTCTTGTGGTTGTGTAGCTATTGGTCCATAGCAGATTGTATCTGTTGTCCCACCACCATGTATGCTTCCTAATAAATCAGGAACACTACTTGCTAATGCAGGAAATGCTCCAACACCAAATGGTGTAGTTCCAGAAACATTTGCAATACCAACTCTTGTTAAACTGTTATTACTCATTGATTGTACTCTAATATCACCATTGTGTATAAATATCTTTACTTTTTTATTCCTTAATCCTGATGATGTAGTATAATATTCTGTATCTAATACTGCTTGTATCTTAGGCAATACTGCATTTGATGAACCATTAAAACTTGTATCTGAAGCATCTGTTGTAAATGCTATTGCTTCTTCTGATGATACACTGTCAATACCACCAACATTAAACTCATCTACTACTATATGAAATGTATAAGCAGTTGAAGCAGCTAAACCTGTTTCTGTGTTAGCTTTAATACCTGTTAATCCCCAATCTAAATATCCACCTTCAGTGAAGAAAGGACCAATAGCAACTGAGCCAGGCACTAAACCTTCTGCTATCTTAGTTGCAGTTCTGGCTTTACCAAAGAAAGAACCTCTTGATTTAAATCTTCCTAATTTATCACTTATACATAAGGCAGTATCAAATGCTAAATATTCATTACCAAAGAAATAGTATATTGGTGCATCATCTGCTATTGCAACTGCAACTGAACCTAACAACCCTCTTTTAACAGTTAAAGTTTCACTTGATATACTTAACACTTCAATGACTTCAGTACCAACAACTATCAAATCACCTTCTTTAAACCAATCACCATCATCTACAACCATAGCTGTATCACCTATTGCCATAGCATCACCATCATTAACAAGTACAGCAGTACCTTCTCCATAATCAGCACCATTAGGTATTTTAACCTGAACAAATAGCTCACCACTATTTAATGCAGAAGGTAAAGAACCTGAACCAATCCCAGAAGCATGATAACCTGCTGATTCATAAGCAGCTCCACCTGCAAAAGCATAAGCTACTACTCTGTTACTTGGTAAAAACATAAATTTTCCAGCAGGTAATAAAAAACTCCAACTTCTTACATAGGTTGCAGAACCTGGTCCTAAATCAACTGCATTAGATTCATCAGCAGCAGTTCCAGCTTTCCATTCTTGTACAGCTATTAATATTTCAGAAGTTACATTGCTTGTGTTTTTTAATAGAATAGCTTTTGAAGATTGCATATTAGCAACTCCTTTAGTAACTGTGCTTTCCATTATTTTACTAAAGCCATCCCCATAATCTAATTCTTGATTTATAGTAAATATTTCTTTGTAATTATCTGATATATTACATGAGTAATTTTTTTCTGCTTTAAGTATTAATTCTGTTGTAAATTTTTTAGTAGCCATTTTTCTCCTTAACCTGTAATATGGTATTTAATGTTTAATTGTGCAGTAATATCCCCTGTTCCACCTTCATTTTCTGCAAAAGCAAGTATAATTTTATCTGCTGCAATGGAAGCAGAATCAACTGCCAATGTATCTGTTTTTATAGATGTTCCTGATGGTGTCATTGATGAACCTATATGTGCTATTAATGTTCCATTTGATAAATCTCCATGATTTGAAGATGTATCTAAATCATAACTATATACATGAAAATTTAATGCTTGTGAAGAATTACAAGTAGCTACCACTCTTATAGCATCTATGTATATATCATCTTCAATAAACCAATAACAAGCTGTTGCTGTACTTGCTGTTCCATTAGCACTTAAATCAAGTGTAGTAGCAGGGTCAGCACCATTACTAAACATACTATCATCAGCTATTATATCAGCACCACTATCAGAAAACATCATATTGTTACATACCATTGGATTGTGATAACCTTGAGTAGGACTAAAATCAAATAATCCAAACTCTTTATATTGAGTATGAACATGAACACCATTTGCTTTTACATAGTTGTTTGTAGTATCTACTAATAATTTACTATCATTACTTGAATTTCTAACTTCAAATGCTGTTGTATTATCTGTTGCTGATTTTACATGACAGGCTCTATCTGAAATAATTAAAGAAGTGCTTGAACCTTCTCCAGTAAATAATGACTTAGGTGAAGATGTTACACCTGAATTACCACCACCTATATAAGTAATATCTTTGTATGTATTTTTCTTTTGTTTACCTGTAAAACTCATTAATTTTTACCTTTATTGATATTATAATATAACCTATTAAATGTTTTTTTAAACATAAATTTAAAATTATTCCAAATCCATTAGTAGTTCTTCTATCCTATTAAATCTTTCATCTAATTTAGTATCTATCTTAGCAACACTAACTTCTAAAGTTTGTATTTTAGTTCTATTAGTCATTACTTGTCTTGAATTATTATCATTATCAGATTCCATTGATTCTATTTTTTGTGCAAATACTCCCTGTGTATAAATAAATGTACCAATTATAGTACCTATGGTAATTATAGTTCCTAGTGATATTTTCTTATCTATCATATTTATTATCCCTCATAAATAGTTGTAGGTAATGCTGTTGCTTTTATAATAAATGGATGATGTGCAAGTCCATGTGTGGTTCTATAGCCATAAAGTAATTGAACAGCACTTGCATCACTTGACTTTAAACCTATATAATAAGTTATATCTGTATTTGGTGTTAAATCTGTTATACACCATTTAAAAGTAATTATTTCATCATCTGATTCATCATCTGATAAATGTCCACTATAATCATACTCATAAGTAGCACCTAATGAATTGTAAGTAGAATTATCACTTAATCCTGCATATATAGTAACATCAGATGTGCTATATCTATTGAAAAAACCTGTTGCTTCAATTTCTATTTTACCACTTGGTGGTACTGTAAATGTGATTTGATGTGTAGAATCTTCTACTGTAAATGATGTTTGTAAAGTATGAATAGATATAGATGTAGCTGATGGTTGTAAATAAGTATATCCTAATATTTGCCCATCTATTATACCAGATAAAGCATTGTTACCTTTAATAGTTAAAGTATTTGTATCAAGAGTATTTATCTTAACTGAATCTTCTGATAATTCTATACCTGTGTTTTTTTCACCAACCTTTAATACTTTTAAATTGCTTTCTAATGTACTATCATCAGCAAGGGAAACTATGTTTTTTAGCTTCCCTTGAAAAAAGTTCTTTAAGTTCTTTTTAATTTCTGATAGTGTCATTATCTAAATTTCTTTATAATTGGTTTAATTTTCTTCCACATCTCATCATCTTTTTTAGACTTAGTTACCTTAGTAATTAAATCACCAACTATAAGTAATACTTTAACTCCACCTTTTTTAGCAATCCATTTACCTAATATTGCCTGTACAATCATTTGTTATCACTCCTTAGACCATCAAGTAATCCTTTAAGTCCTGCCCCTATTGTGTTTTCAATTAAGTCCACAAAGTATGGTTCTATTGTAGAGTTCCATATTTTCTTAGTGAATTTCCACTTAGCCAGACCTAATGTTAATGTAACACCTGCTATATAAGTACATGATTCTACCCAGTTATATAATTCTTTATTAGGTACTTTTTTTAATACCCATAATGCTACTGCTCCTGCTCCACCACCTGCTAATAAGTTTAAATTATTCATTAAAAAATCCATTAGTTTTTATCTCCTTCATCTATTAGTTTAATGTTATCTATCCATGCTTCTACTACTTCTAATCTTTGTTTTAATTCTATATATTGTGTTTCTTTAAATACTGGAGGATGTGAATCCTTTTTTAAGTGAGCAACCATTATTTCTAACTGCTCTATGTATCTGCCTTGCTTACTAAATGCCTTCCATAGTATATCAATTTGTTTGCTATTAGTCATCTTTACAATCATCCCACTTTTTTAAATCTAACATTGGTAAAGGCTTCTCTATCATGTGGTCCTTTAATTTATCATTCTGTATTGCTATCTTATTTCCACCTTTAACAAAAGGTTTACCATTAGCACATCCAATTTCATACACAAATAATATTGTTTTAAATATACCAACTCTAACAACTCTTGCTGGTCTATCATCAAAGATAATTACATCATCAGTATTTAAATCTTTACCTATAAATACTTTTAGTGCTTCTATAATTGATTCTATTGTACTTCTTGCCATTAAGAACACAAATCCAGTTATAATAACCCAACTATATTCTCCTAATAAATTTTCTATAACATTTGTGTCCATTTATCTCCATTATACTACTACTTTAAATATAGTTGTTCCTGAACTTATTTTATCATGGCTCTTTGCATTGTATGCTTCTAAAGATTTATCTATTTCATACATATCCTCATCATAATTTTGTAAATCTATCTTAACACCATCTCTATTTCCATTGTCATAAAAGATATAACAATTTTGTGATGCTCTACCTGCTAAGTTTAAAGCCTTCTCTGAATAGTCATTTGCTCCTACCATACTGCTGCTTCTTGAAAAGTTATCACCAACTCTTGCAGAATGAACATGACCAAATATAACATAATCTACATCTATTCCTCTTGCTTTATATCTTCCCATAAGTTGTGTAACACTCTTATCTAATCCACCCTTAATAGAACCATTACCATGTAATATCAATAAGTTCTGTCCTGCTACCTCAACTACTACTTCAGTAGGGTCTCCATCAATAAAATTAATCTTACTATTCTTAAATATATATCTCAATGTCTGAAATATTGTATAATCATAATTATCAGAAGCTAACATTGTACTCCAGCCCCAATTATCTTTTACTCTTGATTCATTGCCTGTAACTGATGCAACTGATACATTAAAATGTTCATTTAGTTCCAGAATTACTTGTTGAAATATATCTACTGCTAAAAATGTAGCCTTTGCTCTATTAGTAGCCATAGATAGTAATTCATCTAATCTTCTATCACTATTAAGCAAATCACCTGATTGTACAAGCAATACATTTGTAATAGATTGTGATTTAAAGTACATAATAGACCTTTTAACAAAGGATTTACATCTTTTGGATGCAACATTAAAGTCATACTTATTATGCTCTAAATCCACTAACTCATTAAAATGTACATCTGAAAATTGAATTACACCAACTGCCTTAGTTGATTGCCTATGTGATTTAGTTAGCTTGTTTAGTTTATATTTGTCAAAAATCTCTTTTAGGTTCTTAGTATATTCTGCTATTGCATTTTCTACTCTTGCATATTCCCTAAAAGTCTTTCTTTCTATTCTATTTAAATCTTGGATTGATTGCTTTTGTTTAGCAAGTCTTACATTGGATTGAATTATCTCTACATCATCAGGTTGGAGTGGATGTACTGTTTTATATCTGCATTTTTTACACCCATATCTTTGTCTATCACTATCCCATCCCTGTTTTGTTAGCTGAGATGAGAAGCAGTTAGGACAAATCAACTCCATATATTATTCCTTTATAATATAACCTAAGACACAAGAGATTATAAAAGTAATACCAGAACCAATCCCTTTAATCCAAGATAGTGCTACCTCATTATTTCTTACCCTACCATTTAATGCTTGTAGATGATTAAAATTAGCATCAACTTTATCTTTGATGTATTCTAAATGTGTTAATACTAAGTCTGTATCTTTTCTATTCATTTATCTCTGATAATGTTTTGCTTAATTCTTTTGCTCTATTAGGAGTTTGTTTAGCCCATAAACTATCAAGCATTTCTACTGCTCCTGCTTTATATTTGTCATTCTCTATATAGTGTAATGTTTTAATAAAGTTAAATAGTTTATTACCAAGCTGGTAATACATATTTTGAAGTATGTTCTTTACTAATTGTGGTTTATCCTTATACCATTGAAGTTTGTTTTGTAATACTCTTTCATTCTTAACTAATCTTCTTTCAAGTATTGTATCACATACATCTTCATCTAATTCTAAAGATGCTACAAGAAAGCCTATTCCTATAGTATCATACCCAAGAGTGTCCTTGTAAACCTTCTTAGAATAGCCTTCATGTCTTTTAATTTCTTCAATTAAGGACATTATCTATATTCAATATGAAATATTAAATCTAAATCATCTGCTGCTGCAAAAGTTGGAGTGCCATTAACTATTAATCCTGATACATATACAGATGTTGAATCATCTGCTGCTTGTAATAATTGCACAGGATTTGAATTTTCATCTGTAACAGTTGAAGGCATTACTTGATGTATTCTTGAATTATCTATTGCACTAAATGTACCTGATTGGTCTTGGTCTAATTTTGCCAAGCCTGTAACATTTAAACCCTCAATATCTGAATCAGATATGTCTGCTGTAGCATTTATAGTTCCAAGTGCAGTATTGCCTTCTGAGAACACAAAAGTGGCATCAAAATCTTGACTTGATTGGTCTATTGCATACATACCCAATAACCTTGAACAACCACCATTACCAATAACTGCATTAGGTATTTCTGTAGCTGTAAAAAAAACATCATTTACTGCATAAGCATCTGTAGATACTGTTGGTGTAACTCTTATTATTTTAAAATTACTTTTACCATAAGAACCCATATTAAATACCCTCCACTTTCCAACCTTTTTTCTTATAAGATTTTTCTAAACCTTCCATATTATCTCTATATATTACTCTACCATTTGATTTAGTAATTTTAAGTTTCTTTAATTCTTTTTTAACTTCTTTTTTAACTACTTCTTTTTTATCACCAGCCATTACATTCTCCTTGAGTTATCTTATAATGTTTCCATCTTTATCAAAATCTATACCACCAAAAAAACCAAGATTATCAGAACCTTTGCCTTTTTTTCTTCTATCAATTCTATCACTTACCTCTTGCATATAGTCTAAGTATTTCATCTTAGAACCTTTATAATATGCTTGTTGTCCTTTATCTTTATCCTCTGCTAAACAAAGTTTATTAGTAGGGTCAAGTTCACATCCAAATTTTTTATTATTTAAATTGCCTATGTCTTTTTTAGGCTTTGATTTTTTAATTGTATTCTGTGTCATAATCTTGGTATAAGGGTGGCTTTTACACCACCCTTAGTTATTAAGATATATCTATTAAGATATTTCTGTATGTATTTCTACACCATGTAAATCAACTAACTCACTAACAGCCCAATAGCCATTAGCTACTAAATTAGTAGAAGCACCAAGTTCATTTCTTTCAGAAGCAATTTGTATAAAATTACCAGCACCAAAATCAATGTACCCTGCACCTAAAGCAGTCTTAGCATATATAGCACCTTTTTTTCTTCCTGTACTACCATCAATTACTTGTGGTGAAGTATAAAAAGAAATACCAGCTAATTGAGTAACAAAGCCAGGACCATAGAACTGCTCACCTATTGATGAAGCACCACCATGTGCAAAAGCACCAACACTTGAAGATGTTGCAGTTAATGCTAATTCATTAGATAAACCAAATGAACCATACATTTGTTGTGGGTGTAATACTGCACTATAAGGTCTTGGAGCATCATTAGTTTCCAAAGAAGCTACTGCATCCATAATATCAATGAATCTTAAAGAATCATCAGTACCTTTAGAAGTTGCAAATCCATCATATAAAGCACATACATTAGCATCAAACTCTGTTGCTACTGCATTACCTAATACTTGACCTGCATTAACCATTAAAGCATCATTGTTACCATAAGCAGCAAGGTCTGTTACTCTTGCATTAATATGGTTTCTTAATACTTCAACATTTGTAGCTGCTGTTGTAATACTTGTTGCTGCTACTTCTGTATCTTCATCTCCTGTTGCTTCATTAGTAACATCTGAAGCACCTAATTTAGTATATACAGGAAATTGTACTGTATTTGAACCTGCTACTGCTGGTGCCATAGACATAGTGCCTGGACACACAGAAGCCTTATTAAATTGAACAATAGCTGCTGCAATAGTCTTTCCTAAACCACCTGCTGCTATTCCTACATCTGTATTTGCCATCTTTTAATTTCTCCTAAGTTAAAATTATTTAATGAAGCCTTTTGTACTACCTTGTATTGCTGCTTCAGCACCTTTAGGGTCTTTCATAGCAAATTCCTGCCATGAACTATAACCACCCATATCACCTGCTGTACCTGTTGTGGCTCTTGCAGTAGATGTTGATGGAGCATTTACATTAGTAACTTTGCTTACATAAGTTTCAAGTTTATTCAAATCACTCAAACCTTCAGCAATAGATTTATCTGTATCATCAGTAATCTTAGCCATTAATGATTCTCTTTTATCAGTTTGATAAGTATTCCATTGCTCTGATTGTCCTTTAAATGAATCTCTTTCTTTAGTCATAATATCCAGAGCTTCTTTTAGTTTACCATCTTCAACTAATTTAGCCTCTGCTTTTGACTTACTATCTGAGTTCATTTTATCAATCTGAGCTTGGAGTTTACCAACCTGTCCTGCTAAATCATTCTTTGCTTGATTAACTTCTGCAAATCTATCATAAGGAACATTTTTTGTATCAGCTTGTGTGCTGGGATTGTTAGCCTGTGGTTCTTCAGGGGTTTGAGCTTGTGTATTTTCTTCTGACATTTTTTACCTCTGTTTGTTGAGTATTAATTGAAAATTTCTATTTATAATATAATTTAGTAAATCTTTTAAACAATATTTATTTTCTACCTATTTTATATCTTGTTGTCTTATTCTTTCCTAATCTTTTCTTTATATAGCTATGTGCTTGACTATTTAAATAAACTATAACACCTTGAGGCATAGGTTGTGATTTAGATGTTAATACTCTACCCATCTTCTTTAACCATTCTACTCTTGCACCAAATGTAGTCCAACCTATTTGAAATCCACTTGTTGCTGTTTTGATTAAACTATAATCTCTAAGTAAATCAGATGTTAATACTGGTGCATTGCTATTAGCATATTGTGATGCTTGTCTTTTAAATTTGTTTGCTCTTTTTCTTTGTCCATACTTAGATTTATAGGCTTTAAATGGTTTACCAAATACATCTAATGCTTTCTTAAAGATATGCTCTCTATATCTATCTCTTACATTAGGTCCAACTCTTCTGAAGAATGTAGCATCAAGCATCTTTAATCTCTTTTATAAATTGTTTAACTTCTAATGGTAATAATGATTTATCACCTGCATTATAAGCACCCCATGCTTCTGCAAATGCTTCATGATAGTGTTCTGTCCATCCTTGTCTAACTTTGAGTAAATCTGCATTAGCTGTTTCTGCCCATTTTTCTGCTATATTATCCCATAATTTTCTTTGTTCACTTGATAATTGATTGTGAACAATATGTCCAAATTCATGATGTATTGTAACTTTACCATCAGTATTTAAAAAATAATTTCTACCTTTTTGTTCATAATATCTTTGTTGTATTAATAACTTTCTTTCTGTTATCTTTTCTAATGTTTTATATTTTCTTGTATTTATACCTATCACATGAAAATCACCACCACTTAAAGAACTTTCAAATATAGCCTTTTTTTCAGCAAATGTTAATAGTTTACTATCTACTTTTGGTATTGATATTGACACTCCATAATTATGGCTACCACCTGCTAACTTTCTATCTGTTATTTTTTTAAAATTAGCAAAATCACCTAAAACAATACTGCTTCTATATCTACTTGGTATTTTACTTAATGCTCCTGACATTTCATTTACTACTCCTATATTCATATTTGATACTGCTATATTTTCAACACCATTTTCTAACATAAACTTTGTTGCATCTTTTGTATTAGTAAATTTACCTGCATTAGATAATGCACTTACTTTAGGTTTAGTTTTATTCTGTATTACTTGCTGTGCTTGTTTGCCTTCAAATAGTTTAATACCTTCATCTGATGCTATCTCCCATTTATGTCTGCAATTAATACCACCACCATCTACTAATGGTGCATTACCAAATTGTGATATAATATCTGCTTCTGTTAATGCTCCAGCAGAAGCCATATCTAAACACTCATCTCTTGTTCTATCATCTACTGGACCTACATATATATACTTAGTATTCTTTGGTGCATCTTTCATCATAGTATTTGTAGCTACTCTTGAATAGGTATTTAATCTTGTATTAAGTATTGCCCTTTGTCCTGAAGCAGATGATGCAGCAGTTACTTGATTAAGTATATCTGATGATTGCATACCTGATATAGTAGCAGAATTAAGTATGTTCTTCAATTCAGAAGCATCAGTACCTATAATCTCATCTAATACAGATATATTACCTGATAAAAAAGAATCTAATGTTTGTTCATCTATTGGCATCTACATCTCCAAATGGTATTGTTTCTTCTAATACTACTTTGTGTTGTTGAATGTATAATTGCTTTGCTTTACTTATTTTTGCATCTAAAATAGCCTTTAAATCCATTTTATCTAATGCTTGGATAAATTCATCAGGTGTTACTTTATCTCTTAATTTAAGCAGGTCTTGTGTTATCTCTAATTTTGCTTTATCAAGTATTGCAGTTACTTGTTCAGTAACATCATTGATTGTATCTTGATTAGGCATTACTCTGTTGGCTTAGATAATGCTTCTAATAGTCCACTACCAGCAGGTGCTTCTTCTACCTTAGTTCTTTCTTCTAAGTATGCTTCTGCTTCTGCTCTATCTAAATCAGGATTCTGTTGCATTAATACATCAGCCAAATCAATAAGTCCTTTACCTAATTCCCACTCCCACTTATCTCTTTGTTCCTGGTCATTTAATACTTCAACTGATTCACTAAAATCTACATCTTCTAAATCACCAGCATCTTTACCTTGTTCTACTGCTATCATTAATCTTTCTAATTCAAATAACTTATACTCTATATCTCTCCATCTAACAACATCTGATTTTCTATTGTCTGTTAGTTCTAAGTTTCTCATCTTTAATGCTACTCCAGATGCAGCAGTAGTACCTTCAACAAATGATGTAGGTAAACCATAGTTTTGTGCTAACATCTTATATGATGATTGTATTGAACCATCTAAAGCAGGTACAGCATTAGGTGGTGAAACAATACTAATAGAACCATCAACACCTAAGTAATTAATTTTGTCCTGTCCTATGGTCATTGAATCTTTATCTATACCAGCACCATTAACAAACAGATAACCAAATGATTGGAACATTATGTTAGCATTCTTATTAGTTTCTGCTACATTGATAGCTAAGTTTGTTTTGATTAAGTCAATAGAAGCATTAGTATCTAAGTAATCTGTTTCAGGCTTACCATCTCTAAAACATTCTATGAAAGGTAATACACCATAAGGATTAACCATATCAGGATTATCATCTGTTGTATATTTCTTTCCATTGTTATCAAATACAAAAGTATTCTCTGCATCCCAATAAACAAATTGCTCTGGTGTAGTATCAAGTACACTTGCTTTCTGTGCAATAGGATAAACAATAGCATAAGGGTTAAGTGGGTCAGTATCAAAGAGTGGTTCATAATCCATAATAATATCATACTCTATACATCCTGTTCCATCATCTTTTATTCTCCAACATGGCTTAACAAGCACACCATCAAGTAAGTTAGTCATTCTTTCTAATCTTTGTAGCTTTAAGTCTTTCTCTATAAAGTAATCAGGAGTATCTTCATTAGTATATGTTCTTAATGGTGGTGTCATATAAACAAGAGATACTCTATTAATAACTCTTTGAGTTATATTAACATTACCAACAGGTACTTTAGATAGTGTGGATTCACTAAAGTATTTACCTATATAATCAGCAGTATTTCCTTTATAGTAATCTAATGCTTCATATCTTCTTTGTTTCCACTTGTTCTTTCTCTGTTGCTGTACATCAAATTTTGAATATAATACTGCTAACTTTCCTGTTTCTGGAATCATATTTTTCTCCTGTTATCTTGCTTGTGTTCCTAATGCTGGTTTAATTGTAGGATGCTTGAAGTCCACATAGTAACCCAAAGCATCAGACAAATGGCTCAATTCTTTATTAGTTGTTTTATCTATATCTCTTGTTCCTTCTTTATTTACTACCTGTTCTAAATCTCTTATAAGTCCTTTGCATTTAGGGTCAATTATCATATTACCTTTAGATAAGTTATTGTTCATGCTATTAACTCTATTAACTACTAAAGGATTAATATGTCTTACATGGACAATAAACCCATTCCTTCTGATAATCTCTATATCACTAAATCTTGCAGAAGAATGTCTTGCAGCACCAGTAGCATCTGGATAAGCATTATACTTTGCATTAGGGTATCTTCTCTTTATCTCTTGGCACATTCTTTCTGTTAGAACACCACCACTACTATCAGCATCAAGTGCTATCTCATCTATGACTTTGATGTTAGGATGATTAGATTGTTCTTGAATGATACAGACACATTGTGGCATAACATTGAAGTCCCAACCCACATGGATTGACTGACTTCTGTTGTATTTACATTCTTGTACATTTTCTTGTCTATCAAATACATAGGTATTCCCTCTCTGCAAATTAGTAAACTTTCCCTCAAGATAAGCCTTTAATAAATTATCATCATAGTTATCTCTTAATGATTGTATATAGCTTTTAGGTAAATGTGGATTGTCTGTTGTCTTACCATATACCAAATACTTACTAGGAGAATCCTTTTGAACCATAAAATCATACAGCCAATGATAACCCTCTGGTGTGGAAGTTATATATAATTCAGCATCTTCACATCCTCTAAGCCTTCCAAGTGCTTTAGTTATTGCTCTATCAGCATGATTATAGCTTTCAATGTCTATCTCATCTACACCACAATATGTGTAACTTGAACCAACTATCTTATGGCTTTGATTAGTAACATATATCTTTATATCTCCAAATTGTGTTCTAAACTTATGTGATGCTATATTATAGTCATACATTATATTGCTCTTATCCAGTATATCCCTAAATGGTTCTACAAAAACATCTTCTGCTAAGGAATATGTTGGATATAATATAAGTCCATTAGATTTACCTGTTAATGGATTTAGTTTGTTTGTTAAATTCATTAGTGTACAGGTTAAAAATATCTTTGTCTTACCACTTCCATATCCACCTGATAAACACTTAATCCTTGCTTTAGGCTTATTTACAAGAAAATCCCATTGGTGTTGGAAGTAGTTCTTTTTTTTAAGTATTAAAGGATTATACTCCTTCAAGTTCTATCCTATCAAATGGTTTATCAATTTGAATTTTATGTGTTTCATCATAACCTCTATCTTTTAATATTGTCTTACACCTAAAGATAATTGCTGTTATGTTCCCTGCCTTACAGGCTTGTAGTAAATAATCTTCTGTATCATCTTTCAATGATTCTTTTACATCCTCAATAGCCTGTTTAAAATCCTCATCTTCTAACCATCTATAATATGTCTGTCTTGAAATCTTTGAAGCAATACAGCTGTTGGATATATGTGTATCTTTCTTTTTAAAAATATCTAAGAACTTCTTTTTATCAGAAATTGTAACATTTGTAACATCAGAATCTTTATTTTGTATATTTTTAGCCATATTATTCTATTGTAATATAACCTATTAAATTATTTAAAAAAGTTAAAATATTGTTTATTAAGTCTTTTCTTGTACTTAACTGCTTCTTTTTTAGTAACAAACTTCTTACCATTTACTATATATACAAATCCTAATTCTTGTTTAATGTCCATTTACTTCTTCCAGGAGTATTTCAACACAAGGTTCTTCATCTTCTTCTACATATCTTTTCTTTGCAACCATTGAATACACTTGAGCATCATCTAAATAACATATCTTATTGAAAACATCCATATAAAATTTGACAAAATTATCAATATCTGCTTTCTTAACCATGAACTCTGGAGCAGTATGCTTTAACATATTTGCAAACTTTCCTGTTCTATAATGTGATTTAGGTCTTTTACATATAAATGTGAAGTCAATATATACTGGACCTTCCATAGGCTTTTCTCTAAATTGTTCTACTACTTGATGGATTACCTGCTTCTTATCTTTGCTTGATGGGTCATAAACAAACCCTCTTGCAAATCTATGCCTTTTTTGTGCTATTGGATTACCTACTATCTTTATATACTTCATTTATTCCTTAAGTAATGGAGGGTACATAGTGTGAGTAGGAGAAACATACAAGGGATAGTATGAATCAATGCACCCTCCAATCATCCTTTAATTTATAGGAAGCCAGAGCTTGGGACCAGCTGTTGATTATCATTATTGTACCCAAGTATAGCTCCCTTATCCTTTAACACTCTCTATCAATATTATAAAAATGTTCATATTCATGTTTCCAATCAACAAAAGCATAATCCCATTTCTCTAAATATATATACTGATTTAAAAGTAAATTATAACCACCTTCTAAACCACAGTATTCAGCTATTTCTCCAGTAGGGATATTTCTATATTCCCTTCTTTTTCCATTTATAAGTGGTCTTTCTTGTCCTATTAAGCATAACAAAAATTCCCTTTCCTTTGAAAATGAATCTATACATAATTCATTATCATTGTCATTCTTAAATCTTCTTAAAAAAATATTTGGCTTTTCTTGTATTTTATCCTTTTTCATTTTAACCCCAATGCTTTTTTTCTATCTTCATCAGTTGCAATATTATCATCTGCTTCCCTTAGTCTTTTCTGTTGGTCCTGATATTCTTTTTCTAATTGAGCTTCTTTTGCTTCAACATCTTCATTGCTTGGAAGAAATGTACTCTGAAATTTCTTACTATTCTTAACCCAAGTAGCCATTCTTCTCTTAACATTAAATATGCTTTGTTGCTCAAACCTCATCACTCTACCATCTGTATTATGTTCACTCCAGTATGATATAAATTCCTGAATATCTTTAGATGGAACATTCATATCAGCAACTTCTTTTTCTACTCTTTTAGCAAAGTTATCTTTTCTTTTTTCTATATCTTTAGATATATCTTTAGGTTTGTCCTTGTCCTTAACACTTAACAATTTATCATTAACACTTAACAAAGACTTATCTAAGTCTATATTATACTTCTGTAATAATTTTATTACTGACTGGTGAACTCTAACTGAAGGATTTAAATCACCATATTGAAATTCTATGAACTTTGTAATAAAAATCTGCCCATCACCAATTTCTTTTAAGTTATCTCCAAATGCTTCAAGTATCTCTTTAAGTGTATATTCCTCACCTATTTGAAATGATAGTAAATCTAAATCTAAATCATCTAAAATTCCTGCATGATTGCATTTATTTAAAAGATAAAACCATACAATCTTTAATTTAATTGGTAGTTCTCTAAACCATTTTTTTTCAAAACAATTACTCATAAATCTCTTAGCCATATCTGTTTCTCCCTTATTCACTTTTTATTATTATCCCTTTTTACTCTTTTTACTAATGTATAAATCTACTGATTTTTCTACTATTTTACTAATTGATGTATCATTAATAGCACAATACAATCTTAATTTTTGATGCAGTTTTGCATCTATTTGTAAGCTCTTTTTTACTTTCATTCCCAGTAAGTTCCTTTCATTGCTTCTTTTTTTTTAGCAGCATATTCCTTTGCACTTATTTTTCTACATGGTATGCAGATATTTACCACATACCCATTGTTCATTATTCTGTTCTTCTTTTGTATTTCTTTTTTACATCTCTTGCATATCTTTTCTTTCACACTAATAAGTCCTTAAATGGTATAATCCAGTATTCTTTTACACAATCAGGGTATTTACCTGTATCATAATTATTATCAACTATTAATTGGTCTATTCTTTCAACTGATAAATAAGCTATTGAATCATTATGTAATACCCACAATTTAACCTGATGGCACTTATTCCATTTTTTGTAGTTATCAAAGTGGACTTTTTTAAGATTTAAATTATATCCACAATGTTTAACTTCAACAAAATAAAAATGTCTTTCTGTATTATCCCAACAAAGAAAGTCAGGAGTATTTAGTATCAATGATTTTACACCTCTAAGGTCTTTACCATGTGCTTTTTCATTATCAATACCATATTTATAACACCAAGAACCATTATCCCTGTTTCTATAATTATAGTCCATTTCAAATTCATCTTCTGCTATATTCTGACATTTTATTCTTTCTTCCCAATCCATATTATGATTTGCTATATTAGCCATGAAATATATCCTCCCAATATTCTACAATTAATTCACCTAAATAGAATACCATCTTAAACATAGCTATTATTAAAGCTGAAATAAGAAATATGTCCATAATTGTACTAAACATTGGCTCTCCTATTAACTTCTTTAGTTGCTAATTCTCTCTGCCAATCCACTTTGCTGCCTGTGGACACCCATTTAATCCAACTTTCATCTATAATGTCTATCCATTTAACATCTCTATATTTACCAAACCTACAAACTTCTTCACCATCCCACTCATCATCATCTGGAATTGGAACACCATCAAAGTCAGTAACCATTATTTTCTCAAATTTGACTTCTTGGTCCTTTAGATTAATCTTAGGTGGTGCAGGTGGACTGATTGAAGTAGTATTGGCTGCTTTAGGCTCATCTTGCTGTTTTACTGCATTAGCTACCTCATTATAACTTGCAAGTGATGTATCTATACCAATACCTAACATACCTAATGCTCTACCAACTGATGATGTTTCACAATTTTCTAATGCTGATGTTTTATTAATAAATGTACCATCTTCTTTTTCATAAGCAATTCCAGTAAATACTCTATCTTTATTTTCTACATCAGGAATAACAGAAGTCTTAGTTATAAATCTATCTGTCATCTCAATTAATTCAGTTGTAATACTTCCATTAGTATGCAGTTTATGAAATTCTTTTACTCTTTCATTAACCTCAATATAGTCCTTACCCTTTATTTGTATTTTTTTCATCTTATTTATCCTCATCTTGTTTTAGAAATTCTATATACTCTGTTTGAAATTTAAATGGTTTTTCTACTATATCTATAATGATACTTGCAGTATCAAAATCATCAATATGTTCATTCCCATATACCTCTTGATACCATCTTAAAAAAGCAACAAATACATCACTTGTTACATCCATATCATATTTAATATCCATTAGTTTCTCCCTTATCCCTTGATTTTATTTGCAATTTTTACTATTTCATTAATTTCTTTATTTGTCAAAACTACACTTTCTTCTACACCACCAATCTTCATTTGAAATATTTTTACATTACCTACTTTAGATATTTTTATATCATTTTCATTTATTGCTATTGTTTTCACTTGTTTCTCCTTGTTTATTAACTCACTATAATAATATAATACTATAATACTATAAGTAGGTTACTTTTTTTTATTTATTTTTGTTTATAGAAAAGAAAAAGCCACAATTAAGTGGCTTCTTCCATCTCTGTGGGTTCTTGAGGATGAGGATTCAGAGATTATACTTGTTCTTCTAAGGTCATACTAATATCAATTAATTTAGGATTGCTTTCTTTCATTGAGAATTTAGTAATTCTTACTATTGCCCATTGGTCTGCATTTTTACTATCAGATATATTCACTACTACTGGAAGGTGAGAACCCATAGTCATTTTATAAACTGAGGTCATAAAATCCCCAGAATTTTGATTGTTATATAAACTTGAACCATCTGCTCCTGTTGAATAATTACTTGCAGTATCTTGTGTCCAACCATTAGATGTAACCATTTGATTTTGATTAAGTATATCAGAATCATTTAACATAGAAAAATTAACACTCCAGCTTCTAATACCTGTTCTTTGGTTTCCTCTGTAATCAGTATTACCAAAACTTTCAGGAAATGGATTCTCTGAATCAGACATTAGTTCCCATGCTGGAAGATTACCCCAATTAGATACTTTATCATAATTAAGTGTAGATAATGTTTTACCACTTACTGTCTTTTGTTGTTTGCTGGAATAATTAACTGAATAAGATTGTCCTAAATTAACATTAATTGGAGCAGCCCAAGACTTACCATATAATATTGAGCCTATTTTATTTGGTTGTTCTTGATTAAAAGTAATTGTTTTTTCACCACCATCAGAACCACTTGCTATTGTTGATAAACTCCAACCATTATATTCAGGTGATTCACCTATACAATTATTGATTATTGTTGTACCTGATAACTCACCATTTTCATCTGCTAATGTTAATGATTGTCCATGTGTTTCAAAGTTATGCCCTAATACCATAAAAAAATCAGATTCTCTTTCTAAGCTATCTTCTAATACAAATCCATTACCAGCTTCTACATCTATGCTATGTTGCTTTGAAGGATTTAATGTCAGCATACTATTTATTTGTTCATTAGATAATGTATCTGAACTTTGTTTTAATAATCCATTAGCATAAGAATATAGTGGATATGACACATAAAATTTTAATTTGTTTGCTAATCCATAAGAACCCATTAGTAACCTCTCTTAATTTGTTGCCCTTTTTTAAGGGTTTTTTTAGTTTTGTTAGTATCTATATCAAAATCTGATAATCTTGTTAATCCTATGTCTTTATTGGATAATTTTGATAATGTCTTGCTTGTTTCTTTAGTATTAGTTACAACACCAGTTTCAGGGTCTGTAACAGATTTAAATTTTACTGAATTTACATAGTTGTTTGAACTATCAATACCATCTTCCCAATTACTACTATCTTCATCCCATACACTTTTTGATATGTTCCATGTATCTACTGATGGTGATTCAATAGTAAGATTGTGTTTTTGTAAATCTTTATCTACTAAAAACCCATAAGTAATATTACAATAACCATTATAATTAAATAATTCACTTAATATTTCTTCTCTTTTGTTAAACTTTACTATTATAATTTTACTATTGTTTTTTCTTACTATGTAGTCTTGTGGTAATAAATTTTCAATATATAGCTTACCATTATAATGTAACTCTATTGCTTGATATTCAATATCAGTTTCAAGTTCTACTAATTTTCTATTTATTATTAATTTATTTATCATATTATTCCAATATTGCAGTTATAACTGCAACTACATCAGTAACATTAACCACATTACTTTGGTCTGTATCAGCTACTTCAGAATATTCTGTACTTAAAATCAAAGACATAATTTCAACAATATCTGATACATTTATAATACCATCCATATTTGCATCACCATAAGGAATTTCTAATCCACCTTGTACATATATAGCACCTTCTTCTCTTTGTTCAGGTGGCAAGTAATTATAGTTTCTTAAAGTAGGATATGTAGTATTAAATTCATTTAAATTTGCTATATAAGTAGGTGCTTCATCAGGCATATAAAAACCATGAGTAACATCACCCATATAAGATGGTAAATGATGTAATTGTGTTGCTTTTATTTTTAGTTTATTTAATCCTATGTTAATACTTGTTGTTATCCATAGTGGGTATATTGCTTGACCATTTAATATCTCTACTTTACTATAATCAATCCCAAAGGCTTTAGTAGAATTTATTAATGGAATATATATTACAGCTCCTAATTTAAGATTAGACAAAGATAGTGGTACATCAAGCTCTATAATTAAATGTTGATTGCAATTATTCATTAAATCAAATTTTTGAAATTTCATTACAGTTGCAGTATCAGTATGGTATCTTAGTTCTTTTTCTTTATATGAATTTGTTTCTTCAAAATTATAATAATTAAGTCCATCATATCCACTAATTAGGGTTGAAGCATCTAAAACACCAGTATCAAATGGATAATTATCTTTACCATTATCATATCTATAAAACATTTTACTGCTTGTAACTACATTTTCTCTTTTGGTTCTTGTTATCTTATAATTAATAATATCATTACTATCAACAATGTGATTTATATCATCATAAGTATATTTGTTTTTTATTGTAATTAAACCAAAGTTACCTTCTGATGTGAATGTAAATAGGCTCTGTGTTTCATTTGATATATCTTCTAATAATTTTTTAGCATCTACTGATTTATCTAAACAAAATCCCATCTTCCAACCATCATATATTTCTCTTGATTCAGTAAGTAACTGTGTATTAAAGAAATTAGGGTCTAAAATATTATCTCCTGTTCCATAACCTAATTCTCTTGATAATAAGTTAATAAATATATCTGTTGGTTTTTCTACTATTCCAGATGTTTGATATGAATCCATTTCTAAATTAACAAAGTTTTCACTTCTTATAGAATCTAAATCTATGTGTGTCCATAGCTTAGTAATATAAGGTGGATTAGTTCCATATATATTAGGATTCTCATCCCATAAATATAATTCATGTCTATGCCCTGCATCAGAATTAGTACCTGTTGAACTTACTTCTGAACCCACATCTAAAATATCCTTATTAATAGTGGATATAGTATCATCTAAATATGGTGTCAAATTATTTATCCAATCTGATATTGATTCCATTGTATTATAATCTTCAACATCAAAAGAATCATATTCATAAGTATATCCTGTTACCACACTATCTGTTGATGTATCAGTATTCAGTGGATTCTGATATAAATATTTTAATACCCTTCTAATTAATGCCCTTCTATGTGTTGAAAAAGCACCTACATAATTTAAAAAAAGATTCTGCCATTGCTGGTATTCTCCCACATCATAAAAATTGTCTTGAAATAAAAGTTTAAAAGGAAAATGATAATCTGAAGGGTGGCTATCTATGGTCCTATTAGTAAGTAAATTATACCAATAACCAGATGTAGGTGTCAAAGTATTATTGATTATAATCATTGATTCCTCCCACATTTCATTATAAAGGACATTATCATATATGTTTATATATAATTTTTTCATTAAACCATGTAATACTATGCTTATCATTTGATTAGTATTTACAAAAGATGAATCATCATTGTCAGAATTGGTTTTATAATTTAAGTCTATTTCTGTTGTCCACCAAGTTTCTGCATAAGAACCAAGTGATATTAATGTTTGTTCATTTACTCCAAAATCATAATTATCATCATGAAATAAAGCATAGTTTAAAAATGTAGTAATATTAGTCTGCTCTGAAAATGTTAAATACATTGAATCAAAATAAGAATCCCACTCATCTATCAATGCTTCAAAATCAGGTAATACTCCATCTGTTCCTAATGATGATTCTCTTGGAGTTAAATTAGCTTCATCTTGTAATGCTGTTAAGTTGTTAATATCTTCTGTTGAAGCATAATCTTTTCTTCCTTTAAGTGAAGCATAAAATGTATCAGATTCATAATCTGTTTTTTCAGTAATATAATTAAATGCTAAACTACTAAATCTGTGTCCTTGTATTCTTGAACCTGAAGGTGTAAATGGCTTTTCAAACCATAAAACTCTATCTACTTCTATTGTATCATCAAAAGATTCTTTTACTATTGTGTGTTCAACATTTGTTAAATCTCTGTTAGTACCTTCTTTCCAATGTTTTATAATTGCAGCAATTCTTGAATTATGAGAATCATTTGGATTTAATGATGCATCAGCTTCACCTACAAGTTCAAATTGTTCACCTACTGCATTATCAGTATGTATATAATCATTTTGTACTTCACCTGCTGAATTTTGAAAATTATTCTCAAACATTTGTACCCAAAAATCTGGATTAAATGGTTTAAAAATAGTACCTACATTTGATGAATTAGTTACTGTGGAATGTTGATTAGGATTACCATTTTCATCTAATTCTGTAAAATGTTCCATACTACCTGTTATTCTTATTAGTTTTTTATTTTTATCTAATTTGAATAATATCCATCTTGTAAGTTTGTCTTCTGTATAATTTATAGGTGGTAAAGTAATAGATTTTTCTTGTCCTTGCAATGGTTCTCTGTACCATTTTTTTTCTAATCCAAAGTTATACCACAAAGCAGAATCATCTTCTGTTTGATTTGCATCAGATGCTTGGTTATCTAAAGAAGTTAAACTATTTTCTCCTGATAAATCTGAATAGGCAGTTAATGGAAATGTCCACCCAATACATATTATTGGAGTAGATTCATTTTCTCCTTCCATTTCTGGAAATATATATGGTCTATTTTCTAAATATTCTTCTTGAGTAACAAAGTTAGTTTGAGCCTTTAATTTATCAAAATCTGTTTCATAAGGAAAATATACATAATCATCATCATCTTCTAAATAGATATAAAATGGTGGCATATCCATTGTTTTAGATGTAAAAAAATTACCTGATATTGGATTGCTATCATGTATCATAGCTAAAGATTTAAAGTTACTACTTGTTCTAATGTTTGTTTTATAAGTTATTGATGGACATCTATCAACTTTACCAAATATCATTGGTATAGGTTGTTCATCATCTCTATCAATAATATTATCTTTTATTACTTGGTCTAAATCACCAACTTTATTTACTGGTAATTGTTTATCTTGAATATATTGTTGAGTAAAATCTTCTGCTTGTATAGATATTTCTTTATCTGTTTGTGTTATTCTATTTACTATTCCTGTAAATATAATAGAACAATAGTTGTCATCAATGCTTAGAATACCCTTTTTAAGCTCTATAATGCTTGTTTTTGGAGTTTTATAGTACAATATAACATACTTGCCTATAAAAGAATTTGTTGGATTAGAACCATCTTTTAAAATATATGATTCTGAATTAGTTAATTTCTTAGTAACATCATAATAATTATAAATAGAAAATCTAAATGTATTAATCTTGATTTTTTTATTTTCATAATCAACTTCATTTTTTATACCTGATATTTTGCTGATTATTTCTTTAGATTGTATTACATCATTTTGTGTGTTTCTTATATCAACATCAGATGTAGAAAAAACATCTAATATTTGGTATTCATCATCAACTAAATCTGCAATTACAATTACTGGAGTTACATCTATTGCACTACCTTGTGTATCATCTATAAAATTTTTGCTAATTAAAGCCATTAGATAGTATTACCTAATCTTAAACCTTCCTCTATCTGTGGCATCAATACTTCTTCTGTAAATTCTTCTGTTCCTATAACAGAGCCTTGTATATTAATTGTCATTCCTCCACCCTGTGGTCCATTAATATTAGGGTCTCCACCTGCCAAAGGTGTAACTTGTACATGCTCTGGTCCACTTCCTTCTCCAACTAACATCATTTGAGGACCATCAGTAATAAAGTCTGCTCCATATTGTGCTGCTTTTATTCTTTCAACATCTTTCAACCCTGATGCTACTGATGCTGCTGCTGCTATTGACCCTAATATCTGACCTAATGGTGCAGGGTATGCTTTTGAAAATTCTTTAAACTGGATTCTTGCAGAGGAATAAGTGGCATGTATTGCTTCTGCAACTGCTATCCCTTTATCTTCCTTTGCCAATGCTTTCATTAAAGCAGAAGTTGCTTTTTTATTCTTAATAGCATTTTTTTCTGCATCAGATACTATTCCTAATGATTTTGCTTTAGCTTCATTTCCTTTAATCCATGTTTGTAGCAAGTTGTTTTCTGTTTCTGATGCTTCATTTGCTTTAATCAAGGTATCATATTCTATTTGTTTTGCTACATTAAATGCTTCTTGTGTTGAAATCTTATCACCCTCTACTCCTTTTAAATTTTCAGCAATTTCAACTCTTTTTGCTTCTAATTGATTTCTTTCAAAGAGTAAAGCACCAATATCAGGCAAAAGTCCTAATTCTTCTTCTATTCCATCTATTCTTTTTCTTTGAGTAATACCTAATTGATTTTCTAATTCTTTTTCTTTTTCTGCTTTCATCTGCATAAATGCTAAAGAAGTTCCTCTTGCATGAATTGTTTGTTGAGAGCTTCTAAGTTCTTGTCTTATTCTTTTTTCATCTTCTTTTGATAAATTTTTATTTATATCAGATAATTCAAGTGCTAAATTTGCTGCTTCAGTTGTTAATGAATTAGATTTTTCTGAAAGCTGTTCTATGCTTGTATATCCTTTAGCCATTTCACTTAACTCTACATTAACAACTTTTAAATCTCTGTCTATTTGTAAATTTTTTAATCTTAATAATCCTTCACCAGCAACACCTAAGTCTTCTAATTGTTTAATAGTAGTATCTAATGGTGTATCTGTAAATCCTCTTATAAAATCACCAACATTTTCTGCTGCTGTTTTTAGAAACCCTGCAACAGTTTCAACTGCTGGAGAAAGTAATTCACCTAAATCTTCTGCTGTATCTCCCATTGCATTATTCATTTGTGCTAATTGCCCAGTCAATGTCTGTGCTTGTTGTGTTGCTTGTCCACCAAATACTTCTGCTATATTTTCTGTTAATGATGTTAATCTTTCAGTTGAACCAACTGCACCTTTAACTTCAATTCCATATCTTGTTAAAGCATTAGTTGATGAACCTAATGTTTTAGATACTAAATCTGCTGCTGTAACTAAATCAAACCCTTTTGCTGCTGCTAAATCAAGTGTTGCTTTTGTTGCTGCTGCAACAGCTTCTTCATCTTTTACAAAAGCAGCTATCATTGCCTGTGCTTCCATAACCACTTCATCTCCAAACATGCTAACTTGCTGTAATGCTCTAGCTTGTGCTAATAATGCTGGTGATGTTTTACCAAGTGCTGCCTGTAATTTTTTCTCTGCAAGTTCTTGTGCTGCATAAGCATCTATTGAACCCTTAATACCATTTATTAATGCTCTTGTCCCAAAATAAGCTGCTGCTGCAATTCCTGCCTGTTTAGCAAGTCCACCTAAAGCACTACTAACACCTTTAATCTGTTTTTCAGATTTTTTTGCTCCCTTAGTTTGAACATCTATTATATGTTTATTTACTGCCATTGGAATCCTTTGCTTTTAAATAATTTAATTCTCTATCTATTATCATAAATTCATCTATTGTTTGTATTGGTGTTTCAGAAATTGAAGGATAAGGAGGACATGAAAATGTCTTAGAATATGTGTATTTTTTTATTGTGTGTTGATAGTTTTCATTTAGTAAATCAGAAGTATTACAAAAATAAAAATGTTCCTCATATAAAGTTTTACTAACTTTAGACATCCCTCTTTCTATAATTTCATCATAGCACATTTCTATCTCCTTGTAAACATCATCTATATTTTTAAATAATTTTCTTTTACCATTTACTGGTGATATAGCTTTGTAAGGAAATCTAAACCCATTATCTCCATTATTATTTACACCATAGAATGAAAATGCTATATTCAAATAAAAAAGACAATCATCTATTTTTTTTTTGCAAGATAGTTTACTGCTTCAACTGATATTGCTATTATTTGATTATCATGATATATGTTTAATTCCTTATCTGATAAACCTGTTATTGCTCTAACAATATCAAAACAATAATACATATACCCATTCTCATCTGTCAACTTTTTAGTTCTTACTTTGTGTATTAAAGATGTCAATACTTTTCTATCTTCATACAAAGGTTCAATAAATTCTATTTCAAAATCATCAAAACCTTTCCCTTTTATCTTTACTTTTTCCATTTCCTCATCCTTTACTTTATTTATATATATGTATTTATATTAGTCCTTAAGTGTTAAGTAACCCTTAATTAACTCTTAATTATGCTGTTTTAATTTCAACAATAGTGCTTGAAGTTGCTCCTGAATAAGTACATCTGAATGGTATTGTTTGTTTCCAACCATCATCATCATAACTTATTCCTGCACTATCAATCATTACTTTAGGTGCATCAATTTGGAATACATCACCTGCTGATAGAGCTAAAGCCTTTGGTGAAGCCATGTCTGTATCTATTGCTTCTAAACTTTCAGCATCTCTTTTACAAGTAAGTGAACCTGTAACTTCATATCCACCTAATGAATATCCTTGTGGTTTAAAGTTACTACCATTATCAAAACCAATTCTATTAACAGGTCTTGCTATTGCTAACTCAAAACTATATAACAATATATCTTGCTCATTTAATGTTTCAACTGTTAAGTCATGCATATTAAACATAGTTGATTGGTCAGAAATGACAGTATGAGTTCCACCACCACCTGTAAATTCTAATGCTCCTTCAGTTGGTGCATATCCTGTTTGGAATGTAGCAGTAGCCATAACTACTCCACCATTGGATGATATATCACCAGATAATGTTAATCCTGTACATAAACAAGATGTAAAGTGTATATCAGTACCTTCACCTGCATGAGAAGAATTTTCAAAACATATTGTTACTGGAACAGTATTACTTACATCATCTCTGAAATGAGTTGTATCTGGCATATCACCTTGTAAAGTATTTGTTCCATTTCCATCTTCAAATAATGTTTCACAAACTCTATTTATTGCTTGTGCTGTTCCATGAAATGATAAAGAAATATCAAACATCCTGTCATGTCTTTGCCATTTAACCATATCATCAGATTGTGTAAATGCACCAACACCAGTTCTTGGAGGTGCAACACTTAATGAATGTTTATGTATTTCATCAAATGAATAATCTGTTACAGGCATTTCTATACTATCTGCTGTTGCTAATGCAGCAGTGCCAAGTGTAGCTTCTGTTCCAATCCATACTCTACCATTTTGTTTTGTTTGAAAAGCTGTGCTTAAAGCCATTATTTTTTACCTCCTTTATTGGTATCTTTTAT
>VTLG01013034.1_pt1 | contig 28338 bp, 32 predicted proteins | sample 4694571 | NCBI WGS metagenome assembly VTLG01 (sample SAMN12604809, study PRJNA352737) | marine metagenome | biome: ENVO:00000447; feature: ENVO:00000209|ENVO:00000569|ENVO:01000036; material: ENVO:00002151; isolation source: viral sequences binned using virsorter ...
AAAAATGTGGAAAGGAAACCGATCCATATAGGGACAAAGATAGCAAGTCAGTGCAGTTTCGGCGTTTTTGTCGCGACTGTTACAAGGTGATGCGTGGTCGGAAGTATGAAAGAATAAATGCTTGGAAAGCAGATTCCACGCCAGAGGACTTGCAACAAGCAAGGCTCCGTAAGCTAGCTAATGAAAAGCTAGTGGCTGAAGCTTTCATTGCTATGTATTCCTCAGTACCTTCAGACATTCCCGAAAGCATTACTGTCCGTGACATACCTGAAGAGAACGCTTCAAAGTATGAATGGGAAGTCTCTGTCAGTAAAGTAAAGGACAAGACAGATTCCTTGAGTGTATTCTTAAGGAAAAAAGGCTTCAAGAAAAACGTATTCTCGTTGGATAGTTTAGTTCCAACGATGGGAATAGCGTTTGTGTATCATCAGGCACAGGTCTTGGCAAGGAAGTTAGGAGGTAAAGAGAACGGTTTTGAACATTCTCTCAAGTTAGTTGAGAAAAAGGCTGATCCAAAAAGCCTTAAGGATCTTCAAAATTCTTTGATGTAAACGTAGCACAAAAGTTTTTGGTGCAAACGTAGCATCCCTTTTAGGGATCAGTGGGATAAAACCAACTGGTCCCATTGCTCTGTAGTTAGGGGCGGGTATGAGAATTAACTTGTCCCACCTTTAAGGGTACGGGGTGGGAAGTAAGTAGGATGGGACAAGAATAAGAGCATAGACACTAAGAATAGAAGAGAGAAAGAAAAAAATAAGAAGATATTATTATATAGCTTCTTTCTTTCTATCTCTCTTTCTATGTATGGGCTAAGAGAGTAAGCCTTCTAGCATCTCTATTGGGACCAGTAGGGTAAGACTTATTGGCCCCATTATTCTAATTAGCCAGTACCATCCCCTAGTCAGGGGAAGAAAGGCAGGACACGTTATGGATTGGACTTGAGATAAACAGGGTCTAGTCAGGTTTTATCCTTGTATTACTACCCTCTCAAGGTAAACCCGATTATAGACCGACAGGTATCTAGATCTAGGGTAGGATTCCCTACTCTGTATTAGTTAAAGTATAAGAGAGTGAATACTTGATAGCAGTTAGTATGCCAGAGGATGTGCAATCGGTTAAGCACTGATGGTATCTTAACTGTTAATAAGGATCTTAAAGTAGATCTGGAAAAGGTTTAGGCAAGGAAAGCCTTGTGCTTTAACTGGTACTCATTGGTAGTACACCGGGACCAGTGGGGCTTTTGCCTCGCTGGTCCCATTCTTTTTAGGAGTAAGTGATATGAGTTGTTACATGGAGCTTGGACGATTTCAAGGAGTTGCAGTGGGTGATGATGGTAAAAGCTTTGATGTGGTCTATGCTCGTGGATTGGAAGAAGCATACGCTTTGGTAAAAGAAGTATTTCCTAAGGCAGCGGGTGTTGAGGTAGTTGAGAACTACCTCGATGATAATTACATAGTCCATCCTACTCGATACATACTTAAGACAAAGGAGTAAGTAAGAGGTGAAAACAGCGGAGTTTAGACAAGTCAGGGGGTATTACAAACCCAAGAGTAGAAAGGACAGATGTAGTTGTTGTCTTGGTGTACCTTGGTACTCCAAAAGATATGACCCTATGGGTGAAGCCAAGTTACATAGTAAATATGTAGGAGTTCGTAGTCGTAGAAGTATGCTAGAGGAGAAAAGGAAGTTCACTCTCCTACTAGACAGATTAACCTGTCATTCTTAGCAGTACTCTCTATCAAGGAGATGCAAAAATGTGTAGACGTATGAGAGAAATTCGGAGTCACTTAGAAACAGAAGAAAGCAATCAGAAGTTTGTTGAGGTGGTGAAAAGTGACGATGAAAAGATCAACAGTGTGAGAGATGAGTGGATAACGGAACACGATCTTGCCAAGAGAGAAGAAAAGAAATGCTATGAAGGGATGCTAGGATGAAAACATATGAGGAATACATTCTGTCTCTACCTTGGAATGAGGTAGAAACACCTGATGATGTGGACGATCTAGAACCTATTGATGTGGTGGAATGAATAAAGAAATCAGAAAAATGCGGGCGAGTCATATTCGCAACTCTTATGGGTTCGTTAACTCTTCGGTGGATTTGGCAAAGATTGTAGAACTTGAGCCTTCGGCGCAAATGCTCCTACGTCACTCACTCGGACGGCTGATATGCAGAGCGGATGAGGTAGACACACACCGCCAAATGATCCTCAACTGGCCGGATGCAGTTGTGCGAGATTTATCTTGGCCGAACCAAGTGATGACACGAACTGGCCTTTTTCTAAATAAGGTAGATTAAAAGGATAACTATGCAGATAAAAAAGGATGTTAAAGACCTCAAAAGTATCCTTGGGACTCACCAAACTACAGTGGGTCTCAATGAACATGGACAGCGGGTTATACGATACTGCTCTACTGATGTAGTGACTTGGGATAATAATACTATTATTCTAAACACTGGAGGACAGGAAACAAGTACAACTAAGAGGCGTATGAATGAAGTCAGTGAAATGTTTAAGTTAAAGTTTAGAATATTTAGTAAGAATAAGAAGTGGATGATAGAGTTTCAAGATAGAATCTTTAAGTTCCATGGGCCTGTCCATATTCTAAACAGACATACAACTTTAGTTGTCACTTGAACAAGTTTAGTTGTTAATGGATGAATACCCCTAATCAAGGAGACAATGACAATGAACCAAGAATGTTCTAATACAGAAACGATGAAAGATATAAGGGAGATGAGGGAGTTGGTGAAGAAGTTAGGTGATCTAGTAAATGTGATGGGATCGGAGCAGTACTTAATCGATGCCTTTGTTGAAGCCTTTGATAGACAGCATCGTACTATTCAAGCAGATATGATAACGGTACTGTTGAAGGGTTTGTTTAAGTGGGCTAAGGAAGCGGTTGAGCATCATCGAATTGATCCTCGAAATGCTTTCGCTATCAAAGTCATTCTGTCTAGGCTAGGTAGTGCTGGTGAAGAAGCCCTGGATTCTATGGAGAATATCACCAAGAAACTACATGACTTTCCCATCCTGAATTGTCACTCATGTTAATCAAGGAGATCTGAATGACTAAAGAAGAATTCACTGAACAAATAGAAGAGGAGGTTAAAGGATTTCGTAAAGAGAGTGATGTCAAAAATTCAATCAAGAAATGTGAAGATGTTGGCGATGAAATAAGAGCAAGAACATATCGAAATGTTTATAGAAACAACCAGACTAACAAGAGAAAAATGGAGATAACAAATGCCTGTTAGTACAGCAAAAGAAATGCAGAAGATGCTAGGTCAGAAGGTACTTGTACACTGGAAGTCAAATGATTCAGAAGTTAACTGTTATATCAGGGATGTTAGGAATTCTTTTGGAAGGATTCAATATCAAATAGAGCCTGAAGCTGGAAAAGGTTTATCATGGGTTGATAGAGAGTCTGTTACCTTGATAGAAGAAAAAGGTTCTTACTTTGGGGGGCCTCCTAACATTTCCCCAATTCCTAGTAACGATCCAGTGCGAGTACCTGTAAGTAAACTTAAGGGATACAAGGAAGCAGCATGGCACAAAGCCGAAGAAGGCAACAAAGATTTTCAGGGTTACGATAACCTTCCTAAATAACGGAGATGAAACTGATGTCATGTAGATCTTGTGGAAATCCAGCCCCTCCAATAGAGAAGCACGGTCAAGTATACTGCACAATATGTGGTGCACTTCAAGAAGGATGTTGTGAAGGAATGGGTCAAGAATATTGTCCTCCTTCTCCCTCGTTACCTACAAAGGAGATCATAGATGACCAATTATGCAGAGAACTTGAAGAAGATAGTGAGCGTAATAGGAAAGAACAAGTCGATAATAACAATGAGCTACCCGGAGCATAACAATTTACCAAGGAGAATAAGAGGCGTAGCTAATCTCATTTCAAATGTGAAGATGGATTCAAGGAAACCTTTAGCCACTAGCATGACTGTTCCTTGTAAAGATTTGGAAGGACTTACTAACTCAGAAGAAATAAAAATGCATGCATGGGTAGCTCTGAATTTAGCTACTCAATTAGGTTGGGTTCTCCTAACTGATTCAGAGGGGGTAGGTATTGGAGATATGATTCCTTCTACCATTACGAAGTTGAGTATCAATGGTAAGGGAGAGACTTATATAGTCTGGATTTTGCTGGAAGATTCAATAACTTTGAGAGACATATTATCCAATTGAATTAGGAGATCAGGATGATTCTATTTGGTGGAAGGAAAAGATCGGCCAAAGAAATGTCAGCATTTATAGTAAGGGCAGCGGCCCAATCCTACCTTTGTCCTTATAGAAAGTCAGTAAGAACTGAAACTCTATTAGATTTCTTAGATACAAGAAAGGAGATTACAGACAAAGAGATAGCCGACTTAAACTTGGAAGTTGATAAGATACTGGACAAGTTGACTAAGAAATATGTTGATGATTGACCAAGAAAGAAAGGAAGAGTATATGATTACAAGTACAGCATCTGGTTTGAAGTGGCTATTGATTGGTGGCTTGCTTGGTGGTGCCATGACTTGTTTGGTAGGGTGTGGTACTGCAAGAGGTTTGATTGATGGCGTGTCTGCTATAGGTGGAGGTATTGTTCAAGATGTCCGAGGTGCAGTAGATGGGATTACCCAAGCAGACCAACATAATACCCCTGATGGTAAAGAGGAGTAAAAAATGATGGCAATTTCAAGGAGAGTTGTTGACTTCGTTAACGGATTTATCTATGGTATGGGTAGTGGTATCTTTTGTTTCATCGTTGGATTCTTAGCAGGTAAGATAATTGTATATGGTTACAGTGTGGCATGGATGTCGTCCTGATTGCAGTGCAATGGATTGCTCCTTGATAGCCTTTGGGTGGGAGGGATGGAACCCTCCCACTTGAAGGTATATTATAATTAAGTTGTTCTCTTCCCCTCCTCCATGTTGACCCTTGTCAAGGATTACAATCCTTGGCAGGGGTTAATTTTTTTCAGCAATAAACCAATGTTACTAAGAGATATGTGACGACAATAGCTAACACAAGGAGAATTGATATGTCACATGAGATTACAATAAGAGATGACGGATTCGCAGAGGCAGTATATGCAAGGACACCCGGTTGGCACTTGAAGGGTAAGACAATAAAGGATCGAGACTTGGTGGAGGAGGATATGATCCCCTTCATTGACTTCGATCCTGAGATGGTATCTTTGTACCGACAGGTAGCACCAGGACAATTCCAGTTGTTCGAGTCAGCAAAGGGTATCATTAGAAGTGACAACGGACACGAGTTGAGTCATGTGTCACCTTACTATGTACCTTGGGGACATCTTAAAGCTTTCCCTTTACTCAACTCACTCATGATGGATGGCATCATGAAGTATGAAGCAGCGTTTACCCTTCGGGGTGGCAAGGATGTGGTGATTGTAGCACAGATTCCAGGTAAGCATGAGGTGGCTGAAGGTGATGTCAACCTGCCCTTTATCATGTGCTTGTTCAACCATACCGGACAACATCGGGTTCGGTTCTTGCCTACTGCTATTCGCCCAGTATGTGCTAACACAGTAGCTTTGGCATTAAGTCAAGGTAAAGGTCAGATCCTTAGTGTCCGACACTCAGGTGATATGGAGTTGAAGATGGATAAGGTTCGTATTGCCTTGAGCGAAATCAACTCAGCCTTCACTAGCTACACTGAGGTAGCAAGGAAGCTATCCAAAATCAAGATCACTAAACCAAAGTGGCAAGAGTATCTTGATGTACTTTTCCCTGTCCTACCAATTACTGATAGTGAGTTCTCCACACGGAAGAGAAACAAAGCATTGGAAACAAGAAGGCAGGTATACCACAATGCTCTGAACGATCCTGCTCAACAGATTCCTAGCACAAGGCATTCTTGGTATGCTGGATTCAATGCTGTTACCCAATGGGTTGATCATCATGAGCATAAAGGTAAGAATGAAACCACTAAAGCTGAGACAAAGTTTCGCGTAGCTAACTTAGGTACAGGTAATGACCTAAAGGTAAAGGCTTTGCACCATGCCGTCAGACTATCTTCCACAAATTAAATCTGTTGATGGTGATGATGTTGATGATGATTGTGGTGATTTAGTCTTACCATCTATTGCATTGGATAGGGTAGTTGAAGCAGTATTAAATCCTAACCAAAAGAATAAACGTCCAGTTCCTTCAAGAGTACTACAAAAAAGGGCTGAACAAATATGGGCTACATCAGGAGGAAAGTGGGGGACTCCTCCTGGTGTACCGCTCATTACTTATGATGAGATGTGTAAAACAAAAGGGATATTAGAAGTATCTCCATCCACTAAATGGAGCACAAAGTAATGGAAGAACTTGTAAGACAACTGACATTGGAGTCAGAGATGTCTGCTTTGGGATTGATAAGATACAGAGCAAGACAACAAAAGGTTAAAGAAAGATCACAACCTTGGGCTACCGATGCAGCAAGAGAGTATACTTCACGATTGTTGGAAACTATATCTGAGAGAATTGAAACCAGAATAGAAGTAATGCGGGGTAGGAGGGGGAGTGTACCTAGTGCATTGAAGTATATCACTTTACTAGACACCAAAGTAAGTGCTCTTCTCTTGATGAGGTCTTCATTAAATTCAGTAATGAGGATGAGGTCAGTAACAAGAGCATCTATCATGATTGGAGGTGAGATAGAAAGAGAGTCTAGGTATAAAAAGTTTCGTACTGATTACCCAGGATTGTTTGAGACAATTAAAAATAGAATAAAAAATTCTAGTAGTCCAGGGTACAAGCATAAAGTTATCTCTCAAGCAATGAGGAGTACCAAGTGGAATTATGATCCTTGGAATGAGGAGACTAAGCTAAGAGTAGGGGCAGTGTTATTAGATATACTAATTACATTAGGAGTTGTTGAAAGAAAACATCCTTTGATAGAACAACGGGGGAAGAAGGGTCCTATACTTACTGCCAGTAGTGACTTAGATTCTTGGCTTGCAGCATACGATGAGTTTTATGAATTGTTGTCTCCACTATTCCTACCTTGTGTAGTCCCTCCGAAGGAATGGAGTTCACCAGAGAATGGGGGCTATCATTCTCAGGACTTAGAGATACTTCCTTTAGTTAAAGGAACCACTAAGAAATATATTAAAAGTCTATCCAAAGTTAAGATGCCTAAAGTATATGAAGGTATCAATCATCTTCAACAGGTTGGGTGGAAGATACACAAACCAACCTTAACCATAGTAGAAGAACACTGGCATCTAGGTAGAAAAGTGGGAGCACTCCCATCTTCTTCTGATGTGGAGCTACCTCCTAAGCCGATCAATATAAAGACTAATAGAGATGCTAGGATTATCTGGAAGAGAAAAGCTGCAGCGATATGGGAAGATAATATAAAGACTAGGAGCAAACGGATTGCTTCTATGCAGATTATTACTACTGCTAAAAGGTATGGTCCTGATACATTCTACTACCCACATCAGCTAGACTTCAGGGGTAGGGTGTACACAGTACCACATCCTTTGACGATACAAGGAAGTGACTTATGTAGAGGACTCCTACAGTTCTCTAAAGGGTTACCTATCGGCAACGATGAAGGTCTAATGTGGTTGGCGATTCATGGGGCAAATGCTTTTGGTTACGACAAAGTATCCTTTGGCGACAGGGTTAAATGGACTGCTGATAATACCTCTGATATTTTAAGGTGTGCAAAAGATCCTTACTTAAATAGGTGGTGGCTAGAGGCAGATGATCCTTGGCAATTTTTAAGGTGGAGTCATGAATGGGCAGGAGTACAAAAGCATGGCACTAAGTTCTGTTCCCATCTTCCCATTAGTATTGATCAAACATGTTCAGGGTTACAACATTATGCTGCTCTTTTAAGGGATCCTGTTTCAGGGAGTTCTACTAATCTATTACCTTCTGATTTACCTAACGATATTTATAGTGATGTTGCTGCTGCAGTAACTAAAAAGCTGAAAGAAAACAGTACTGAAAAATTTGCTGCTCTTTGGTTAAAGTTTGGTGTTGATCGTTCTGTTCTTAAAAGAATTGTTATGACTACCCCTTACGGAAGTAAGAAGTATAGTCATCGTACTTTTATTGTTGATGCCATAAACGAAAAGAAGGAACATCCCTTTGGGGATAGAGTACCAGAAGCCTCACAGTGGTTAGCAAATGTCACTTGGGATACTATTGGAGAGGTAGTGGTGGCAGCAAGGTCGGGGATGAATTGGTTAAGAGATGTTGCCAGAGCTATAGTAAAGAATGGAACCACTATTAAATGGACAACTCCTATTGGATTTCCGGTCGAACAAAATTATGAGGCTATGAAATCCAGACAGATTAGACTGAGTTTAGGAGATGGGAGTAGTTGCAAGTCTACACTTAAAGTGCCTGTAAAGAACAGAGTTCCTGATGTTATCCGTCAGATCAACGGGATTGCACCTAATGTTATCCATGCTTTGGATGCGACTGTTCTTTTGTTATCAATGGTCAAGGCAAAAGAATTAGGGATCAATGATATTGGTGTGGTACATGATTCCTTTTCATCTCATGCTTGCAACGTGCAAAAGTTAGGGAGGATAATAAGAGAATCTTTTCTTGAAGTTTACCAGACAGATGTACTTTCAAATCTGCACGATCAATTTCAAGAACAAAGTGATAAGCCTATACCCTCTCTTCCATCTTATGGTAACTTAGATATAACTAAAGTACTGCATTCTAAATACTTTGCAGGGTGAGGTGGCTAGTGATGACTTTGTTTAGAACGAAAAGAATTGGACAAGCTTCAGGTAGTAAGGTAACATCAGAAATATGTGAGCTAGCTGTGGCGAAGGGAAAGGTCAGTTCTTCTACTATCCCAGCTACTGATGTGATTATACTTAGAAGTATGTATGTACCAGGCAATCCTATAATGTATAGGGTAGCTTACTTATTGAGAAAGGAAAATTTATGGGAGATAGCTGATGTAACGGAGAAGGATTTATCTCCTTCTATTCGACCTTTAATATTTAACAGAGGAGATTTTTAGTTAGTTGCACTTGAGTCTGTCGATTATTTTTATTGTTGTTTAACTTCTGATCTATTAAGGAGATCAAAAATGTCTGCGAATGTGAAAAGCAAAAAGGATGTGCAGCACATTAGTCCTATCGGTACTGCAAAGTTTCCCTATCTTGTTATTCCTGATACTAAGTTTGATGATCGTGGTACTTTCAAGGTAGACTTGATCATTACAGAGCAGGAAGCAAAGGAAATTGAGCAGACTGCTACAGCTATGGCGAAGGAATTTAAGAAGGCAGACTTAGAAGGCAACCCTTCAAGAAAGAAGTGGGGCCTTCATCTTCCTTTGCTTCCAGATGTAGATCAGGATGGTGAAGATACTGGTAATATGGTTGCTCGGTTCAAACAATTGGCAACTATTCGGACAAGAGATGGAAGGGAAATCAAGAAGAGTATTCTTCTCTTTGATTCTACAGGAAATAGGATCTCTGGAATCAACCCTTATAGTGGAACCTCACTGGCAGTAGCTTACATCATGAGTGCCTATGTCAATCCGACTGGCAGAACTTATGGAGTAACATTCAGACTTGTTGCCGCTCAGATTATTGAGCTAGTTGAGGGTGGCAATAAAATGAGTGCTGAGAGTTTAGGTTTCCAGAAACAAACAACCGGATTTGTTATGCAGCAGGACGCTGATAATGAAGAAGAAATTCTGGACATCGAAGAAACCAAGGTCAAGACAGACTCGTTATCCGTACAGGGCGAAGAAGGAAAATCCGAAGAAGTCCCCTTCTAATCCCTGCTTTTTTAGATCTCGTTTAGAACGAGATGTTGCGGATAACTTGACTGACAGGGACATAGGTTTCGGATACGAGACATGCAGAATAAAGTATGTCTCTACCCGTGCCTATGTCCCTGACTTTACGCTACCTAATGGCATCTTTATTGAGGTCAAAGGTTGGTTTAAGTCTGCCGATAGAGCTAAACATTTGCGTATAAAAGAACAACATCCAGATGTGGATATCAGATTCTTGTTTAGCCGAGCTAATCAAAAACTCAGTAGGCAGAGTCAAACTACTTATGCGCAGTGGTGTGATCGTTATGGTTTTAAATGGTGTGAAAAAAAAGTACCTCAAGGATGGTTGAATGAAAAAAGGAATCCTAAACAGTTCAAGAAAAAGGGAGGACAACTCGACCTTTTTACGACATGAACCCTGCCCAAAGTGTTCGAGTAGGGATAACCTTGCAAGGTTTACTGATGGTCATGCCTATTGCTTTGGTTGTTCTTACTACGAGTCTGCATCAAATAATGGAAAGGGTGTTACAAAATACTATCAAGGAGATTCAGCTACAATGCATCAAAAAACACACGGCATGATAGATGTTCAGTTCTCTGATATTACCCCAAGAAATTTAGACGAAGATACTTGTAGGATTTGGAACTATGGTGTTGGTTGGTTCCAAGGAAAGAGAGTACATGTTGCTCAATACATTGGACCCAATGGAAATGTCATAGCACAAAAGTTAAGAGATTCAAACAAAGACTTCACATGGTTAGGAGATTCCAAGAACGTAGGTTTATATGGACAACATCTGTGGAAAGCAGGTGGAAATAAAATAGTAATAGTCGAGGGGGAAATTGATGCGCTATCAGTCTCGAAGATCCAATCCCATAAATGGCCCGTTGTTAGTGTACCTCATGGTGCTGCCCATGCAGACCGTGCGGTATCTAAATCCATTGAATGGCTATCCTCATTCAAAGAGGTGGTATTCATGTTTGACAAGGATGACCAAGGTCAAGAGGGTGCGGCAAAAGCAGCAGCAGTACTACCTCCAGGCAAAGCATTTATTGCCACCCTTCCGTTGAAAGATCCTAATGAAATGTTGTTGAGTAATCGAGGAGGAGAACTTGTAGCCAGTATATTCAAGACCAGAGCATGGAGACCTGATGGTATTGTAGACGGCAGAGATCTTTGGAAATTAGTTTCAACTCCCAACAGCACAGAATCTATTGAGTACCCTTGGTCTAAGTTACAGGACATGACACTAGGGTGTAGGACTCATGAGATAGTGACTATTACTGCTGCTACAGGTACAGGAAAGTCAACCATCTGCAGGGAATTGGCTCATTACTGGGCTAGTAAGGGAGAGATTGTTGGTTACATTGCCCTCGAAGAATCTTTAAGACGAACCGCTTTAGGGATTCTGGCAACTGAGTTGAGTAAACCTATCCACTTGGAGAATGAACCTATTGAGGAGGAGGAGTTGAAGGGTGCATATGATAGGACGTTGGGTTCAGGTAATTGGTTTCTCTATGATCATCATGGTTCTCTTGATCCTGACAACTTGATAAACAAAGTCAGATACTTGGTTGTAGGTTTGAATTGTAAGACTGTATTCATTGACCATTTAAGTATCTTGATCTCTGGTCAAGCAGATGGTGATGAACGAAGGATGATCGACAACACCATGACTGAACTAAGAAGCCTGGTTCAAGATGTAGGGTGTCGATTGATGTTGGTCAGCCACTTACGGAGGACAGAGAGAAGTACGGAGGAAGGACTTAGCAGACCTTCTTTAAATCTGCTTAGAGGATCTCATGCTATCGGGCAGATCAGTGATATAGTTTTGAGTGCAGAACGAAACCAACAATCTGAGGATGGTGAAGAGAAAGACGTTTCTATTATTCGCATATTAAAGAATAGACATACAGGTGACACTGGAGTTTGCGGAAAATTAAAATGGGATCGTACTACTGCTAGATTAAATGAGGTAACAGAAGAAGCAAAGATGTTTCCAAATCGTACACAAGAACATACTGATCAAGGAGATTTCTAGAATGAAAGCAGAGAAGCAAAGCCCCTTTTTCCGTAGGTATGTTTTCGATACTGAAACTGATGGGCTATTAGAAGAAGCTACAACTATACACTCTCTTGTTATAAAAGATATAGATAACGGAGAGGTGTATTCTTATGCGAAAGATAAAGCATACTATAATATCGAGAAAGGACTAGAAAGACTGGCGAAAGCTGAGATTATTATTGGATTCAATAGCATTAGATTTGATTTACCAATCTTATTTAAATTGTGTCCTAAGTTTTCTGAAGCTTTAGATCTTCGGAAGAAGGAGGGATTGGAGATTGGTCATCTAGATTTGTTGGTATGTAGTAGATTGATTTGGACTGACATCTATCAACGAGATGTTAATCAAGGAAAAGTTCCTTCTTTGTTAAGGGGGAGACACAGTTTAAAATCATGGGGGTATAGGTTAGGAATGTTAAAGGGTGAGTATGCTGCTGAAGATTTTGGTGAGTGGACTCAAGACATGCAGACCTATTGTGAACGTGATGTTGAGATAACTTTCAAGTTGTGGGAATTGGTTTCTTCTAAAGGTTATTCTAAACGAGCCATGTCTTTAGAGCAATCGTTTGCTGATATCATAAATCAGCAGGAAGACAATGGGTTTGGTTTTGATGAGGTTAAGGGGGGAACATTGTATGGTAGCTTGGTCAAAGATAGAGAGATACTGCGAAACAAGTTGATTGCTGATGTTCCTGCAAGAGAATTGACTATGAAGTCTTTGGCATATTGGGAAGAAAAGAATACAGGTCGTAAGTTTATGACAGTAAAAGATGCTAAGGATAATGGAGTCAAGCGGAGTGAGTTGCTTGAAGGTCCGAGAAAAACTAGACAAGTACCTTTCAATCCTACAAGCAGACAACAGGTTTCAGAGTTATTAATTAATACTTATAACTGGAAACCACTGGAGTATACGAATGATGGACATGCGAAGGTGGACGAAAAAGTGTTATCAAATCTACCTTATCCTCCAGCAAAAGATATCTCACAGTTGTTTCTTATTGAGAAACGGATTGGACAGTTGGCTGAAGGGGAACAAGCTTGGTTACGTTTGGTCAAGAATGGTCGCATACATGGTGGATGCAATACGAACGGTGCGATTAGTGGGAGAGTTACTCATGTCAGGCCAAACTTGGCGACCGTTCCTAGAGTTGGCAATCCTTATGGGAAAGAGTGCCGTTCTTTATTTATTCCTAGTAGTGGCAATGTGCTTTGTGGGTTTGATGCTAGTGGTCTTGAGCTTAGGTGTGCTGCTCATTACCTTTCTCCCTACGACAAAGGATCCTACATTGAAACAGTGACAGAAGGAGATCCTCATACTTCTAACCAGAAGGCAGCAGGACTGTCAACAAGAGATCAAAGCAAGACATTTATATATGCGTTGATCTACGGTGCAGGGTTCCAGAAGTTAGGGTCTATTGCGTTACCAGATGCTTCTGATAAAGAACAGATTACAGAGGGAAAAAGGTTGAAGAAGAAATTCTTTGGTAACATGCCTGCATTTGAACATCTAATCAATGCGGTCAAAACTAAGTTCAGATTTGCTGGACACTTGGTTGGTCTGGATGGAAGAGAGTTAAGAATAAGATCAGAGCACAGTGCTCTTAATCTTTTGTTCCAAAGTGCTGGTGCTGTCATCATGAAGCAGACGCTGATTAACTTTTGGAAGGGTCTAGAAGAGTCGTGCAACTTGATACATCAAAGAGATTACTGGCTAGTGGTTAACGTGCATGATGAGTTCCAATGGGAATGTCCAGAAGACATAGCCAAACCTCTTGGACAAGCAGCACGAATGGCAATAAAAAAGGCTGGAAAGGATTTAGGTGTTCGTTGTCCTTTGGATGGGGAGTGGAAGATTGGAAAGAACTGGGCTGAAACACATTAATGGAGATCACTATGAAGACTACTATTATTATTGATGCTGATACTATTGCTGTGCAAGTAGGGTCAGCAGTACAGGTAGCTATCAAATGGAGTGATGATATTTACTCTATGTTTGCAGATGGAGAGGAAGCATGGGTTCAAGTTCAAGAACTTATTGAAACAATTCAGTCTGAGATTGCATCATTACTGGGATTAGATTTAGAAGACTGTCCGATAGTACTGGCTTTCTCTGATCCTAGTAGAACATACTTCAGACATGAGATCTTATCTAGCTACAAAGCTAATAGACAAAAGAAAACAGGACCTATGTTGATCGGGTTTTTGAAAAAGAAAATGGCAGAGAAGTATACTACTTACTGTATTGAGAATCTGGAAGCAGACGATATCTTAGGTATACTTGCTACCAACGAATGTTTGATTGAAGAAGACTGTGTTATGGTATCTGTAGACAAAGATCTTCAGACAGTTCCAGGCAAACACTATAATCCAAGTAAACCTGAAGAAGGCATTCAACATGTTGATCGTTTCTTGAGTGATGTCAATCACCTTCGTCAAACTTTGGTTGGAGATTCTAGTGATGGATACGGTGGGTGTCCAGGTGTGGGTCCAGTAGGTGCTAGTAAGATCAAACTACATGGTGACAATGCATGGTACAATGTTGTGTCTGCTTACATCAAGGCAGGCAAAGGTGAGAAGGATGCTTTAGTCCAAGCTAGAGTGTCACGAATATTGCAATCTGAAAACTATTCTTTTGATACCAAGGAGATTACACTATGGAACCCCCAATGAATCGGGATGATTTACTCAAGCTTCATGATGATTTGACAAGTGAGGCTTGGAACTTGATGAAAAAAAAGAATCATGATTACTCTGGAGGTGAGGATAAAGAATTCCCTTTCCTGAATTTCTCCAGAGTAGAGAGTATGGGGATCACTACTACTGAGAAGGGGTTCCTAGTCAGGTTGACTGACAAGATGTCTAGACTCAGTACGTTCTGTAAAGGTGGTAGCTTCAAGGTTGATGATGAGAGTCTTAAAGATACTATCTTAGACATTGTGAATTACTCTATCTTGCTTTATGCCTATGCTGAGTCGAAGAAAAAGGAACAGGTAGCCCTATTAGAATTGGAGACTAGGGAAGCAGCAAGGTAAACAACTTGTCCCCCCTTTAAGAAGGCAGAAAACTGTGGCAACTTTAGAGTTTCCTCTTATTAGTGGTGCCTTGATAAAGTGTTTGGAGCAAAGGTTTAGTTGTGGTCCTCCACTCAGAGATGAGACTGTACCTAATCTATATTTAAGGGCCGGGCATGCAGAGGTCGTCAGCTACTTAAAAGCTATTAAAGATAAACAGAATACTGGATCTAGTAAGGAGTCTATTGATGTGTTTCTCAAGTCCGAAAATACCGAAACCTCCTCCTCCTCCAAAAGATCCTCCTCCAGAAGAAACGCCAGGAGAAGTAGTCTTGGCACCCGGTGAAAGAGATAAGAGAACTGGACGACGAAAGGTGATGGGAAGAAGAGCACTTACTGTTGGACTTAATACTCCCAGAAAATCTGGTAGTGTTTCTTATGGATAACTTATAATGGCAATGGAATATAACTCTAGTAATAGCAGTACCTTAGATGAAAGATATAAGGGACTGGTTTCTGGTAGACAGGAATATGTCAACAGGGCTGAAGAGATTGCATCTCTAACAATTCCTTATCTATATCCACCAGCACAAGGCAGTCAGAACTCTCCTATCCCTGATCCTTATCAAAGTATTGGTAGTAGAGGAGTTAATAACCTTGCCAGTAAGTTTCTTTTAGTAACTCTTCCAAGTCAAAGAGGGTTCTTTCAATATAGATTAACCCCAACAACAGAGAAGTTGATTGAAGAGTTGGCACCAGAAGAGAAGGCTGATTTTGAAAGGTCTCTGGTACAACATGAAAGAGATGTTCTTAGACAGGTAGACGACGCAGAGTTACGTCCTGTTATGTTCATGTGCTTTAAGCATCTATTAGTATCAGGTAATGTTCTACTTCACATACCGAATAAAGGACCAGCCAGATACTTTCCATTGACTCATTATGTATGTCGAAGAGATCCAAGAACTGGTTCTCCATTGGAAATCATAATAAAAGAAGAGGCTTCTCTTAGTACGTTGTCAGAAGATGTACAGGCAATACTGTATTCTTCTGTCAATGAAGATGCCAATAACAAATCCTATGAAGATGATGATACTGTCTGTATCTACACTTATGTTTGTAGAAAGTACAATAAGAATAGAGGTAAGAGTGATAAGTTTAAGTGGGTGTCTTGGCAAGAAGTAGATGGAGTTAGAATTCCAGGTAGTGACAGTGAGACTCCTGGTGAGGACTCCCATTGGTTCCCTTTGAGGATGATTCGTATTTCTGGAGAGAATTATGGGAGAGGATATGTTGAGGAATATGCAGGAGACCTCTCAGTATGTGAAGATCTTAGTGAAGCTTTAGTTGAAGGGTCCCTTATTGCTGCTCAAACAAAGTTTGGAGTCCGACCTAATGCTATGACCTCTCCTAAAGAGTTGGAGCAGGTACGAAATGGCGGTTTCTTTGACGGTGAGGAGGGAGATCTGTGGACCTTAAAGACTAATAAGCAGATAGATTTTAGGGTAGCATTAGAAACTCAGAGAGATCTTCGTACCGCTTTGGGTTATGCTTTCCTATTAAATAGCAGTGTTCAAAGGCAAGCTGAACGGGTAACTGCAGAAGAAATTAGAACTGTAATGCAAGAACTTCAAGATGCTTTAGGGGGTGCTTACTCTAATCTTGAAGCAGAGATTCAAAGACCTCTTGCTAATCGCTTAACTTATAGGGCTGCATCACAAGGAACTATTCAACCTCTTTCTGAAGACGATGTAGAGTTATTGATTGTGACTGGGTTTGAGGCTATAGATAGAGGACATGAAATGAATGCACTGTCTCAAGCTATAGCTGTCGCTACTCAGCTACTTGGTCCTGAAGCAGTTGCTGCTGTAGTAGATTCAAAGAAAGCAATGAATCAAATCTTCACTAGCCATGGTGTAGATAAGATGGATGTATTCTTTACAGATGAAGAGATTGCTGAGAGAGAACAGCAAGCACAAATGCGTCAGATGGCAGAACAATTAGGACCTAATGCTATCAGTCAGATGGGTGGTATGGCAAGAGAACAGGCTGAAAGACAAGGGGGGATGACTTCACCAACAGAAGAAGGTGGGCCTGAAGCACCGACAGAGTAACACTTTTACAACAGGAGACTTATGAATGGCTGACGTAACTGAGTTTGTAAATCCAGACGGTCCACCAGGTGGTGGTTCTACTGCCTATAGTGGACAGAAACAAGGAGAGGTAGTCAAAGAGAAACCAGAAGGTATTCCAGATAAGTTTTGGAATCCTGAAAAAGGTGAGGTGGACACGGTATCCTTACTATCTAGCTATACTGAGTTAGAGAAGAAGATAGGAACTGATAATGCACCTACAACAGAGACTCAAGAAAGTGTTCCAGAGACTTCTCAATCTGATACTTTTCAGTTGGGCAAGTATGAAGATGAGTATAGATCTAATGACAACTCTCTCAAAGAAGAGACCTATACTGATCTAAAAGCTAAGTTTGGTTTGGAGAGAAATGAAGTAGATAAGTACATTCAATACAGACAATCAGAAGCTGATGAATTTACTACTGAGATTTTTAATATGTCTGGTGGAGAGGAACAATATAGAAGTCTGTTGGGATGGGCTGGCAATACTCTTTCCAGTGAGGAAGTCGATGCGTTGAATAAGATTTTGACGACTGGGGAGAGAGATGAAGTTAGGGTTGCAGTGATGAAGCTTAACAATAGATATAGAGAGTCTGTTGGATCAGAGCCTCTATCTCCTGTTAGTGGATCTACAGGAACTAATCAAACTGGCCCCAAACCTTTCTCATCTATACAGGAAGCAGTAGAAGCTAGGAAAGATAAGAGGTATGAGTTGGACCCATCTTACCGTCAACAATGGGAAAATCGAGTGGCATCCTCTCCATTCATCCATACTACTTAATAACAATAGGAGATAATAATGACTTGGTTTACATCTAATTGGGCTGAGATTTGTGAAGGATTCTTAGCGTTGTATGGTTTGATTGCTATCGTAGTTAAGGTAACTCCAACCAAGAAAGATGATAAGATTCTAGAGATCTTACTCCCTGTATTGAACAAGCTTGAGGCTACTGCTAAGAAGGTAGATGTTGCAGTAAACAAGCCCAATAACAATGGTCAAACTTAATTATGACAGGCATTGTTAGACTTATCTCTCTTGCTTTGGGAGTTGTTCAGGGGGTAATGTCCTACTTGAAGGATAGAACCCTGGTACAAAAAGGCAGATTAGAGAAAGATAAGGCTTCTTTGAGCGAGTCTATTAGAAGGGCAAACATTTATCGTGAAGTATCTAAGCGTCCTACTCCTGATAACGCTAGCGATATTCTCGACAGGATGTAAAACAAACCTAGTTGAGAATCCTAACTCACTTTGGTTGGAACCCATTGAGTTTAGCCAAAAGACAAAGGCTTGGCTCATTGATCAAGAACCCCTGCCTTCTTTCGTTCTTGAAGATCTCCATAAGATTGCGGTATTGAACGATACTATTCGAGCAATCCGCAGATAATCCTTATAGGATTCCTTTGGGTAATACTGAAGGAATCTATTTGTCTTTAGCTGTAGGATCACCAAAGGTTTATAGGTCCGATGCGTCGGGTAACCTATAGATCGGTCATACCTTTGCGTAGACATGTCGGTTTCTTAGTCCTAATTTTGTTTTATTGAAAGGTATGGTGTCCTATGGCACTTGGTGCTGCAAATTTGAATAGGTTGGGTGTAGCCAATCAGACGGCTAATACTGCTCCTACTACTCGTAGTGCTGAACAAGCACTGTTCCGAACTGTGTATCTTGCGGAGGTTATTAAATCCTTCCAAGAGAATAACATCATGTCAGCCTTGACTCAGAGTCGTAGCATTACTAATGGTAAGAGTGCTACATTTCCAACATTCTGGAAGACGACTGCTCACTACCATGCTCCAGGTGATGCTGATCTGGATGGTACGGATAAAGTCCGTCATGATGAGAGGATCATTGAAGTTGACCGTGTACTCATGAGCGATATTAAGATTGCTGAGATTGATGAGCTACATAATCACTTTGATGTTCGTTCTATGTATGCAGAACAGCAGGGTGCAGCACTGGCTCAGGCATATGATAAGCAATTGATTTCTATGGCTTTAGGTGCTACGTCAACTGCCTATGATCGTCTTCCAGATGCGTCATCTGATTCTAATCAACCTGCATGGACTGGTATAGACCGAGATATTGGAAATATTGCCAGCACTCCTGCAGGGATTATTCAGGGGATTCTGGATGGTCTTAGGATGTTGGAAGAGTATGATGTTCCAACTGCTGGATGTGTATTTATCTGCCGTCCTCAAGTTTACTATCTCTTGATGTCCCAAACTGGTTCTCCTTCTTCTCTGGCTAATCTAGATTATGGCGGCAGTAATGCTATAGTCTCAGGCAATTTGCCGACAGTTGGTGGAATCCCTATCCTCAAGAGTAATAACATTGGCACTGCCAATCTTGAGGGTGGTCCTGGGACTACTGTTAATAGTGTTGCTATCGGAGAGTACGATAGTAGTGGGGATTTGGCGATAGAAGGGGGTGTCCCATCAGATCAGGTGGCTGGCACTCGTAAATACCTCTACGACTTTAGAAAAGTAGCAGGTGTTATTCTCCACCCAACATGCCTTGCTACTGTCAAGTTGATGGATCTAAAGTATGAGAGTGAATACTTGATCCAGAAGCAAGCAACTCTAATGGTTGCTAAGATGGCAGTTGGTCATGGGGTAATTCGTGAGGAAGCAGCAGTAGCAGTTAAGTTTGCTACTGCACTGTAGTAGTCTATCCCTCTAGCCAGTCTAGAGGTGTGGTCTCCTTGGCGGGGGGGCCTCCGAAAGGAGGTCCCTCTGTTTTTTATTTGAATCTAACAGGAGTTCCTTCATCATGCCGTCGATTTCTGCCAATGCAAAGATCAGTGAATTAGATGCAGTAAATTCTGTCTTAGCTAACATTGGTCAGAGTCCTGTAAATGATTTAACTGACAATTCAGTAGACATTGGCCTTGCTGTACGTCATCTATCTAGTGTCAGTCGTGAATTACAGATGAGAGGATGGTCTTTCAATACTGATTATGAGTATACTCTTACTCCCAATTCTGATGAGAAGATAGCAATCACAGATAACATCTTAGCTGTTGATATGGACAAGGTTGATTACCCTAAATTTGATGTGGTGATACGGGGATCTTTCTTATACAACAGATATACTAGATCTTTTGTATTTTCTTCTGACATTAAAGCAGATGTAACTTGGTTTATTTCTTGGGATGAGCTTCCTCCTCATGCTCAGAATTATATAGTAGTTACTGCAGGTATGCGTATGGCTGATGATTTAGAAGGTGCTTCTGCTCCTCATAAGTTTAGTCAAGAGAATCAACTTCATGCTTGGAATGCTTTTAAGAGTCAAGAGATTGATACCAACGATGCTAACTTGATACGTTATAGAAGGTCTGCATCTCTTAGAGGAAAGAGAGGTTGGTAGTTCATGGCTACTACTACTACTACAAGACTGATTGGCGATTCAGTCCCTATGATGATCAATGGAGTAAGTCAGCAATCTGAAATGATTCGATTGCCTACGCAAGTAGAAGAACAGATAAACTGTGTTTCCTCTATAGTCCAAGGAGTTAGTAAAAGACCCCCAACAGAATTTTTAAAACAGTTAGATGTTAGTAAAGACTGGTCTAATGCCAAGGTCCATCTTATACAAAGAGATGAAAATGAACAGTATATTGTGGTGTTAGAGAGTTCCCATGTCAGAGTCTTTAGTCTTGATGGAGGAGAACATGCAGTTGAAGGTTCTAGACCTTGCTATCTAGATCTAAATTCTGATTCTAATACTCATACCACACCCTTAGAAGCATTCAGATTGTTTACTATAGCAGATACCACCTTTGTTGTTAATCGTAACAAGGTGGTGGCAATGGATTCTTCTTCTGCTTCATCTTCTAATAAACCTTATAGAGCGTTAGTTTGGGTCAAGTCAGTTAAGAGTGGTAAAGCCCATAGAGTCACCGTAATTGCTCCAGATCAAGGCTTAAATATATCGGTATCTTATAAACCACATAACGAAGCTCTTATGAATCTGACTGAGGTGTCGCAGCAATTAGCATCAAAATTGAAGGATGCCTTTATTTCTGAAGGTGTTGAAGCTGATTGGAAGGTAGGGAGTTACACCAGTATTCTTTATCTAGAAAGTACTGCAAGTGACTTTTCCATCAGTGTGTCTAATGAATGGTCAGACCTTTATATATCTAGTATTAAGGATTCAGTAGCTGGGGCTGGAGAATTGCCTAGTAGAGGATTCCCCGGCATGAAAGTCAAGGTAGCAGCAGATGCCAAGGAAGGGTCACCAGGATTCTGGGTTAAGTTTGTTGGAGACTATGAAGAAGTAGAGGCTATAGATGAAAACGGGTTTAACATTATAGAGTTTGATGCTTCTGCTCTTAGTGAGGCTGATAAGGTACAGGTTGGTGACCATACTTTGTTATATAGAGATTCTGTAGGCAATTCATTTCAAAGTGAAAGGGAACTGGTTCAATATAAAGCGGGCAGTTTTATAGTTGGAACGGTTACTACAGGTACTCCCAATGTTATTGCTGCTAAATTGATTGATAACAAGTTTTATTGGATAGATCCTCTATTGTCGTCGGATGGTCTTCCTACTGGGGAGATTCAGTTATCTGATTCTCCCGCTTTAGGGGTTGGCAATGCTGGCACACAAGATGACCCAGGAACAGCGATAACATGGTCAGCAGTGGATGACACTGCTTACACTGAAGTTGCAGGTATAACTCAAGATACAGCTACTTTTGGGGATGGTGCTGGTAGTAATCCAGCCATAACAAATTGGACAGTATCTTCAGGAATTGTGACGCTAACGCTTGGCAATAGAGAAGTCCCTGCTGGATCTCCAGCAAATCATGATTGGATTGCAGGAGATGAAATACTTATAGAAGGAACATCTTCAGCAATTCCTGTTATAGGAACATTGGATAGGACTTATGAGATTATTTCTGTTGCTGCCACTACAGTGACTATAGATGTTTCAAATCCATCGTTTACCACAGCATTTGATGCAGCTTATGTAACTAATAGTGTAGTGTCAGGTTATGTATCTTCCTATAAGAAGGCATCTTTTGTCCGTGCTAGGGTAATGTATGGGAAGTGGGTAGAGACTGTAGGTCCTTCCTCTAGTTCTGATGAAATACTGACTGCTATGGATTCAGAAACAATGCCTCACTTCCTTATTCGTTCCAATGAAACTCAGGTGATGAGTGATGGAGTTTCACGATACAAGTTTTTCTTTATGGATGGTTCTGGTTCTAACCTTAATTCCGATAAATTCCCTTTGCATTACTGGAGGGAACGAACTGTTGGAGATAACATATCTTCTCCTCTTCCTTCTTTTATTGATCATAAAATAAATGATGTCTTTGAATGGAGACAGTCTTTAGGATTTGCTTCTCAACAGAACTTTATCCTATCGGAACGATCACAACACTTTAATTTCTGGCCCATTACTGTGGCTACTTCTGTTGATGATGCTCGTATAGATGTCTCTGCTTCAGGCAACGATATGAGTAACTTCCATTCTATTAAAGTGTTCCAAGATGAATTGATTGGTTTTACTAATGAAGGTCAGTTTACTTTATCAGCAGGTTCAGGTCCTTTGACTCCTGAAACTGTAAGTTTAACACAGAGTACTAGATATGAATCTTCTGAAATAGGCCAACCATTGGATGTAGGCACTGCTCTTGCTTTTCCTACTAGTCGTGGAGGATTCTCTTCTATCTCAGAATACTTTGTTAGAGAGGATCAACTGGCTTATGTGAATGATAGTACCAGGCATGTAGATCGTTATATAGAAGGCAATGTCACCCAAATGTCAGTGTCTTCAATTTCCGATTCTTTAGTAGTTTTGACTGATGTAGATAAACACATCCTTTATTTTTATCAGTGGTACTGGAGAGGGAACGAGAAAGTACAGAGTTCATGGTCTAAATGGTCCTTCAACATGGACGTTATTTCCGCTCACTTTGTAAAAGACATCTTGTATCTTATTATGCAAGAGAAGAGTGGAACAAAGAACCCAGAACTATGCAAGATAATCCTAACTCCCGGTGATACAGATGAAGAAGGGACATATAAAACTTCTTTAGATCGACGTAAAATATTTGAATCACACTCTTCTAGTACTATAAACCTTCCTTATACTATTGAAGAAGGGACTGTAAGGGTTGTCACTGATACTGGAAAGCTTCTTCCTATAGGAAGTACCGATTCAACTTCAATCACTTTAGTTGATGCCCCTGATTCTGAGAATCTATATGTAGGTGAGGAATATAATTCTCAAGTAGAACTGACTCGACCTGTGGTAAAGAGTAGATATAAAGAAAATGTAGATCTCAGGTCTAGGTTACAGATTCAAGATTATATTTTGCACCATGAAGACACTGGATATTTAAGAGTTGAGGTATATCCTAGAAAGAATTTGAGTCAAAGCTATCAGTATGAAATGGATAATCTTCTTGGAGGGACCATAATAGATGATCCTTCAATATCTTCTGGCAGTTTTAGAATTCCAGTCAGGTCAAATTCAAGAGATATGAGGCTAATTATTCATAATGATTCCCACTTCCCGCACCATATTATCAGTGCCGAATGGAGTGCAACTTATAGTCCCAAGGTATATCGTTCGTGATGGTGGACATATAAGAAAACCATCATTAGATGATGTGGAGTATCTGACTAAAAACTTACGCGATGCAGATAAGAATGAAATAAAAGCGGCAAGCGGAAAAGAAGTAGAGGAGTCTATTCGTCATGCTGTTGGATTAGAAAATTCTTGGGTAGGTGTTAATAAAGAAGGTCCTTGGGTAATTTGGGGCTATAATACTTTTTTAAAACCAGAGGTAGGAACAGTATGGTGTCTAGCAACTGTACAGTTATACAAGCATCGACCAGGATTTTTAAGAACATCTTCAGCATGGCTTAACTCTCTCTGTACTAAGTTTAAATATTTAAATTGTTATGCTGATAGCAGAAATAAAGAACATCATCGTTGGCTGAAGGTCATGAAATTTAGATGTATTGGCAACCCATTAATATTTGCTGATCCTAGTGTAGAATTTCACGAATACATAAAGAAGGAAGTTTAATCATGTGCGATCCTGTGCTCATATCTTTGGCAGTAGTAGCTGGAGGTGTGAAAATAGCTACATCATTAAAAGCCGCACAAGAACAGAATGAAGCTTCCCAAAAAAATGCACAGAATCACTTAGCACAATATGGTGATAGGCTTGGTTCCATTAGGATGCAAGGAGTGGAACAAAAAAGGCGTCTAGCCGATGAAGCGTTAGACCTGAACATAACCAATTTAAAAAACTTAGGTATTCTAGATTCGAGCCTTACTTTCATGGGTTCAGGTACTGCTAAAAGCGATGCAGAGTATCAATCAAGACAAGACATTGCTAGAGTTATAAATTATGATCTCGGACATCAAAGGAATGTCTTTAGTCTGCAAAAGAATGAAGAGATGTCTATGGCTTATCTTAAAACTAAGTCAGCAATTTCTAGTTTGCCGACAGTAAGCAAAACGATGCAGATTCTAACAACAGCATCAACTATAGCAGACACTTCTCTCGCTGCCTATTCTGCGCATACTGCTTTGAAGGCACCAGGAGCAGGAGGAGCAGGAGGAGCAGGAGGAGCAGGACCAGGACCAGGAGGACCAAATCCATTCTCAGAGGCTGAAACTCCTATATCGACAACATTCGGATTTAGTGGATAGTTATGTGGGCCAAGATGTTAGTGTTAGTTAATTTTTTCCATTCGTAAGGGTTATCTTTAATATGCCACCAAAAGAAAGAAAAAATCTTCTTCCCCTTGATCCAAAGGGTATTACCCCTTACACATCAAGAGGGACACAAAATCTTAATTCATACAATGTAGAAAGTTATAATACCGCACAGGATTGGATCAATATAGCTAAAGCAACAGGGAATATTGCTGATAGCGGATTGAAACTTTTTACACTGCACCAGGCAGAACTAAACAAAACCGCTGCAGAGTTAGGTACTAAAGCTGCAGTGGAGGGTCAATTAAGAGAAAGTATACAAACACAAGGTGGTATTTATTCTCAAGCGCACGCTGAAGCAGCGTTTGATATGACTAGGGGTGGAGATATAGGAGAATTGGTTGCAGAGTTGATTTCATTAGGAACTGACGACGGGAAAAATCTAGCAGTTGGTCCTGGGCAATTTAATCAAAGAGTTGAAGAATCGATTTTAAAGTTTAAAACAGAAAACGGTATCTTAGGTAACCCATTAGCAGAGTTGACTGCGGATGGGGCGTTAGCCAAGCAGAGGGCGAGATGGGAACTTCCCTACAAGACTGGAAGAAGTAAAGTTCAACAAATGCACAGAATAAGTGCAGGTGCGACAGCACTATTTGAGGCTTTTAAGGCTTCCGACGCAACGGGTGCTCCTCTTCCTCCTGTAGAGGAAGTTCAGATTCATTCTGGAGATCAATCTATAACAGTTGAAGGTGTTCCTCATGAACCTAATCCGAACCCTGATCCAGAGGATGTAACTAAACGTGGTCTGTTAAGTTTAACACATCCAGTAGAGTCTGATGTAGAAGAGGGAAAAAATCTTTATGCCATGATGCTCGTTTACTTTCCTACTTCAAATAACGAGGAAAGAAGAGCAGGTATGATGTCGGCCTTGTTAAGTCAGTTGAACTTTTTGCAACTCCAAGCTAACGAAGCAGAAAAAAATGGTGACTCTGACACAATTCGAGAGATTGAACTTGAACAGGCCAAGTACATAGAGTTATTCTCGAATCTAAAGAACCCTGATGGACACTCTTTTTGGAATAGTGATCAGACCAACACTTTAATGGAGCTTGCATTAAAAAGAACTGGAATAACTACTGCTAGTATTAATAGGATGAGAGCATTAAATGATGATAATGCTAACAGTCTTTATTTCCGTCTTAGTGATCTGATACATAATGAAGAACACTTCCCTCCTGATTCTAACCTAGCGGATATTGGAGCAAAGCTTATTTCTCTTATAGACGAGGGGTTCGTCAAACCATTGGATGATGACCCGTATATTGACGAGAAATATAGGAATAATGATTATGTCATTGGCAAAGTTTCTAACGCTATTTGGGAAGCTTTACAGCGGAAATACCCTGGGGGTATTTCTTTAGATCATGTAAAAAAACTATCAGGTGATTTTCATCTTGCAATATTTCAAGCAAAAAACTCAGATCAACTTAACCAGGTAGAGAAAGATGTGTATGAATATGCTGGAGTCTTCCAAGAATCTGAACAAGGAAGAAATCTTTTTGATGCTGTGGAAAAAGCCTTAAGAAAAAAGACCATCAACTTTGATCTAGATAATTCAAAACCTTTTGAGGACGAGATTCAAGAGTTTGTAGATAATCATTTCTTTTATGATCCTGCTATTCATAAGAAAGTAAGAGGGCAGCAGGATCTTAACGAAGAACAACATAAACTTTTACAAGCTATGGATTCCCAATCATACCGTTCTGCACAGACTACTGCAGTAAACCGCTATGTCACTACAAGATGGGATATGTCAAAGTTTGAGGCAGATCTTAGAGAGAAGATTTCTGCAGGTCTTCTTGCCGCATTCAACCAATATAGAACAGATGTTGCAAACGAAACTATATCTGATACATATGGTATTGGACAAGCTGAGACACTTATAGTTAATAAACATGAAGATTTTATTGAAGATTATTTTTCTGGAAGAGATGAAATATCCGTTAAGTTTAATCCTGACGATATAAAAACATGGATAAAGGAGAATAAAGATAATTATCTCCGAGATGATTCCCAGAAAGAGGAGGATACAAGTAGAAAGGTTACACTAGGATCAATAACAAGTTATGACACACCTCCAGTTCCAGAAGAACCCGTTTCTAAACCAGAACCTGTACCTGTACCTCAACGAGGACCTACAGGAAAATACGGATCTCCAATTGAAACTGTTAACCCCGATCCTGTTGACCGTACGACGGGAAAACCTCCTACTCCTGTTCAAAAGTATTTTACAAGTATAACCGAAAGACACAGGGTTTTGTCGGATGCTTTAGATTATACTAAACAACATCATCCAAAAGATGCGGTTCTAATAAACAGTCTTACAGGTGAACAAAGGGATATTACGGAGATCCTTGATCTTACCAAAGCAGGAGAACATGCATTTGTTAGTGCAGGAATAACGCAATTAAACAATGCGAGGTCGGATCCCACTGAATTCAACAATGGTTTTAATACACTCTTGCAAAACTCACTTCAATTAACTGACGGATCAGTAACGGTTCCTCTATCATCTTTGACCTATGCATCCTTGAAACCGAAAGGTGATGGTTCTCCTTCGTTTAATCCAGCATCTAACCTTTCTTACTTTAATAATGAAGGGGTTATTGGTCAGCAATATAAAGACTTTAAGGATAGTGTAAACGATTATAATTTACTCCTCAGATATTCTGAAGATGATGCCCAAGAGTTCAGCAATGAAGAGCAGAAAAAGTTAGACAGAATTTTTGAAAAGAATCCAGGGCTAAAACTCAAAGGTTATCTTAGAGACTATGGGTATGCCCTTGGTGGTGATACAAAAACAAACTTCTTTTCTAGATATTATTGGCTATTGAGGAATGAGCTTGGAAATGAAGCATCTTCTGATGACTATAAAGCAGAAATTGAGAGTGTTTATCAGATTCAACGGAAGTTCTTGAATACTCCTAGAACTCGGAGGGCAGCACCTATTACTCCGTTTGACCACGGACAAGGATTTACTGAACACCAAATACGTCCAGATGAGAAGCATCTGAAGTTGCTAAGTTCTGGACTTACGAACACTGGACCTGAAATTGGGAAGTACTTTGCTGATCCCAATCATGGTGATACAACAGTAGGTCCTTTAGGCATCCCTCCTATGTTTTATGAGGAGACTCCGGGGTTTACTAACAAAGATTTGGTGGATCCTTTTAATAAGGGGATATTACGGTTAGATACAGAAACTAGAGGCAACGCTGGTCCTTTTCTCCCAGTGGTAAGGTGGATTCAGAAGGTTATTATTAATCCTCATGGAGCAAAGCTTCCTCCAGAGGAATTAAAGAAAAGATTAAAGACAAAAATGTGGTTTGGTTTAACAGAAGGTACGCCATCATACCACGTTTATGGCGCAAAAGCCGCAGAGGAACTATCAAAGATTCCAGACCGATACCTTCATATACTTTTTAGAGAGGATGGGACGATATATTCTAAAGCACAAGTGAAGGAGAATATAGAAAGAGAGAAGCTTCTTGAATATATGCGGCACACTATTGATAATAACACTTTTCAACCAATGCAATAAGAGGATTTAGAATGGCTGATGATTTTAGGATCCCTTCTACAGATCCACTCCAAAAAGAAGAAGACGAAGTACTG
>VTLG01007790.1_pt1 | contig 28319 bp, 42 predicted proteins | sample 4694571 | NCBI WGS metagenome assembly VTLG01 (sample SAMN12604809, study PRJNA352737) | marine metagenome | biome: ENVO:00000447; feature: ENVO:00000209|ENVO:00000569|ENVO:01000036; material: ENVO:00002151; isolation source: viral sequences binned using virsorter ...
GGTATTGGTGGTCCAAATGCTCAAGTTCTCATCAACAATAATGACGACTTCAGCCGCTTCATAATTCTCATCTGGCAGCTCTACGCTGGCTTTGCGAACTTGAACAAGGACTTCATCACTACAGCTTTCACTGTAACTGAGTAAGGAGGTACTTAACTAATGGCAACTTACAAATCTTCCGCTGGAGCCGTTCTCCAGCCAGGTAACCAGATCAATAGGCTTTCTGGTTTCAACGACGAAGGTGTATTCGGACTACCAGGTGTAGAAGCTTATGAACTTCTTGGCTATGCAAAAGTTACTAACGTAGCTGCTGACAAGGCTTCATATAAGAGTTTCAGCATCACAGTTCCTTCTCCTGATCGCCGTTCCGGTGACAGGGTCCGTAACGACCGTACCAGTCTCGTAGTAAAAGCTAGTGCTGCACGTCCTGCTTATGTTTATGGCGCTTCAATCGCTATTGCACAGGATGTCCCTTCTGCTGCTCAGGATCGCGCAGGTTTCCCTGCCGCTCCAGTTACAGCTGACTTAGGTGGTACAACAGGTGAACTTCTCCTATTAGGTCCTGATAACAGTGGCGTACCACTTGGTGTTCCTGCTACTCAGCTTAATGGTCTAGCTGCAGCTAGTTCTTCACTTACTGCTGCTTCCAGCTTGTTCACTCAAGGCTCTGCTGACACAACTACAGGTGATCTACCTTTCTGGACAACTGTAACGTCTACGATTGCTCGTGCAGACGCAGCTAACTCTATGATGTATAAAGTTACTGCTGACACGACTTTCAAGATCTACAATGTCGACGCTATTACCAATACTTCTGTATCTGGTGACGGTGTTTTCATTAGTGCAGATGACTCTGACGCTAGCCGCGCAGCATATATCCTTGCTCGCGTGAACTATCTCCGTCCTGCTGCTAATGTTTCCTGGAATGATATCCAAGGATTCATCGACTTTGCTTCTCAAGTAGGTGGTAACGACGAGTAATATACTCTTACGTTAAATGAATTAGCGGGTCCTTGAGGCCCGCTTTTTCATGGGCTATATTTGGACTACTTATTGATTTTTCAGTGACTATTCTTGCTCTTCTTTTGATTGTCGCCATTACTATTATTTTCTGGATGTTGATTAGTGATAATTCCCATCCGAACCATCCTATTTAGTTAAAAGCTTAGGTTTAGGAGGGTTATTCTCGTAAACGAAGTCAATACGGGCAATTCATGCTGTATCAATACAAAGTCACTGGAGGGCTTGTGGAGGTTGTCTCTCCTCACGGAGAAGGCATCATGATGTGTGTGGATGCACAGGACGAGGTTATTTACGTAGATGAGTGCGATTTAGTTCCCCATTTAGATGCTACTAATGAGAAATTGCGTACAGAGGAACGTCTTACTGCTGAGTTAGCAGCTGAAGGAGTGAAACCAGCTAAGCTAACTACTCGAGAGACTTTTCCAATAGATACTCGTGTCAATATCAATACTGCTTCTGCGCGTCAAATTGCTGATGCATTACCTGGAGTTGGTCTTAAAACAGCTCGTGATATTAAAGATTTACAGACTTCCCAATCTGGTGAAAAGTTTCAAAAATTAGAACAATTAAGGAATATTAAGCGTGTAGATTGGGATGAGATTTTTAAAGAGAACTTAGTCCGAGTAGACTAATAATAGGCTTGTTTTAGTGTTGATTAATGAAGCTTGATACCTATGTACAATCTAAGGTTCGTTGGCATCTTGGTTATAATTTAACTTCGGTTCCAGCTGGTGACCAGGCGCGTCTTGAAGAAGCGATGAATAATGTTCAAGACTCTTTTTGGTATGACAAGATTGTTGAACAGATTGGTCGTTGTGACGAAGCTGAAAAGCGAACAGATATGACGGGTAGTGTGAATAATGACGCAGTACCAAAGAGTCGTATAGAGAGTATTCTTGGTGACGTTGACCGTACAATTTCAACATCTGATTTCAAAGAGACGTTGAAAACTTGGACTCAGATTTATCTGTATGAGACAGATAGATTGGCATTACATTTATATGTTCCAAACTATCGGAATCCAGAACAAGCTAGATATCGTTTTAATCGAGAAGGTGCTGAATTTATTCAGGCGTTACCTGGACCTGCAGATGTGGCAGTAGGTACTAGAATTGTTCTTGAGACTTCTTATCGTTAGGACTTTTTGATATGACAGTAGATCCAAACGCTAAAAGAGAACGTGCTAGAAGATTAGCAACTGATTATTCTTCTTTCCAAAGAGAAAGAGACCAACAGGATAGAGTTAGAGGCCATCAAAAAAGAGGTGCTATTTCTGAAGGTGCGGAAAAAATGAGCGCCGGTAGTTTAGATAGAACTAAAGAAAGATTAGATAGACCACCTTTAAGTGAAACAACTGAAGTAGAATCTAAGTTACATTCAGCTAATAAATCTACTGGTAAGCCTAGAGCTGAGCGTGTTAGATCTGAGAAGTTAAGGAACGCGCCTAGTAGAATTTCTAAACCTCAAGACGACCCCTGGAGCTAGCATTATGTCAAATATTATGGATGAACTGAATTGGGATATAGATCGCAGTTATGCTTCTGGAAGTTCTGATTATTCACTAGGAAAAAGAAAGACTAAAAAATCAGATCCTAAAACGTTAGGTGGATATGAAAGATGGACTGATCCAAAAGAAAGAACAGGGACAACCAAAGAAAGTAAGGGTAAAGAATTTCTTAGTGCATTTAGATCAAAGTTTAAAGATAAGTTCAGACCTTCTCGATAGCGTTTCCCCCTGTTATTCTAGGTAATAAGTCAGTTTCAGTTTTATGGCAATAACTTATTTTCAAGATACTATTTTCAGTACGGAAAGTACATTAGCAGCACCAGCTGCTGGAACTGCTTTACAAGTAGCTGTTAATAATCTTTTTTCTACTACAGATTACACACTTATTGTTACTGTTGCCAGTGTAAATACGAATGTAATTGTACGGTTAGAAGGTAGTATTGATGGTACTAATTATGCACCTATTATTGCTAACCAAACAATAACAGCTAATGGGACAACAGCCTACAATGTTTCTGGGAGACCAGTTAAGTGGATTCGCACAAATTGGGTAAGTGAAGCAGGAGGCACGGCTGCCACAGTAACCTTTAGTGTAGCGGCTGCGTAAGATGGCTGGTCGTTTCGGAGCTGTGCAACCTCAGACCAGAAATGGGTATATGTTCGGCGCACGAAGACAAGATATACCCTGGGAATCTGAAGGTCCAGATACTGCTGAGCGTTTTAATCGCCAAAGAGCACCACGTATGGCTGGAGAGAAAAATCTTTCGGGGCTTCGCCCAGGCCAAAAAGATGCTCCTCATGGTGTAGGAAGAGGATTTGTTCCAGAAGATAAAGGTGCTTGGGAAATCGATCCTCGTGAAGATGCATATTCGCAAGATAATCCTTGGGATACTTTTAATGAGGAAGAACTCGAGCCAAAAGTAACTCGTTGGTAAAAAACCTTCAGTTATAATTGAATTTAAGTCTATTTATAAATAAACGTGTCAAGCAGTAGTTCGAATAAACAGCCGTTAATGGTAGACCGTCCAGCGACAGCGTCTACGTTATTAACTGTTGCATCCGGTCAATTATTTTCCACTAGTCTTATTCCAACCGCTGTTGGTAACTCTACAAAGATTTTTGATGTTGATTCTGCATTAACAGATACATCAATTAGTGGTGCATACATTGATGATATTTGGTTTAGATATAGCAAACGTGTTATTGAAAAAATTGATGCAAGGACAGCCACTGCTGGTACATATTCAGCTGCTGCTACCACAGCAACAATAACTATTTCTGCTGGACATAATTTAGAAGTCGGTCAACAAACTTTTTTGAATTTTACTAGTTACAATACAGGAACAGTTCCAATTGACGGGACATTCACAATTGTTACTGTTACGCCAACAACATTTACTGTCACGATTCCTAATATTCCTAGTGGAACCATCACAGGTAATGTCGAAGTTTATGATCCTATTGATTTCTGCTTTTATTTAGTAAGTACAGGTACAGTTACTAATATTAATCAGTTTTTCCCTTTATTTGTCGCGAGTATTGATGCAGTAGCTGCAAAACAGTATTGTAGTTTAACAATGAAAGAGGTTTTACCTCTTATTAATCATCCTGTTGTTCAGGCTGGTTCTAATTTTGGCAGTGCTAATAATGAAATAGCTCCTAAACAGCGAGGATTGATGCTTAAGCGTGGACAAGCTTTATATGTATCTGTTAGTGGTACTGCTGCGTTAACTAATGGTTTCTATTGTAATGTACAAGGTGGATACTATTGATTAATAATTATGCCATTTGGTGGATTTGGTGATTTTAATCCCAAAGGTAAAGCAACTTTTGATTCTGATTTTGCAAAAGGAATTGATACTTTAGTTTCTAAAAAATTAACTAGGGATGATGCGAAGCCTATCACGGGTCGTGGCATTAAATTTTATAATACTGATTCATTATGGAGTCGTTGGCGTAAAGGATATGAATTATACACATTAATTCAAAGTACATTAGGATCAACTGCTGCTGAGAGAAAGCGACGTGGAGATTACCGTTTATATTTCACTTTTCAACAATTCCCAGGTGTATTTATTCCTGCAAGAGTTTATACTTTTCCCTCTACTAATCAAGAATTAGGAGAGCAAATTGTTGGAATGCGAGATACAGATGCATTCAGTTTTTATGATTACGGTTTACCAATACTTGGGGTTAGATATTTAGGAAAGTTAGTAAGTGCAACATACAGTCAATCAGGTAACACATTAGTTGTTACTAAACAGGATCATGGATTGTATCCTGGGGAGAGTGTTTGGTTAGATATATCAACAGGTGGGGGTGTTGATGAAACACTTTCAATTGTTAGTACTACACAGAATACATTCACTGTAACCACTTCGGCATCAGGAACAAACAACGGTAATGTTAACTATTATTTATCAACTACTTTTGGGGATTCGCGTTGGACCACTACAAGAGTTCGTCTTCGTTATTTGCCTACAGAACTTTCTTTCTTTTCAGGCGAACGTTTAGCTGATCGTATTATTGAAAAAGATCCAGGACTCGCTTCGACATATTCTCGAAGTGGTACTACAGTTACTATTACATGTCCATCAGCTCATGGTTTATCTTCAGGAAATAAAGTATTTATTGATGTTACTAGTGGCAACGTCGCTTCTGGTAGATATACCGTTACTGTTACCAGTAGTACTCAATTTACAGTAGGAACTCTTCTTAGTGGTACGACCTCTGGGAATGTAACTGTTAGTCGTTTATTGAGGGGTAGAGATTATAAAAATTATGTAGGTTATACAGTTAGTGGATTAGATGCTGCTACAAAAGAAATAATTTTTCAAAGAGCAGATAGCTATGGTGCTACGACAACGAATGAAGTAACTTCAACTGTTGTTCCTGCTCATCGTGGATTTACTATTGGAAGATATTTAACAACTGAGTTACGTTGGCATTGTTCTTGTCAGGATTTTTCACGTCGTGATAGTTATGATCTTAATAGCGATTTACTCTCTGAAAGATTTCCAAGAACGACTCCAAAATCTCTTAAGCCAGGTGAAGTCTTATTACCTGATGGAACATTAAGTAATGAACGAGATATACCAGGTACTTTTAGAGATTTAGGTTATACGGTAGTGAATAACTTTTATCAATTACCTCGTTACGAAGATGAAGCTGTTGATGATGTGCAGAGTTTAATGTATTATCAAATGCGCTGGTGTAAGCATATTTACGCTGCGATGTTCGCCATTACTCATGACGAAGGTAATGATCCTATTGATTTAGCTGCAAAATACGTTCAATCAGGTCCAAACATAACTATCAACATTGACAACCATGGTTTAGAAGCCAATACTAAGGTAGAGCTTGCATTTACAAGTGGAAATGCCATTTCTGGTGAATACAACATCAGTTCAGTACCTGATCCGAATAGTTTTACTGTTATTTATCCTTTCAGTGATACCGCTAGTGGTTATTGCACTGTTAGTAATTTAAAAAAGCATGATTATGTACGTTCTTGGCTATTAGAACCGAGTGATAAACCAGTTGGAGAGGGTTTAGAGAGATTTGAGAAGAGATTTAGTAAAGAAAAGGAGAAATTAGAATCAAATTTCGAATTATTGAAGTTAACTCAGCAAAATACACCGTGGAGTGGAGGTAAAACTGTCATTGGTAATAGAAATTTACCTCAATCTGTAGCCGATTTTGATCCATCTTTAATTGGAATGACTCTTACTGATAGTTTACGTCGTGATTCAGTTGGAAATTTAGATCGTGCAGGGAAGTCAGTTAATACAACAAATCGGATGATTACATTGATCAATAAATTATTTAATCGATCTCCAGCTTTAATAGAGGATGTAAAACTTGGCATAGTTGATAAGCCTATTGACGAGTTTGCTACGGATTACGAATCTGGAGTTATTGACGCAGGATCATTTATAAATGGGGAACCCACTGAAAATGTGGCTTCAAATAGTACAATAGATAGCAGCACTTATAGTCCTATTACTGATCAGGACGTAGTTGTTGATTCTGATCTTTATATTAATAGTTAGATATGGCTGTTCAAATTCTTTCTCGTCGTTCTAGTACTCTTCATGACCGGCCTTATCCTATTCGCCTTGGTGCTGCTGAGTTGGCTATTAATAACAACGCAGGGGACCCTGGACTTTTTTTCGCTGATAACACCGCATCTCCTTCTACTGGGTTAATTAAAGTAGGTCCTATCTCCATTGGTTCTACTGCTCCTAATAATTCAGCTGCTGGTTTTAGTTCTTTAAGTAAAGGAGAGTCATGGCTAGATACTGCTAGCACTCATATTTATAAGATTTTTGATGGCTCTAGTTGGCAAACAGCAAAAGCTGTTGCATCAGTTAGTGCAGGTTATCCAGCTAACCCTGTGGATGGGCAGTTACATTACAATACGTCAACTAGCAAGTTGACTATTTATATAGCATCATCTACCTCTTGGGTTGTTATAGGACCCTAGCGTTGAGATAATAGATGATCAAGAATCCTGTCCAATTTGTTATGGACAGCTTGCATTTCTCTAAGGAAGTCTTCTTTTAGCACGTAATCACAGACAACACGATTTTGAAGATTATCAAGGTCACGTTCAATTACTTCGAAACGTTTATCCAATTTTTGATTAAAATTAGATAGTGCGCGAGTTAACCCTGCAAAAGCACCAACGCTTCCAGATATAATCGCAGCAATTACTTCTGTTGACATTGCAATCTCCTATGTTTCTATTCTAAAGGAGTTTACAAATTAAAATGATATTTAGTAAGTAAAGATTATGGCCACTGGATACGAACCGAATATAGAAGGTGCACTAGCAGTCATTGTTGATCTGTTAGATGCTAATAACTTCGCAAAAACACGTCAACCTTATGAGCCTAATTACCGTGGCTTAGTTGACGCATTAATTGATGTAAAAGACGGTTTTCCTACTTTTGCTCCTACACGACTTAGTTTTGACGCCACTGCATTTGAGAATGTAGGTAATGGTGATGCTTTATACATGCGAGCATCGGATGCTCAGGTTGGTAAGGCTAGCGCCGCTAATGGATCTTTAGAGAATGCTCATGTCATTGGTTTTGCTGATGCCGCCACTTCTGCTACGGGTACATGCAAAGTTGTAACTATGGGAACTAAAACGATGCCATTTACTTTAGATCCTGGAGATCTTTATTATTTAAGTCCAACAACTGCTGGTGCTATAACGACTACAATTCCTTCTACATCTGGTCAGGCTATTGCAAGAGTAGGTGAGCCAGGAACTACATCTATTTTTAGTATTCGTATTGATCCACCTGTGAGGTTAGACTGATGTCTGGTTCTAATGATTATGAACCTTATGAGGCTAATTATACAGGTTTAATTGGTCTTTTAATTGATTTAAAAACTACAATTGCCGGTAAACAGGTATATTCTATCGCTGGTTTTACAGCACCTGCTTTTGAGGACGTTGTTGCAGGTCAGGCATTGTATTCTCGTGCAAGTGACGGAAAGGTTGGTAAAGCTATAGCTAATGATACTGTTGATAAGGCTACTTGTGTTGGATTTGCACAGACTTCAAAGTCAACTGGGCAAGATGTTAGATGTCTTACACACGGTCAATTAGCTACAGCAGGATTAACCGCTGGCGCTGATTATTATTTATCTACAAGTTCAGGAGGTATTACGACGACACCTCTAAGCGGTTCTGGTAAATACCTTGTTAGAGTCGGGAGAGCTTCTAGTACGACTCAACTTATTGTCAAGATAGAGGCACCTACAGTTAGAAGTTAATAACTATATTATTGGTAAGATAGATATAAAATAACAAGTTCTTTTTTCAAAAGAATATATAGAACTGAGTTGGTCTGAAGTATGGCAACTAGAAAGTCGATTGTAATTCTCAGTGGTTTATTCCAGGAGTTAAATACTCCATCGGATAAATTAGACTTTGCCGGTAATACTACAGCTGATCTTACTGAGAATACAAATTTATATTATACGACTGCGAGAGCACGCTCAGTACTCAGTGTCGCTTCTGGATCAGGTTTAACATATAACTCAAGTAGCGGTGAGCTAGGAACAAATGCAATTCCTAATGCTCAGCTAGCAAATAGTTCAGTAACAATTGGTGGAACTGCTGTTGCTCTTGGTGCGACTGTTGATACGTTTACAGGCATAGCCTCATTAACGGCTACTACTACAACTGTTTCAACGTTAAATGTAGGAACATCTACTACTGCTAATTCTATAACGTTAAACAGTAATGGAATTATTTTTGAAGGTGCAACATCAGATTCTTATGAAACAACGCTAACTGTTGTTGATCCAACAGCAGATCGGACAATTACATTTCCAAATGAAACTGGAACTGTATTAACAACTGCAACTTCGATTGCCAATAATAATCTTGCGAATAGTGCAGTAACAATTGGTAGCACCAGTATAAATCTTGGCGCAACTGTAACTACTTTTGTAGGATTAAGCTCTTTAACTTCAACTTCATTAATAGGTACTACTTTATATGCGGGTGCGATAGATGCTGCTAACACCATTAGTATTGGAAGTGGAAATATTGTATTTGAAGGATCTACAGCTAATAATTATGAGATATCGGTAACAGCTACAGATGCTACAGCTGATAGAACAATTACATTACCTGATGCAACAGGTACAGTTGCATTATTAAATTCAATTTCAGTTACTGATTCAGGTGGTGACGGAAGTCTTGCGTACAATAATTCGACTGGAGTTATTACTTATACTGGTCCTTCAGCTGCTGAAGTCAGAGCACATATCAGCGTTGCTTCTGGATCTGGTTTAACTTATTCATCTGGCGAAATAGGAACAAATGCAATCCCTAATGCTCAGCTTGCGAATAGTTCAGTAACCGTCGGAAGTACAGGTATAGCTTTGGGTGGTACTGCTACAACAATTGCTGGTTTAGCTTCCATTACATCTACTGCAATTGTTACAGATGACAGTGGGTTCAGGATTAGAGATAATTCAGATAATACGAAACAGTTAGCATTTGAATGTTCTGGTATTTCAGGTAGCACTACTCGTACTCTTACTGTTCAGGATGTTAATGGAACTATCTCTTTAATAGCTGCCACTGAGACGCTTACAAATAAGACATTAACGAGTCCTGTTTTAAATAGTACTATTTCAGGAACATCAATCAAGGATGAAGATGATATGGCTAGTAATTCTGCTAGCCATCTTGCGACTCAACAGAGTATTAAATCGTATGTTGACACTAAGATAACTGCTGAAGATTTAGATATCACCACAGATTCTGGAAACATTGATATTGATCTTGATTCAGAGGCGTTAGCCCTGACTGGTGGGACAGGTATTAATACTAGTGCTACAGGTACGACTGTTACTTACGCTATTGATAGCACAGTTGCTACGCTAACTGGGTCGCAGACGCTGACTAACAAGACATTAACTGCTCCTCTTGCTACTAGTATCCTTCTTACTGACTCAAATCTTATCTTTGAAGGAAGTACTGCTGATGCTCATGAAACAACGTTAACTGTTGTTGATCCGACTGCAGATCGAACTATTTCACTTCCAAATGCGACGGATACACTTGTTGGCTTAGCTACTACAGATACGTTGACGAATAAGACATTAACGAGTGCAGTTTTAAATAGTACTATCTCAGGAACATCGATTAAAGATGAAGATAATATGGCAAGTAATTCTGCTAGCCATTTAGCAACGCAGCAGAGTATCAAAGCTTATGTAGATACACAGATCACAGCAGAGGACTTAGATATACAAACTGACTCAGGAAATATAGATATCGATTTAGATTCTGAAGCTTTAGTACTTACTGGTGGAACAGGAATTGATACAAGTGCTACAGGAACTACGGTTACTTACGCTATTGACTCAACAGTAGCAACACTAACTGGGACGCAGACTTTAACGAATAAAACGTTAAGTGCTCCTACGATTACAGGGGTACTAACTGCAACTAGTGCGGTACTTGCAGGAGGTAGTCCACTCGTATTTGAGGGGGCTACAGCTAATGCTTACGAACTTACTCTTGCAGTTACAGATCCCACTGCGGATCGAACACTCACACTTCCAGATGAAACTGGAAACATAGCTACTGAAAGTTTCGCTACTGCAATAGCAGTTGCATTAGGATAGTCTTATGGCCACTCAAGTACAACTTCGTCGAGGATCGACTCTTCAAACTTCTACTTTTATTGGTGCAGTAGGTGAAGTTACTGTAGATACCGATAAAAAAATCTGTGTTATCCATGATAACTCTACTGCTGGAGGTATTGCTCTTCTAAGAGAAGATGGGACTAACTCATCTTTCGGGATGGGTTCATTAACTAGCTGTGCTCTTAAATTTGCAAATGATCCAAATACAGGAATTATTTCTACAGGAGCAGATCAAATCGCTATGGTAACGGGAGGTGTTGCTCAGCTTACAATAGATGGAAGTGGCTCAGTCACCATACCAGGCAACGTCACTATTAGTGGCAATTTAACTGTTAGTGGTCTGTTCAACTCTAATGACAACATCGCTCTCATCGTCGCTTTAGCTTGATATGGCAAATACCTTCAAACAGGCAACTAAATCTAGTTTGGTTACGGATGCTGTAAGCAGTTCAAATACCAATATTGTTACTGCAGGAAACTCATCAACTCTGATTATTCTCAATGCACTAGTTGCTAATAAAACCACTACTAGTGCAAATGTCGATGTTTATTTAGTTCCTAATAGCGGAGATAGTGTATATCTTCTGAAAGCGGTCCCTGTGCCAGCTGGTTCTTCACTAGAGTTAATCACGGGTAGCAAAATAATACTTGAATCAAGTGATGTTTTAAGAGCACGTTGCGACACTGCAACTGCTATGGACTTAACATTGAGTTATCTCGATCAGACTTAAGATTATGGGATTATCTACATTTGGCGACGTTAGTTTACTTCAACGTCAATTTGAAGATATTAAAGCTGAGATCGATAAACAATTCGATAGAGCGATTCTTAAATTAGATGAGACAAGTTGGGAGATTATTCGTAAAAAACGAGATTTTTTATTGAGGACTACTGATTGGACAATGACTCCAGGGTGTACTGTTGATCAAGCAGCTTGGGCAGCATATCGTCAAACATTAAGAGACATTCCTCAAACTTATGCAAAGGCTGGATATGGCTCAGTTGTTTGGCCTAAAGCACCTTCAACTAATGGTCCTAACACTAAATGGGAAGTAGAATAGCTAAATAAAGTAGAAATACAATAGAAGATAACAAAGTTATTCAATACAAATGTATATTGGGAACGATCTGCAAGTTGCGGAGTCAGGCAACAAAATTATTGATGATATAAGTTCTAGTTTTAATGGGAGCACAACATCGTTCGCATTGACAGTTGGAGGTTATGCACCAGTTCCTTTCCCAATTAATACTCAGCAGATTTATATTTCGGTTAATGGTGTACTTCAAGAACCTGATCCTTCCGGTAGTGCAGGTTTTAAATTACTAGGGACCAATATTGTATTTAGTTCTGCTCCAACGAGTGGACATGCTTTCTTTGGTGTAATTTTATCAGGTGCAGATTATGTCACTGTAGGTACAGAATTCCCTGCAGGCAGTGCGACATCCCCGTCGATCACCTTCGGAACCGACTCCGACACAGGAATGTACTCGGTGACTTCTGGAACGATGGGTTTCACTTCAAACGGAGTGCAAACTTTTACTCTTGACGGTGATGCATTTAGGTTTAATGATAATAAGAAATTAATGTGTGGAACAGGCTCGGATTTAGAGATATATCATAATGGTACAGACAGCATAATTGATAATGATACTGGGGAATTAAAGATATATGCATCACAATTTACTGTAAAAAGTAATGATGGTGGAGAGACTCAAGCATCGTTTGTTGAAAACGGGGCAGTTAGTTTATATCATAACAATGTAGTTAAAGCAGCCACCACTTCTGGCGGGATAAATGTAACAGGAACAGTCACAGATGATGGTGCCACACACGACGGAGATGTAACTTTCACTGGTGCAGCTGCGAATGTTGTTTGGGATAAATCAGCTGATGATTTGATATTTAATGATAATGCAACGGCAGCGTTTGGAACAGGTTCAGATCTACAAATCTTCCATAATGGATCATCTAACTGGATAGACAGTGTTACGAATGTTGCTTTAATTGTAAGAGCTGGTACATCTGATTTATATCTACAGGGGGGTAATGTTTATCTAGGCACCGAAGGTGCGGGTGAAAAATATATTGACTGCCATGCAGACGGAGCCGTAGAAATCTATTACGACAATACAAAGCGTTTTGAGACAACTTCAGGTGGGGTTACAGTAACAGGAAACGCTGTAGCAACTAGTAAATTTAGAGGTAATGATGACGTTAAACTTAGCTTAGGCGATGGTGAAGATCTACAAATCTTCCACGATGGAAGTAACTCATACATAAAAGATGCTGGTACAGGTAGATTAAAAATTCTAACTAATCATTTAGATGTTAAAAATGCTGCTGAAAATGAAAGCATTATTCAAGGTATAGAGGATGGAGCCGTTGAACTCTATTACGATAACTCTAAGAAGTTTGAAACAAATACAAATGGTTGTGCCTTAAGAGGTACTATTCATTTAGTTGAAGGTCTATTACGACCATGGGCTGCTACAAATACTGACTTAGGAACTGATTCTGATCGTTGGAGAGATATTTATGTCTATAACGATATAGATATTAAAGATGATGGTCAAATTAAATTAGGAGATGGAGATGATATAAAGATCTACCATGAAAATAGTTCTGGACTTAACTGGATAGAAGGAACAGGTGATCTTAAAATTCAAAGAACAGATGGGGATATATATCTAAATCCTAAAGCTGGAGAAATAGCAGTCAAATGTATAACAGATGGAGCCGTAGAACTTTATTATAATAACGCCAAAAAATTCGAGACAACTGCAGATGGAATAACTTTATCTGGCTGGATGTATATCCCAGATAGTGATGGTAGTGATAATATGATCAGACTCGGTAATGGAGCTGATCTAAAGCTTTACCATGATCCATCAGATTCTTACATCCAAAACGAGACGGGAGTACTCAGAATAAATAATGATGGTACAGATTTAGTTATCTCTACTGATAGTAATATACATCTTAGAACTAATGGGACAGAAGAAGCTGTAAAAGCCGTTGCTAATGGGGCCGTAGAACTTTACTATGACAATGCAAAAAAATTAGAAACCACCAGTTATGGAGCTGCGATAATTGAGGATGAATTTAGAATAGGCACAAATAGCGGTACAGGTGCAGATACTCTATTTAGGATAGGTAGTAACGGCACTAATTCTGATACTCATGGAGTCATCTATTATGATGGAGACGATAACTATTTATCTTTATTAGTATCTGGCGAATCACATGGTAGTGGCGGTGTTTATATAGAGAATGGAGGTAAAGTTAGGTGTGGAGCTGGTATCAAACTTGGAGGTACAGGGGATGCTAACTTACTTGACGACTATGAAGAGGGAACTTGGGAACCAGTTGTTACACCAGCAACTAATAGTTTTGGGAGCATTACTATGCACGGAGACACTGGAGGTTCTTATACGAAAGTAGGTAACTCAGTGCGAATAATGGGTTGTGTAAGATGGACTGCTTGTGACTTTAGTGCTTCATCAGGAAATATGCAGATTTCATTGCCATTTACTGCAGCATCTAGAAGTAATGGAGACAACGCAGATACTGTTGGTCCAACTAGAACGTCTACTTGGAATGGAAGTCTAGATCCTCGTATAGTTCAGACTAAACATGGTAATGCAATATTACATGTTTTTGGTGGTGATAAGGGTGAAAATACAATGTCTGTGAATGGAGAAATGAGTACTGAGGGTGCTATTCAATTTAGTTGTGTTTATAGAACTACATAGAATGAAGCCACCATCTACTAATAGTTGTTATAATTTTCGTGTTATCTCTGTGGATAAGATAGTTGATGGAGACACAATTGATGTAACTTTCGATCTTGGATTTAGTATCTGTAAATCTGAGAGAATACGCGTTGCAGGGATTGATACGCCAGAGAAGCGTACTCGTAATTTAGAAGAGAAAGAGTTGGGGATAGATGCCTCTGAGTGGCTCGAATATCGACTAGAAGGAGCTATAGCTGGTGATGAGGACTTAGTGATTAGAACTGAACTAGAAGGAGGTGTAGGCAAATATGGACGTCTTTTAGGGTGGTTGTATATCGGTTACCCTAAGTGTGCTAAAGATTGCGATTGTGAATGTCATAAGCAAAAGTCTCTTAACGAGGAGATGATTGAAAAAGGATATGCATGGGAGTATGATGGCGGTACAAAATCCAAAGATCTCGAATCTTTAAGAGTAATTCGTAGATCCCAAGGTACATTAATTTCTGAATAATCATGCAAAAAGTTGTCAACATCATTGCTATTGCGTCTGGGGTTGTATCTATTGCCGTTGTTGGGAGTGGTTTATATGTATACCTACAGCGAGATAAACTCGTTGATAGTGTCAAGTCTCAAGTCCTTAAGTCAGTTACTGGTTCACTTCCTGGATTAGTCGATACAAAGATCCCAACAATTACTGGACCTGCTTTATCTCCAGGAGCACCTAAGGCTGGTTTAGGTATACCAGGATTGCCTAGGTAGTGGATCCGATACCTGATATTCAGGTTGAGCCTATAAATCCATTTTTTGTACCAGTTAGGCCACTCCCTACTGAGTTTTTTCTTCCCTCTACGCCACCTGTAAGTGTAATTATTGGCGTTCCGGTAGTAGATATGCCAGGGTGTGTTGAGTTTCATCCTGACGATAAGAGAGCTCAAAATCTTCCGATAGAGGATGACAATGGTTTGAGAACCTTGTGTCCTAATGGTCAATATCCTAGTTATAACGCTATGGATTACAGCCCAGAGGATTTGATTTATACCTCTGAGGCAAAACCACCAGCTTATAAGGCTCCACCTCCTCCTGAGGCGCCTGAGACGAAGGTTCCTGAAGTTCCTAAGGAAGAGGTTCCATGCCCTGGACCTAATGCTCCTCGTATAGGAGATGTTGCTCAAAATAAGAAGGAGAAGGTTTCAGGATTTGAGTTAAATGAAGATAAGACTATTTGTATTACTTTGTATGAGGATATTGGAGTTGTCGAACAGTATTTACCATCTGCTCAAGTTGTAGCTACTACTGCGACGATTGCGACGGTGGCAACGACATCGGCCCTCCTAGCAAAGCCGCTGGCTGATCTTCTTCTGAAGGTGGTGAAGCCCGCCGTGAAAAAGGCCATCGGAACCATCCAGACGAAGCTTGGTCGACCACCTCGGAGGTTGACTCTTTCTGAGATTCGTTCAAATCGTTATCGAGAGAAGAAGGGTTTACTTCCTTTGAAGGAGTTGAAGAAGAAGGCGAAATAGAGTGTTGATGGGGTCCTACAACACCTGGAGGATTCACTAGCAGCACATCTGAGCAGATCAGGGCTGATTTTGAGCGGGGATGAAAGCGTATCCCAGATTTCAATAGCTCTCCGCAATTCTTAAGTCTTGCGATCTCGAAGTCTAAACGTTTATTAGCTATTAATTGGTTTTGTAAGGCAATTCTGGTATCGATAGATTTCTTACATCTGGCTTGCAATCCTCCGTCCAAGGGGAATGAGACGGTAGCGGATATTCCATAATTAAAGTTGAACTGATCTTTCTGCCCTGTTCTAGTCGGTACGTAGTACAGGATATCTCCTGGATTGTCGACGACTCCATCATTATCGCTATCAGAAACGTCATAGACTGGATCATTATAGTATTCTTCGTAGGGTTCCTGCCAAGATTTGCTGTCGGTCAGGAAGGGAGTGATGTTTAAAGTAGGACCCTGGCACGAGATTCCGTCCCCATAGGTATTGGTAATGTACGGTCCTTGTAAAACTTGGATGGCCTGGTTGGTAACAGAGCCTGAACTATTAGCCACAGGATTAGCAGTGGCACTAACACCGCCAACGTCCGAAGCGCGTACTGCTGTGGGGAGTAATGATACCGCATTCAGTAATACTAATAGAAAAGAACTTAATTGCTGAAAGTTGACGTCGTGTCTGTCACACTTTGGATCTCGGTGACCCTTTGTATTATCGTCTGGTTGACCATCCCTGGAGCTCGATATGTTTCGGTGAATTGGAAGCTGCCAGCAGGATTTACGATCGTCCAATCGGGTTTTTGAGAAGCGTTTAGACCCGTCCATGTGGAAGTGACACCTTGAAGCGTATTACTGTTTCCTGTTGTTGAATCAGGAGAGATACTTGCACCTGAATGTTGGACATTTGTGCCGGTCACAGTATACTGCCACCCTGTCTGGTAGTCGATCGAATTTATAGTCTCCGTCACTTTAGATGTCGTCTCTGTATGGGACGTCATACCACCTTGGGTGAAGTTGGGGATGACGGGAACTGCTTTAACTTCAGGTACAAATATAAATAATAACAGCGTTAATAGCCGTTTCATAACCCATTTAATCTCCTACAGTCACTTCACTTACGAATTGTCCTGTGGCCGTAGTGCCAGCCCCTCCAGCGGTTAGCGTAACGACTCCAGCACTGGTAATGGTTCCTGCGAGTGTTCCAGCTACCCCACCACTCTGTGTTGTTGTTGTTCCAAAAGCTGGCATATCTGCGACGACTCCACTAGTAACATCAACGCCAGCTCCTATTGCTGGTATGGCGTCTCCTTGGGTCCAGCTTTCAGAAAAACTAAACGCAGATCCAGCTGTATTTACGTCATAAGTACCAACTTTATATGTTGCTGCTGCTGTGGCACTTCCAGCTGTTAAGCCTCCGAATACGTCGCTATTACCAGTACCTACTCTTATGTTGGATCCTGACACTGTATATGTACTTCCAACACGTGATGCGCTTGTTGCTGCTCCTGATACAGTTAGCTGAGTACTAGTTGATAATCTATGTACTAAATCTGCTCTAACAGGAGATGCAATAAAGAACATTAATAATGGGATTAATTTCCACATAGAGACTCATTAATTCTTTGCTGCATTATAAGTTTAACTGAGGGTAAACTTAATACGTATTGCTACTATACGATGCCTGAAAATGTAATTGAAGCTCCTAAAAAGGACGAGCCAAAGAAGAAAGGTGTACTTGGGAAAGTCAAGGATGCTCTTTTACCTGATCAAGAAGAACAGGCTGCAATTATTTCTACTGCAGTGAGAATTACCGTTCTTGCTTGGAGTGGTGGAATCTTGACATTAAATTATGTTTCCATCCCAGGAATTCCTCAACAGAAGATAGATCCAACTTTCATCGCGTCGGTCTTCACGGGCGTTTTAGCCAGTTTTGGCATTCAGACAGCAAGTAAAAAAGGTGATGGAACTTATAAATCAAATGGTGAAAGTGGACAGGTAAGTAAGAAAGATATGGAACAAATGATTGAAAAGGCTGCAGCTAATTCTGCTGTTCAGACTATCAGAATCGAGCAGGCTCCATTAGTAATTAAGGCTGAGAATCCTGATTCTAAAGATCAACCTAAATATCAGATGTAATAGGTAAGGTTTGGGTAATATGTGAACAGCATTTTCCACCAAAGTGACCGATCTTTATTGGGGTTGGGTTTCAGTTACTTCGCGTTGTCATACTTGGTTAAAGAAACGTCCTGTAGAGGCTAATGAATTATCTAATGATGAAAAGGCTCAGATAGTCCCCTCTCGTTCCATAATGCGTTGCAGGATACTGGATAGGGAGAATGATCATACCTATTTGGAGATGCTATATGGGTTAGGCGATTGGTGGATAGATGACAATCATTGGGATGGATTGAAATCGGAACCAAGAGTTCATCCTTATTCTGTTAGTGGTGATTTATTTTTCCTGAAAGATTTTCCTTACTTTTATCAAGACCCCGAAAAGGTAGGGGATAGTCATATTTTCACTTTCACCATGTGCCTCAAATACCTTAAAACCCCAGGTATTAACGGGGTTATGGATTATTTAGAGGTACTTAATAAGTATGGAAAGAGTATTAAAAGAGAGGCTCATGTCCAAGCTTTAGCGGATTTTGGTATGAAAGCTACTTTTACTTATTCTGCTGATTCTGAAGACATTAAAGCTGAAATAAGAAAAGGAAAACCAGTTGCAGCGAGTTTGTTATCTCAAGGTGAAATTTCTAATCCAACAAAAGGAACTCATCTTGTAGCGATTACCGGATATGGCGATGGCTATTGGTTAGTACAGGATCCTTTTGGTCAAATGGATTTAATTAATGGGTTATGGGAGGATAGAAACCCTTTAGCTGGAAAAAATGTGCATTACAACTTTGATCAGTTGAATCCGAGATTATTTGCTAGCGGCGGGGCTACTGGATGGTGTTGGTTAAATTTTCGAGAGATTTAATTTTGCACTACTCAATTCCAAGATTAAGGAGGGTTATTGTCACTTTGATGTGTTAATTATTTTTGAACCATGGCGGATGCACCGAAGTCTTTAGACGATCAGTTACAGGATCAGCGTGAGTCGTTAGAATCTCAGATTAAACAAGGTGAAGCTGAGCTTATGCGTCTTAAAGAAGGTTATTTGAAAATTTTAGGTGCTCAAGAATTCTCCGCAATTCAAAAGCAACAAGCTGAAAAAGAATCCACCACTACCGAGGTCATTGACCCCTAATATCATGTTGGGCGAGTTGAATAAAAGTAGATATCGAGCCCTTGAGTTACTAGCAGAGCATGTACGTGCTCCATCTCGTCAACTTTCTATAGATGCTATTGTCAGTGATATTAGTGATGAGGATTTACGTTGGGTCACAGATAGAATTCATTACTATTTATTGAAATTACTCGAGGATGCAAAATATGATCCTAATGACGAAGAACTTTCATTGGTTACTGAAGAAGTAGAGATTTGTTAAACTGAGGTAGAGATATCGATTGTTTTTATAGTGGAACCCAAAATAGATCCATATGAGTTTTTACGTGAGAGAGCGTTGAAAGTTGCTGATGAGATGGAAGATCATCGCTATGAGAGGGATGCTGCTATAGGAAGACGTGCCATTGCTGGAGAGAAGCCTATGACTGTTAGAGAGAAAATGGACGATAGGACAATTACTACTTAATCAAGGATAGTTCTATGAATGAACCTCTGTGGGGGCCACTAAAGAAAGAGCACAGTTCCGGCATGAACTCATGGGGTTCTGGTCAATGGGCTAAATCTTTAGGTGCTGCTAATGCATTCCAAAGTCTTCGTGCTAGTGATTTATTAAAACAGATGGATAGACAATATATTCCAAAGTCAACTCTTTTAGGACAATACTGGGATCAAGCCGGAAATCCTACAGATGGGCCACCTTTGCATGAATCTGGTTTAACTAAGTTTAGTTTTTGATTAAATTAAGGCCCAGCTTCGCCACCATTTAGTGACTATGTATTTATTTTCTTTTATTGGTGGTAAGGCTTCATGCATAGTTTTCCAATTTGGTTTTCCATTTTTGTATAAGTTATTCCAAGCTATAAGTAGACCTCTTTCTGGTTTAATTTTTAAATTTAAGCGTTTGAAATATGTTTCTCCTCCTTCTTTTACATCATTTAAGTAAATCATTGTTGTCCAGGTTCTTTGTCCCATCCATTCACAATAAATGTCGTGTTGCTTTTTTTCAGTAGGTAGGAAGAAGTCCCAATGTTCTTTATAATATTCTCCTGGGTGATATTTTTGACCTTGGAGCCCTTCTCCTAAAAATATGTCTAGTTCTAGCAAATTAGCTATCCTCTCATCTATGTCAAAAACTACTTCACTAGGGAAATATTCTAAATCTGCAGTTTGACTAGTTCTGTAATCAGTAACTTCATATTCATCATCATCGTTTGCTAATGGCGATCTGAAAGACTTTTCGTCGATAAAATTAATTAATGTAGAGCACTCTTTTTCTGTTAAAAAATTTTTATAAGCGTATAGTTGTGTGAATGGATATTTTATTTGAAGTCCTTTTTCTTTAATTGGATTGTTATAGAAATAACTGTAATCAAGTTGCTTTGGTCTCTTTTTGAAATTGCAAAGTTGTAGAAACCAGTCTACTTCTTTATCACTATATTTATAAGATTCTTTAAATTGCCTTAGTAGACTTGTCTTAGATGTTCCTGATAAAGCACCTTTTGTAAGATATTTGATCGCAGTGTTTATTTCTGTCGGGTCCATTATTAAGGCCAAGTACGCTTACAATATATAAGTGTAACTGTATGTGCAAGTGGAGTTCATTTTATTGAATTTCCTAGTATTGTTTGGGGGAAGCTACGGTGTTAGTACGCTTCTTCTTAGACGTAGTGCAAAAAAATTTAGTGATAGACGCCATAGACGAGGAATTGCAGCGTCAGTTCAGCGCTGGTAATATATGTATAAGGTTCTAAGTTTTTATGGACGCATTAGAGCTTCCGGTTGACGTTGAATTTTCAATTCACGCTGCTTCGTTAGCTATTCAAACTCTAGATCGCTCAGATTTAGAGGAGGCTTTCGTTGAAATGCTCCACCAAAAAGCCTTAGACAAGCAGATGTTTTTCAACATTCTGAAAGATCACGGCATTGATGCCGACATTAAATTCAACATCTCCACGGTGGGACAGATCTCTTAAATACCATGGCTACTCGCACTATTGAAGGCACCCTAGACACACAAAGCGTTGATGCTGGATCTGAGATTACCTATCTCGGTTCTACTGCAGCAGCTAATCCTGGTGAAGCTGTAAGGGGCTTCCGTGTTAATCCAGGTAGTACTGGAGATATTAAAGTTACGATTGATCGAAGCAGTTCCGTCAATACTCTGGAGATCTTTCAGGAAGATTCCTATACTGCGGGGAGTGCTCCTAATGGTTATTCGAAATTCGCAAATATTGCAAGAGATGGCAAAGGTAAGGGTGTTGTAGGTGTTACCGTTACCAACGCTGCCAAGGATTATATTGTTTTACTAAAACTAGATGGCTATTCTAGTGTTAGTTACAGCGGTAGCGTTGTCGTCCCATAAGAAAAAGAAAGTTCAAACTAGGTGGAAGGATCATCCTTTTTTAACTAGAAAAGGTATTAATCTAATAAAAACTCACTCGTTGCCCCGTACCCATATAGGTTTGGGGAGTTATGCGTCTTATAAGGATTATGGAGAAAGTATCTGGAGAATAGGGTATGGCAGTAAAAAGCTTGGTAAAAGATGGCTCAATTCTGCTGATAAGGCAACTAAAGAAGAAATAGATCTCCAACTTGAAGAAGACTTAAAAGAGTTTTCTGACTTGGTATCACAATACGTTCTAGTTCCTTTAAATACCAATCGAAAAGCAGCGATTCTCAGTTTTGCTCATAGCATTGGCATATCTTCATTCAAGACGTGTCGTCTACTAGAGTTAATAAATTCTTCTGCAGGTAGGCATAAGATTATTCGAGAGTGGAGCCCTCATATAAATCGTCTTTGGATGTCTGGGGGCGATCTGATGATAGATAAACGTCGTGTTGAATTGGATACCTATTACGCTGCAGATAAAGAGATTCCCACGTTAGTTCCTCATCGTTGTCGGGCGAAGAGATGTCTATTAAATCTCCCTGAGACTTATACTGGGGCGCCCAATCAGTTGAAAGCAATTGAATATCTTGAGAAAAAACTTCTGGATTGGGATCCTTCTGGGGAAGTTCTACGTCGCTTTTTTCGTTATTGGACTCAGAAGCCCAGCGGTCTAGGATCTCCGCCGCGTTAGGTTCGTAATGTTTAAGCATGTCCAATGCATCGATTAGTTGGAGTTCTGGGGTGTAATTTTCTAAGAAGGTTTCGTACTGCATGATGGTAGAACTTTTTGTTGTTCTTTTTGTTGCTTTAATCCTATTTTAAGCAGTACTAAATAACCTATTAAGTCCATTATGACGTCTTCGTCCTCTCCAATCAACCCTGCTCCCTTATGTATTCTGTTTAATTTGTCGTCAATTCTTACTAATAATTGTTCAACTGCGCTTGCTTTACTGAATATACGAGCTGGTTCAAGAGCAGAATTACCATAGTTTTGATTCTTGTATAACAAGAGCTCTTTAACATCATCACAGATGGATGCTATTTCAAGTTGAGTCCCTGTCATATTTAACATGGTACTTTAAAATTTCAATTTAGCAGATAATTTTGCCTAAATGAGAAAATATCTCTTTAAATCGTTCAGTTTGGTCGAAGCCAAACTCGAGATTGGGTAAATATATAAAATAACCCCAAAATAGAGGTGACTTAAGAGTATGTAATTTTTTTCCATGTATTAAATTTGCTCTATTAGTAGGTATACATACTGGGAAATCCCACATTTCAGGGCAAATTCGAACCATTTCAGGATAAATAGTGTAAAACAGTGCTTCAGGTACATTTCGAAGCTTCCATTCCTTTATTAATCGTTTAAACCATATAATTGATGGTGCTTTTGATGAGACACCTGCGTTTAAGCTCCATCTCCAAGTTCCTCTTTCTTTATTAAAGGAACATCTTCCGAATGTTGGAGGGAATAAATAGACTTTCCCTGTCCAAGGGTCTTGTATGTTTAGCCCATCATCATCTAAGTTATATATTTTTTTTGCTCGTAAGAATTCGACGTTCGCAGAGTGTGTAGAACAAGGATCTAGATCAATATCACCTAATAATGCATAGATATAGGGTAAATACTCAGCAGGTGTTAGCCAATCGTCATTGAGATGATCTATGCGTCCTAAGAGGAATTTGTAATCAGCCCAACGTAATTTTCTTTTCTTCACATCATTTTTACAAAATTGGCACCTTCGCTGTCATGTTTATAGTGGATGAGTTGCATTTTTTTCTGATCTTGAATGATAAAAAGGGATTCTTTTTCTGGATCTATCTGTTCAGCTCTCGATATTGCCTTCTGCATTACCTCTGCAACACCATCCATATCTCGATTATTGAAGTCATTAAGTGCGTTCATTAGATGATCGACGGTTAAATAAAACATACTTTTCTTTTCCGGTGCATCAGGTACATAAACCATGGCGCCAGGGCCTTCTTTTTTATAGAACTCTGTATAAAATTCGCACATATCTGCACATATGCGTTCGATCGTTAGTTGTAGAAGTTTTGCTTCATCTTCGCTAGTTACAGTGCGTAGAAGTTTTTTTAGAAGTTCGTTTCGTCGGCTCATAGTTCTCTTTATTTGCCTAAGTTTATCAAGCTTTCTCTTTATTAACAGCCTTTTCTTTAAGTACCGATTTAACAAGATGCCCTAGCCCTGATTTTTTTAATGTCTCCAATAGCTTTGGTAATGGCTGATATAGAACCACCGCTTTTTGCATGTTTCCAATTTTTTTGATTAATTTTCCATTTTCATCTCTTAATTTTGTTAATTCTCCTTGTCGTATCAAGTATTCTGCGACGCAACGGTATCTTCGTTTTTCTGCTAAATTTATTTCTGGGTAACGATCACAGATAGTACTAGTTCTCATGTCACTGAATGTGAGTCTGATTTGATCAGCTAAAGACAGTCCTAACATTAGGTCTGTTGTACTAGTCTCATAACTACAGACAAGTTCCAAATAACGTCGTAGATCTGCTGTTTCAAAACTACCTGATGGAGGAATGAAGATCTCTGTTTGCTCAATTAATGAGGGTACTAAGGCTTCTTTATAATTTTCAATGGTAACCGAATTAATATCAAGCTCTGCAAATCTATAGCTTTGATAGACGTTATCACTATTTTCTATAGGTTCATATTCTGTTTGATTTAGGGCTTCAATCCAGTCCTCGTTTTTTATAACTGTCATTCGAGAACTTTATCTTCTGAAATATTAACCCAAAATCGATGATTGTCCCACTGTTTTTTATGGTCAATCTGAAGAACAAATTCATAATAGCCACGTTTATCTGCCATATGGTCATTTATTGAAGTGATTTGATACCACTTGGGGCCGTGTATTTCTTTAAGTCTCTTCTCACACTTAGCTTTAGATCCTCCATAGTTTTCAGCTTCCCAAATCGATTGTGCAAACATTTTTTGTTGTTGAGTCATTAATTCTCGTAGTTCTCCTATGGACAGTTTTGATATAAGGTCGCTAAACTCTGAAAGGAAAGGATAATTTTTGTCATGCGTCGCCCTATCACCTATGCTGAGTTGCTTTTGATTTTGGCTTTGCTGCCTGTCGGTGTTATTGGGGTTCAGCATTTACACGGGTTTGTGACAGATAGAATCAGTGTAGAGATTAAGCTTAAATAGACAATGGGGAAGAAATCACCTCCACCACCCCCACCTCCAACTATCGTGATGCCGCCGCCACCACCACCGGCGACGATATTCCAGGATGTAACTCCTACTGAGAGTTATCAAGATGCCTCCGATTATTTGCAAAGGATGCATGATCGTGAAGCACAAATTGAAAAAAGAAGATGGGATGCTGGCGAAACTCCTGGAAATGTAAGAGCTTCTCATGCGGGTATAGATTTAAGATCAGCTGAATTAGCTAATCAATTAGACCAGTCTACTTCTTTTCCAGGGTCCCCTAGTTTTGGCGGAGAAAGATTTGGTGGAGCTGGTAGTGGAACTGAAGCTGTTATTAGTGCTTTAGCTGCAGCACCTACTCAAGGTAGTAGTAGTCGAGAGGCACGAATACGTCCTCAAGATATGAATGCTATTGAGCAAGGTAAGGTGTTTACCGGACCTGAAGCGCGACTTGCTAGAGCTCAGGAAGCATATTGGAAGGCACAACAGGCTAAGGAGTCTGAGAAGTTCTCTTATCCCGAATTTGTTGAACCTAGTTGGGCTGATCGTGATTGGTATCCTGTTATTGATAAGTGGAGAGATCGTAGTGATAAGGTGGAAGTTAACGATGATGAGCCGAGAATTATACGGACATAATTATTCGTCTACTGCACCAAAATCTAACATTTCTATGTAATCCTGGGTTATTAAACCCCAGTTTAGTGCTAAGTCAAAATTATCTTTGACTAAACCCCAATCTAAAACGTTTACATTTAAACTTATTGCATAAGTAGTTTCTAAATATCTAATATCATTTGTAATTAAAAATAGATATTCTCCTCGATCTAATTTAGTAATTGGGTAATCATCAGTGCCTATTTCTATATCATCATCTAAATAGTCAACTGCTCCTTCGTTATATACATATCCATCATCATTTATAGGTAATTCTTCTCTTCTTTTATCTTCAGTTATTCGATAGAAAGCTAGTAGTGTATTTTTATTGGTATTTTGCTCATACGAGAACTGAGACTGATCTTGAGTAAATTGAACAGATCTTGGTTCAATTAATTTTATTTTATAAAAAGTGGTTTGTTTACGAGATAATCCACCGTGTGAATTTTTTATAGAAAATGAACGAAATACAGATGAAAAATCTCCTAAGTCAATAGGATTGTTTAAATTATCTCCATCTGCTGCTGGTCGGGGATCTGATCCATAATAGGAGGTAGGACCATAAGCAGTTGGTCCTGCACCTCCAGTTGGATACGATTGGACAGTTCCTAAATTAAAGAAACCTGTGTTACTCGGGATTGTCGTTAGATACCTGCTCATATTCTGCAGCTAGACCGGTATAAACCGAGTGCATAGGATGCTCTGGGTTATCTCTACCGGATTTTTTATATCGTTCTGACATTATTCTAACTCGTTCAGCCATAGCCTTAACTCCTTCTTTACCTGTACTTTCATTCTCCATAATGTCTGTATAGGAGTGATAGTCCATTGCTTCTTCTAATAGAGGTTGTACGGCTTCAGCTTCAGCTTTTGTATTAAACCAAGCAGACCAAGTTGTTCTTCCATTAATAGTAACTAATGCTGCATATTGGCGATCATTTGGTAAATGATAGTTACTAGGCTCTATTGAACTTTCTTTACTTACTATTCTTCCTCTCTTTGTGGTGTTCAAAGATGTTTCCGTGAGTGAGTCTGATTTTCTCAATTTCATTAGGATGCTCGCAGTTTTTTAGTTCTCTGATTGTAAGGTGTGTTGGGTTGCAGCAGAAAGCAACACATGTTGGTCTGCTGAAGATCCTGTACTTACCTGTATAGCCGCGACTTAGCCAGAAAGCTACCCTTGAGGCTGATTGGGTTTTAGCCGCATGGAAAGGTGAGGGAAAGTACGCAGTGGATTCAGTACCATGTTTTCTAGTGGCGCCTTGCCATTTCCAGCAATCATCAGGACCTTGTATATCAACTTGATCCCAGAAGGTTTTTGCTTGCCAGTAGAAAGTTCTGAAGTCAAAGTTAGTGACATCTACTGTGCAACGTCCTTTTTTTATTTCTTTCATGCAGTCCAAGCATTCTCCCATTAGGCCAAAGTTTCCTTTGTGACCTTCTTCTCCTGGTTTATGCCAGGGACATTCTTTGCTTTCGTTCATAAGATAAGTGCGTCGGAATTCCTGAGTTTCAATAGGATGTGCTTGAACTAATTCTTTACAGGTTAATAGAAAATTTTCCCAAACTTCTTTAAAGCTATCAGATTTAAGATCTCCGGCAACTTCTTCGTAAGTTACCTTATTACAGATTCGTCTGACAGTATGATAAGGGACTTCATAAACTTTAGATAATTGTTTACTATTTATTCCTTCTTCATTTTCACTTCTTAATTTAGTTATTAAGTCTTTACTAATATCTTTTCTATTACGTTTTGCTTCTTCATATGCAACATCACTTCTTGTCCCCCAGTAGTAATGAGTTGGGTTAATGCAATATTTTGATTTACATATTGATCGTCTGACAATGATAGGTTTTGTTTCTTCATAGAAGCTACCTATCATCGCGAGCATTAATGGTCTAGCATCTTTATTTTTATAAAGAGGGATATTTACTTTTGTAGTTTTAAAACCTTGGAGAGCTAATGAATTGTACTCTTTAAGGCACCAGCACTGCTCTTTTCCTATCTCTTTAATTGCAGCTTGAAAGGCTATAGCAAAGGTTATTTGATCTTTTGGAGTTAGATCTTTAGCTAGAAATGGTGATTCAATACTTGCCATAGGTAGGGTATAGAGCTATTCATAGCTGAGATTCTAGTTATAGCAAGAAAAATCGATGACACCCAAATTGTAACTTTTTTCCCCTATTTTATTTACTTCTAGTCAGTATGAGGTTAGGTATTTGCCTGTAACTTCTATATATACACTCTTATACCTAACCACAACATATACGTACTTAAGTAAAACACCCTTTATTTTTTTGATTTTGGGTGTCCACAGTAAAATGATTGCGGTGAAACGGTTTTAAAGAAATTAAGCACTGAAAAAGGGCTTCACCCTACCTGTTTTTAGGTTTATTTTCGGTATTTCTGATGAATTTTGTATTTTGGGTTAGGTATTTGCCTGTAAATTTCGGTTGAAATTCATGTGACACTCAAGTACCTAAGCACAATGGTATTTGAAAAAGTCTTCGAACTGCTGGACAAAATCTTGGGCTTCGTATTCGTCTTTTGCATATCGGCACATGCCGCCGCCTGGGCAACACACTCGATGTTCTTTATGTCCTCTATTTTCAAGTATTTCTAATGTTGTACCGTGGGTGAAAGTTGTCACCTTATCTACCGTTTCCCGATGATATTATTATAAGAGAAATCTTATATTTAAATAAGTGAAATGTCAGCTTATGATAAATACCAGCAGGCATGGGGTATTGAGAGTGGCTTGAAAGCTGGTAAAGCTTTTTTAGATAGATTTGTTCCTCGTGTTTTAGGTAATCCTCTTGTTAGGGGTGCTTTAAATAATCCAATTGTAAGAGTAGGTGGGGGTCTTGCATCAAAAGCATTTAGTCTTCCTGCTCAAC
>VTLG01011273.1_pt1 | contig 28316 bp, 38 predicted proteins | sample 4694571 | NCBI WGS metagenome assembly VTLG01 (sample SAMN12604809, study PRJNA352737) | marine metagenome | biome: ENVO:00000447; feature: ENVO:00000209|ENVO:00000569|ENVO:01000036; material: ENVO:00002151; isolation source: viral sequences binned using virsorter ...
CGCCGCCTACAACTAGGTAATCAACGGAAGTTATACCTTCTGGTGCTGTCCAAGAGGTTGGAAGACTACTATCCGCAAAACTATTAGCCAACTCAGTAGAGCCATACTTCTGGTAGAACCCATTGGTTCCAAAGGTTAGACCAGATGCGTCTTTAGGTATCCACTGGTTTGTGTCTGAGTTTGTTCTGCCAAAGTCTGAGGCAGTATACTGAGTGCCGTCTATGAAATAGAAATCTGCAAAATAACCATCCATCCACCCATAATAGGCGCTACCATTCCAGTTTGTGCCAATAGTTATCTCACCACCAGCAACTGCATCGTAATCAAAATCTTCAGTAGGATAGGTTGAAGTAGCAAAGTCTGTTACTTGTTCTCCGTTTACAAAAAACTTTACCCTATCGGCAGCAACAGATTGATTAGTATCTACTGCCAAAACCACATGATACCAAGCGGATGGATCACGATAAACTGGAGTTGTTTTTAAACTCGTCCCGCCATTCCAGGTTAAAAACTGTAATTCATTATCACTAGTCCAAGCTAAACCCTGCCAGTTTGCATCGCTTAATGTTCCTTGCCATGCCCCCCAAATCTGCTCACTAGCTACCTCCGTATGCTTTATCCAAGTGCTTACAGTGAATATTCTTTTGCTACCACCAGACACACTTCTGCTTAATCTTGGAGAATCTCCACTGTTATAGCGCAACGAGTTACCTATCGTATAGTCATCAATAGCAGCGCTGGGTATAGCTGAACCGGGAAAGATTGCCATTAGGCATATATCGCAGAGTTGGTCAGCCAGACATCAGTACCATCGCTGAAATAACTCAGCAAGTAGGTTCCTGCTGTCGTGACTGTAGTTGCAAGGTTTGCATCACCTTTAGAATTGGCGTGGAGAGATATGGTTTCTCCGCCTGAGTTTATAAGTTTTATAAATCCGCTTTGACCATTGGTTATGTTAGTAAATGTAATTGCAGTAGCACCTGATGGGGTGGTAATAAAGTTCTGCCCCAGATTCATATCATAGGAACCATCATTATCTGTAACTGCTGTAGCTCTCTGTGAGCCTGTCCACGCTTGGTCTGCATCTAACTTGGCTGTGTCTGCATCGTAGGCTTGTACGTCAGAGCCTATAGCTACGCCCAAGTTAGTTCTCGCTCCAGAGGCTGTCCCAGAGCCAGTACCTCCGTCTGCTATAGCAACATCTGTACCGTTCCAAGTACCACTCGCTATAGTTCCAAGAGTAGTTACATTAGTTGTGCCAGCCCATGTGCTAAGAGCAGTATCTTCTACACTACCCAATCCTATGTCAGACTTAACCTCAGACGCGCTTCTCCCTTCTACGGCTGTACCGGCTACTCTCAGGAAATCATCATCAACGACACCAGTTGTAAACTGCGCTACATCGTATTGAGAGATTCCTTGGGCAACTGATAGTTCCGTAGTGGAGATTTCCAACCCACCATTAGATTTAAGGTCAGTGCTAAAGGTGGTTCCAGACAAATCAAGACCATCGCCAGCCGTATAGGTAGTGTTGGTATCTGTAGGAACCTGCCAAGAAGAACTGTTATCACCATCTTCCCGCAGAAACTTGGTTGCCCCAGTTTCCCCGGTAGATAACACAGCGGTTCCCTCCGGGGCGAGTGTAGTCACCCCATCCAGAAGATTCAACTCAGCCGCAGATGCTGTGACCGCAGTTGTACCTGAGCCGTTGATGCCGCTGAAGTTTGTCTTCAGAACATCCTTGATCATCCTAAGATGATCGTCGCCCTGCCCCACTGCGTCACTATCTAAGGGATTGGCTTTATCAAGCTGACTGATGAATGTGGCTGTTTCTAAACCCATAGTACCCTCCTACTATGCAGATGCAGCAGTTAGCGTAACTGTAACTTCCAACGTGTCACCATTTATAACCGAACGCGATGAACCGAAATCAACAACCCCATACAGAGTTCCCGCAGTTGCGTCTGATGATGCGTTGTTACTTACAACAAACGCTCCCGCTACAGTTGCTGTACCAAGGATAGAGAACGTGGCTTTACTAGCACTGTTATCGACAGTGCTGGTAGTTGTGCCCGTTATGCTGCCAAGGGTAAGCGTTCTACGAGGCCCAGTGTAATAGGTCGTGTGAACGATCTCAGTCCAAGAGCTATGCGAGGCCATTGTATCGGCAATAACCGCTGTACCAGTATTCTTCAGACCGACATACCATGTCGTAATCGCAGTACCGGACTTAAACGTACCGTCCAGTATGTGGTTAGCACCAGCAGTAGTAACTAAGTTCTTATTATACTCTCTCCATTTCTCGGTTCCATTGGAATCGTAGCAAACCACTTCCCAATAGTTTTTTAGGCCAAGACCCACATCTTTACTTTCTTTCATTTTTAAGCCTCCTGTGGCCTTTATGGATTGTACAAATTTCAATTTGGATACTCCACATCTGTCCAAGTTGTGGATTCATCACTAACATCATTCCAGAGAAATACGCTGGTTACCGCAACCTCTCCGGTTGCACCTACCGATATACTCTCTGGATACATAATATTATTAACATAGGTTAAATCAGTGCCTAAGGTTATTGACGGTGTTCCGGTATAAACATCGGATAAAGTCATTCCACCATCAGCCGCTGCTGTTACACTCTCCAGAAATGTCGCGTTATGAGAATGAGTAAACCCAGCATCAGCACCCATTGTACCAGTTCCAAAAGTAGCCAATGAGTTAGATTCTGTATACCCTGCATTTGCGCCCATGGTAATAGAGAAACCGATTCCAGTTATCACGCCAGAGGAGGTGTACCCTCCCTGTGCGCCAGCCTCAATTGAATTAGCTACTGCTGGAGTATCCCAGTCTATGGCCACCGCAGCCCATGTACAAGGAGAAACAGCATTTACCCAAGGGATAGGGGCATCCGCCATTACATATACCCGCTAGTATTCATAACCCTGAGAGCAGAGCCGGAATGTCTGTCCTTATTGTCTTGTTCTTGAAGATCGGATACTGCCCGATCCAGAGCCTGTCCCCAGAGAGGAACTCTAGCATCGTTCATTATGAACGGCTCGGCTTCTAGCATACTAGCATACAAGTAAACATCGGGAGCATAAGTAAGCAACCAGTTTCTAACATTAGATGTGCTAAGATTTGTGAACCTCTTATAAAACAGCATTTCCATCGTTGTGACCGACCCAGGTATCGGACCCAAAGATACTTCATCAGACAAGATGGTATAAAACCGAGGAATTCCGCTAGTGCTTCCACCCCATAGCCTATCGTAGATTTCTGGGGTTACATAAGATAGAACTGTTAATGGGCTGGTGTTGAGTTGAAAATTACGCATCTGTATATAATCTGCTGGTAAAGCATAGTTTCTCTGCCCCGCAGCAGTAGATGCGGTTTGTTTCGTCTCCATAGAACGTAGACGCAAGACTCTATTGAACCTTGCCTCGGCTAAAGCAATAAACTCAGGTATCCTGTCCGTCAGGTCATCCCTGTCTAACCAATTAGCTACAGCAGTCTGTAACTCTGCGTACGTCCCGATTGCCATTATCTGGACAGTTCAGTAATGTAGACTGTCGCTGTGCCTGCCCCAGTAATTGCTGCACACTTATCTGAACCATTTACTCGGAACAAATATGGGGTGTCTGCTGCAATGTATGTCGAAGTTATTGCAGCAGTGGGCGATGCACCAAAAGCAACGAAACAGGCAGCAGTTGCGGTCACCATAATTGTCTGTATTTGGTCACCAACCGCAGATGTTTGGGTGGCACCACTAGAAGTAGTCGCGCTTAATGTGTGGGATGTAAGTTGAGGTCTTAAAATGTTACTTAGGTCAATCATATCGTTTACCTTATAGGTTGGTTGGGGCTACTTTGAAATACTTGTAGTCTGGGTCGTTCAAGTAAGCGGCCAGTAATTTTGAGTCCTTTTGTATGGCCCCGTTGGTGTCCTTCATCCACTTCTCCCAAACTGTAATAGGGATAGAAGCAGTGTGATGCCATTCCCCTCTCTTCCCGAGAGAGAGTTTGTCACCGTATTCGTTATACTTCTCCTTATTCTCATTAAGAATGGGGGTGACATTCTGCGTAGTTTTGAAATTAAACGAATCATCAGCTGAATCAAACTGTATCTCAGTGCTGCGAAAAGGGTCTTTATCGATAACATGTTTAGACATAGCCCATCTTCCCCACTTTCGGTGCGCCGTCTGCTGGGTCAGCGTCTACGTATGCTTTTCTCAACCACCCCGCAGCATCAGTAGGCTCCTTTGGTTTAGCGATTTTAGAAACCGACTTTTTCCCTTTTATCATCTTAGCGGCAATGTCTTTTATCTCTTTATCAGTAGTATCCATATCGACCTGTCCAATTCTTTGTGTATTTGCCCCCTCCATCAACACCAAATGTCAAAAGAGAGGACTCTTCTGGAACAACAACATCTATGCCCATACCCTTTGCAAAACCAATCATATACTCAGTATTGGGTCTTTGATAACCGAACTCGTCATCACCTGCCATATCAACCCCCCAGATACCGATACGATCTACTTTTTCCAGTATAGCCAAGCCAAGCATATAGGATATAGACGAGTTAAAATAATCGCCTATAATAGCAATAACGTCCCCAATAGGATAAGGTGTAGCATTAGGGATTTCTGGATAGGCTTCCTGCATATATAGAGGGACATCAATCTCTTCACGCATCCTTCTTTCTATTAGAGGCTTTACCTCTCGTATAAAAGACAAAGGGTGCATCTCAAACGCCCTATCCAAATAAGGATAACTCTCGTTATCTAGCGCCAGTCCCCATGTCTCCCAATCAGGATCTTCAAATGGAGCCTGATCGTGAGTAGAGGGGGCCAGCCCTACAATGGCAACTTGCATAAGTTGGGGGTGAGTTTCCCCACCCCCTTCCTTATTAACTTACTGATGCAAGAATGCCGCTTGCTTTTTCGTTTTTAGAAACGAGGCCATACTCGCCAAGAAGCATCTGCTTGGTGGAGTCGCCTGTCTTTGCCATATTGACAGTCTGGAAAGGCCGGAGCCATGCAAGGCCCCAGTAATCCATGTCTAAAAAGAAAACATTCGCAGCAACAGATCCCGGACCATCAGCGGCTAAGTTTCGATCTGGGACAATACGGAACGTCCCAAAATCGCTGACGTAGACGTCAACAGCCGCAACAGCCGTTGCAGCACCCTTACCAGATATTTGGTTACGAGGCGGGATACCTAGCGATACCGAACCCGAACCTACTGTTGCTAATGCAGAAATCGTCTGCTTTACAGTAGACGGTACTAGCATCATATCTGGTTGACCACCAGCATCATAGGCTTTCTTGATGACTGCCTTGATGTTGGCTTCCGAAGCAGCAGCGGTAGACGTATTGTTTACCATCAAAGTAGTACCCAAAGAACCAGCAGAAGCCGAGCCACCACTACCACCCGCAACATGGGACGTACTCAGCCATGTTGGGATACCAGCAGTTGCTCTAGCTGTGGTAGCGTTACCTACAACCTGTATAGTGTTTGAGGTGAGCATGACTTCCATGTCTCTTTTCATGCGTTTGCCTAGTTTAGCTAACATGTAGGCTTGGTGTTTGCCGTGACCTGCGTAATCGACCGCATCGTCGGTTCCTGAGGTTTGAGCAATGTAACGACTTATCTGAGTGTAGTTACCAAGTCGCGTTGGAAGACTCCTTGCCGTAGCGTCAGGTGAATCATCGCCTTCTAAATGACGATTAGTATTCACACCTGCCGTTATGGTATCCGTTTGCCATTCAAAGTAAGTGTTATCAGCACTCATCTTGGAGCAACCAGAAAGGAAAGGAGTATCCATTGGAGCGATATTGTATATCACGTCAGATAAATCTTCACGAATCGCCACTGATCCATAGACCAGTGACGTATTTGTGGCAATTGCCATAGATTTATCTCCTTAGTTGGATTTAAACATGTCTTCCAATAAAGCAGCCGCATCATCGACGTGACCTGTTTCTTGGAGACGCTTCATTGATTTCGCACGTGAAGACTTATTGTTACTCTGTTTTGATTGTGGAGAACCAGCTCTTACAACCCTCGGCTTGTTTCTGACCTTTTTGGCCCTTGGATTGGCCTGCTTTTGTTTGTCATACTCCATAGCCTTATACAGGACAACGAATGCCCTGTGGTCGTTAAGCATATCCAGCTCCTCGTTGGAGAAGTCATTTCTTACAGCATACTCCCTCATCTCTGAAGCTATCTTCTGCTTTTGTTCTGGATTTCCCCATGCCGGGAGTTTCTCAATAAGCTTCCCCTGTTCCTCACGAACAGTCTCGGCAAATTGAACTTTGTGCTCCTGCTCGGCTTTCGCCATAGCTTCGGCCTGTGTTTTTTTCGCAGTTTCGATTTTGTCCATAAAATCACGCTGCTCTTCCTTCTTGGTCATGTACTCAATAGGATCGAGCTGTCGGAGTTCATCCCAATTAATCGTATTGAACTGCTGCATAGAGTTAGTCATACCTTCAACGTAATGGTTGATGGCATTCACGTACTGCGCTCTTTCTTCCTGAATCTTGTTGATTTCGGACTCTACCTTGTTACGGTAACCCTCCATCTCCTTTCGTTGTTCAGAAATTTCTTGCGTTTTTTTGGTATAGTCTGATTGTCTTGAATAACCCTTCATAAGCTCGTCAAGGGTAACTTCATGTTCTTCGCCGCCAACATTCACGGCATATATGAGTTCCTCTCCCTCTTCTACACGGTTCTCAGACCCTTCCTCGTAGTCTTCTTCAGACTCCTCGGAATCCTCTTCCAATGATTCGTCTTGAGTTTCCTCAGTGGACTCTTCCTCTTCCGTAGGTTGTTCTTCTTCAGTTTCTGGAGTTTCCTTTTCAGGTTCCATCATCTTCAAAAGAGCTTCTTGCGCCTCTAATACACTACCTTCTGGCGCACTTACTTCTGTTGCTTGCGGGGCTTCCTGCGTATCCGCCATAATAAAATCCTCTTAGATAAACGGGTGTTGCTTGTCCAGTATCTTGTTCATGCGTCCAGTTTCAACTATGGATTCCACATGACCACGTACCTTGTCGAGCAGTCTTATCGCCAGCCAGATTGACTCTCTGGCCTCGGATTCATTTGAACCGCTGTTGTTCCAGCGTTCCATTAAATCTGTTCTTAGTGTGTCAAATGCCTCGTTAAAAAGATCATCATTGAGGAGGCGTTTAGCGTGCTCCTCTCTTCTTTCGTCCGTCATACAGTATAACGTCTCCTACCGGGGCCGGACCTTTTCGGTCTTGGTTTGCTCTTGCGAGAGGCTACGTTAAATGTCTTAGCCCAGTCTTCCGCAGCCTTTTTGGTTTTAAACAGACGAGTCTTGCCTCCATAGGTAGCTCGATAACCACCTTTTGGTCCGGGTATTTTCTTAACTGCCATTAAGTCGCTCCTATAGCCACTGGCCTTTTCTGTTCGGCCTCTAGTTTAAGCTCTGCCACCTTGAGCTGCGTTTCTACCTGTAGAGCGGCTTGCTCTAACTGTAGTTTCTGGGCCTTTATCTGAAGTTCTCCCATCTTTATCTCAACCTCTTTCTGCTTGATCTGAGACTCAAGTGCCATTGCCTGTTCGCCAGCGTTAGGCTCCTGCTGCTGTTGTGATGGGTCAGTTAAAAAGTCCTGTACGTTGACAAAACCCATATTCTTGATAACCTGCGCTCCTATATTGTACAAGTTCTGCTCATTTACAATCCCAAGACCCCCACTAAGGGCCTGTGTTGCGAACTGTATGAGTTGCGACAGGTGCATTAGTTGCTGGTCCCTATTGCCGTGTCCGAGGCCCACAGCGACCGTACAATCGTATTTATCGCGCCACGCAGAGGGGTTAATGGGTATCCACGTGCCCCTAATGCCGATAACTGTGTCTGTATCTTGGTTTTTCTGGAGAAGCTCATAGATAGTAGACATAAGCTCCTTGACTCCGGTTTCCGCGAAGTTGCGAGCTATCAGCTCAACCCTAGCCTGTGCCGCAGTCATTACCTGTGCGACGGCTGTGGCCGTTGTGTGCGACGTCAGGGCGTTGTCATTCAATCCCTGAGTGTTCTTGGATACGCCAGACCTGCTCTCCCTTACACCGTCCAAATACTCAAGCATCTGGAAAGAATAAGGCTCAAGGGAGGGAGTAGCCAAAGGGGTGACTGCATTGGGGGATTTGACCCTAACTACCCCTCCCGGCCTTTGCGTTAAGAGGTCGTCTAAGTTGGCCTGTCCTTCTAGGACGGCATAGCGACCAAAGTTCTGGTTGTACATATTGTCCATCAGGTTACGCATCAGCGTACTCTTGATGAGCTGGAGTGATTCAACCTGATCTGCTACCGATAAACCAAAGAATTTGTGGGGTATTCTTATTGGGCAGATAGATACAAACGGGATTGAGTCTATAGGCTCGTTAGCTAAAACGGTACTGCCTATAGTGCAAACTTTTCTGAGTTCTGCAATACCATCCCCATCATAATCCGTTTTTACGTAGTTCTCGTGCAGCCAGTATTCTCTCAGAGACTCCTCTGTTCCACCAATGCCCCAGTTACCTACATCAGAGTTCGAGGAAAGGTCAAAAGCATATCTGGCCTGTCGCTCGGAATTGTATACCACATCTTCACCCCCACCCAATTCATCCGGGTCAGGGTCGTATCCCATTTCTCTCAGTTCTGAAAGTGTCTTCCTCACCCGATGGCAGACGAAACGAGCGTCCTGTATGGTTTTAGCTTCCCGGTTAATTAGGAACTCAGAGGGTGGAACATTTTCAATCTTAATCGAACCTTTTGAATTAAGTCGTTTTATTACGACATCATGGTAGGTTGTGCTGGTATAGTCACCATCCCCATCCCCTGACTCCTCTGCTGATATATAGGGAGAGTGGGCAAGAACCTCAACGTCCTCTTCGTTTATCAAGGCATCCAGTTCTATCTCGGTAAGCCCTTTATACTCCTCGCGGTTCCAAACCTCTTCCTCATTCCACCATACTTTGACGATTCCGTTCTTACTCAGGAGTGCGTCTGTAAACCAATTATAAAGTATCTCCCATCCGTTGTTCAGTTTGGTGAATACGTAGTTTACATAATCTGTGGCTTGTTTTGCCATCTCAACATCTTCGGGTCCGACAGGGTTAAACTTAACCATGTCATCGCCAGAGGCAAACACTCTCATTAGAGAGGGTTTAATCCATTCTATCGTATCCTGAACTGTGGAATCCACAAACTGCGATCTGCCATCAACTTCATTACCAAAGGGGAGTCCATAGTAGTACTCCATAGCTGTCTCGCGTTGCTTAGATAGCTCGTCTCCATAGCCTAGAGAGTCAGTGATCTCAGACTGTATTCGTCCTACAAGTTCTTCTTCTGTTACTTTAGGCATAAGCTACCTGTCTCGGTTGTTCTGTCTGTGAGAATGTTGGTATTCCCTGAGTCTTAAAGAATTCCATTAGTGTCTTTTTTACCTCCGGATCTCCTATAGGAATCCGCATCATAATTATTCCGTTTCTGTTCGCATGGGGGCCGACTTCAACCTCCACGCCAAGAACTTGTCGAGCTGTTTTAGGCATATACGTATCATAGAACTTCTTTTTTTCTGGTCCTTGCCCACGCCACTTCCTGACTACCTCTTCCCCTACAGGCCAAGTAACATAATCATAGTTATTCTCTAGGGCAAACCGAACTGCCTCTATCACTGCGTTACCAACCCAAGAAGACGGGTTCGTTCTAGGCAAAAGGGGCTGGTTCCTAAGTCGAGCTTCCTGTGTGCCCGGAGCTAATCTGTACGGGCGTCCCACCTGTCCAGACCTCAATAATGTCTGGTGGTAAGCAAGCTCTCCTAGATCTTCCGCTGTTCTTCGATGCGACTCTACAGTAAACGGCTCACGAAGGGGGTCAATATCTTCTTGTCGAGCACCTTCCAACTGGGGAAAATCCGGGTCTCCAGCAGGAATGTCTAAAACATTCTCTCCAGTCCTACCATACCCGTAGGCGCTTCCGAACTGGTGAACGTCCCCCTGTAGTTCGCTTATAAGCAACTCTTTTATATCACCAGTCGGCTTCCATAAAGGTCTATCGACCGGGTTGTACGTAGCCTCAGTTACCATCATGCTGGAGACTAGGTTGTGTTCACCGGGTAGATCACGACCTACTGTGCTCCAGTGCCCCATCTGTTTGTAGATTGGGGGGTACTGCCGACCAGAAAACTCTACACCCTCAACAAACCGTCTGGGGACGAACTTCGTAGGTAATGCGTGCTCATCTCTCCACATACTGGCATCATCAGAGTCAATAGGGTAATCTCCAAGCATCGGAGGGAGACGATTTGTTCCAAAGTAAGCTGACCTTACGTCAGCACCCTCATCACCAAATTCTTCCGTAGCGTAGTCCCAGTTAAAGTGAAGAGCATCATGCTGGTATCCCTGATCATTGCCTACGGTAATTAGAACCTCTCTGTACTTTTCTGTACCGTCCTGTATAGAGGCATTCCACGAACCATGCGATAATCCGTATCCTTGCCACTGAGGGGAAAACTCACCTGCGCCAAGGTTGTTCACATCTTGAGGATAAACCTCCTCAAGCTCACTCCTTATCTGATCGTTTGCAAAGTTTCGTGCATCACCAAGACTGTCGTAGGTCACTGTTGATACAGCCCTGTCGTCGTTATAACCTTCTCCTGACAGGTAACCACCGTACTCGACTTCCCAATTGGCGGCACGAGACCAAAACCTGTTAAACTCAGACAATGCTTCGCCTGCTGTCTCATCGCCTCCTACACCTGAGAAGAGTTTAGTGACGTGGTGAAGCCAATCAGGGTCTTCCCCCGTATTGTCGAAAACATCAGCATCTTGAGCCTCAATCAGGGCCTCAGTCTTCCACCCGTACGGATTGACTAGCTGCATAGCGTTCTTAAAAGCACTCTGAGCAATGAACCTGTATCTCTGCTCTACAAATGGAGTTAGAGGAGAGAAGTTATAGTATGACTCCCACTCGGCAGGGTTAAACGCGCCTGTGTTCTTCATTACTTGTATCCTTCCCTCGTCCTGCTGTGGTTCCGTAAGGTCGGCCCTGACATGAGCAAATATATCCATCAACTTAGCTCTTGCACTAGCCTCAGCCTCAGGAGGAGTAATAACCTTATTTATGTTATCAAGGACTTTAGTGACTTCCTTTGGCTGTATGTCTGAGAGGATGTTACGACTATCACCAGCAGCATACATCGATTCCAATAACCTAACAGCGTCAGTAAAATACCGGACGTTTTTAACAGTAGTCCATTCTGGATCTCCAGTAGACATCTCTCTAAACTGAACGGCCCACTCCCTGACGTGGTTGTAATTATCAAACACTCCGGGGTCGCTCTGTTCTGATACATACCCTAAACCAGTGTGAGTAACGCCATCAGCAGGAAGTGGCTGGACTCTATTAAACTCAGTCTCGGATACGAAACCGAAATAATTTAACAGCCGATTCTCAAGCTCATCTAACCCTTCCTCTGTGGCTGGTATTAGACGAACACGACCATCAGATACAGCGTTTCTGAGAACTGCTGGACTCCAGCTGTTATATCCCAGCCCGTCTCGTATCTCAACCAGAGAAGAAGCAGAATAAAGAGAAGTATCAACGAATGGGTTCTCCCCTTTCTCTTTATACCACTCAACTATATCAGTCCCAAGGGCTCCACCCTCGCTTGAGGACTTAAGGTACTGTTCTATGGCCTGAAGAAAAACAGTCTCATTAGTTGGAACCTGTGGCTCAAGCCAGAGACGCGCACCAGTAGTCATGCCAGCTGAGTACCTATTTACATCAGCCAAATCGCCCCAAACAGCCCGTTCGTCTCTAGGAGACATCCCTTCATCTCCTACAGCAGCTCGATCTTTCCAAGGGATGTAAGCCTTGTTAGTTAAGTGGGTGAGATCAAAGTTAACGGACACATTTGCTTCGGGGTCTGATCCGATCCAGTACCAATCATCAGTGCCAAAAGCAGCTGAGGCGTCGAACCTCATGGGTGGAGCTGACAAGGCGACTGTGTAAGTTGGCCCGTCGATTACATGATCCTCCGGCCTCTGGAAGCCAAACGATCCAGAGAGGTTCTCGAGAAACCCAGCGTTGTATTCGTTGCTTCCTGTTCCGAAAACGTCAACCTCTACACGAGTCGATACTGGATGCGCTCCCGTTGTTCCATGAGAGTCAACAACTCTTGTCTCTCCGAGAGTGTTTATCCATTCCTCCTTTAAAGGCTCCGTTATGTAGTCATCCATAAGTAAGGATTCGACAATGTCATCGCCAGTAGTAGGCGCATCCTGATAGAGTCTTACCCTCAAGGCCTCGCTGGGGCCAACATCCGGGAAAGTAAACGGAGCGCCTCGGATAAAGCCCTCGTTCACGTATCCGTACTCACCACGACCCAACTCGGTTTGAGTTCCCCAATCACGATGACTATCCTCTGGATAATTATCATCAGCGGTAACTCCGCTACCATACTGATTCGTCCACTCTATCTCGTCACTTATATCAAAACCAAGATCACCAGCGACGTCAACAAACGAAGTTCGAAGTCTAAAGCGCACCTCACCCTGTTCCCTCAAGTAGTCAAGTAACTCCTGAGGTTTAAAGTACTCCCGACCTTGATCAATCTGGTCCTGCGCCCATTGGTCAGCCCCAAAGTACTGAAGCTCATCCTTTACAGCGTCCTTGGCGTACCTAGACAACTCCGCGCCCTTCTTGCCTGTAGATTGATCAATCACAGCGCTTTTAGGCAACCAGCTAACAAGATCACTCAGCGGGTACAATGTGTTGGTGTCTAACCCTCTAACCTTTTCTACAGCCCTAGAGTAGTAAAAGGTATCGACGGGGTTAGGGGCGGCATCTCCTCTCTGGGCAACATCGGTAGCTGTCCACTCAGGCATATCAGACCACATCGATAACGGGTATTTATCTTTGTACTCTAAGAGAGGAGGTCTCTTTGCTAGAGAAGTACCCACCTCTGTCTTCCCCGAAAGGGTCAATCCCTTATTGCTCCTTAACAAGGGTAAGGCCATGCTAATCGCGCTTAGGGTATTCTTTACATCCTGCTGTTTTGCTCCAGTGATATCTGCGATAGGCTTAGAAGCCGCTGTCATTGCGTCATCCGCTGCAACGTTAAACGGGTTTAACGAGAAGGCAAAGGGGAGAGACCAGCCCGGACCAACTCCTCCAGTCTTCTTGTATAAATCGGCTGACTGTAACAGCCCCTGCTTTACGTTAGAGAAGTACGCGTCCGGGTATCCTTCTACGTAGTCCTTAGTATCCCCGTAACGATCCTTTATCCATTCCCACCAGTCCATCAGATGATCCCGTAGTTACCATATTCGAGGTCTTTTGTCCACTGCGGGTCTTTGCCTGCCATGCCAAACCTTAGTGACATCACGGCGTACCTTGTCGAGGACATTAGGTCATCTCTTAGGCTTACTATTTTCGTGTCCTTCCGATGATACATTCTAAACTCCTCAAACCAGTCCGAAAGGTGGGAAAATACAAAGAACTTGTTATTAGACATACGCTGGTAAATCTCCATGATCCCAACCTCTACAGAATTGCCTCCCTTGGTCTCACCAATAGCCGGAGGATTTTCAAAGTGGAAAGGTAGGAAATTACATCCCTGCGCTCTGTATTGTTCCGCTAACCCAGGATTACCCATTGAATCCTTGCGGTTGCCATCATGTGGCCACGCTATAGGTATGAATCCGGGCCTTGCCTTTATAGCTGACGCATGGGTCGAAGGGGGCGCTTTAGACATACGATAGCAGTCGTATATATAAGTAGTCTCCTCTTCTGGGTCGTACGCACACCAAACGACAGCTGTTGGGTGATCATAGCCGAAATCTATCCCAGCGATTCTAGGCCAATGGTCGGGTATGGGGAATGAGGGTACAGTCAGTTGCTCCTCCGGTATGGGAAATACAAGACCTGAGCCAATGGCTGGTCTGCCGTATCTCCGCATCTCCCTCTCGTGTGGGCTGTAGGAGCTTAGAATCTGCTCCATGACAGCCTCGTTGAGGTGTCCCTGCCCTCCACTTAGGCTTCTTACTTTTTCACTAGCGTCGTCCCATGTTGCGTTGTTTAAACTCTGTCCGTCCTTTAGGTTGTTCAAGAAAGACGCGACAGTCTCGGTCATACCCTGTTCGGGCGTGAAGGTCATATAGACCATTCCTTTGCGATCCAGCGTTCGAGTTACGGCCTGACTATACAGCTCCCTGCTTGGTTCTTCGTCCAGCCAGATACAATCGACAGAACGACCCTGCCACTTCTCTACGCCCATCTCATAGGCTTTAAAAAAAAGAGAGGAATTCCCACCGCTCGCGTGCCGGATAAGGGCGACTGACTTGGCATTGGGAACGCCGGGCTTCCTCTCAGAGCTTACAATATACTTCTTGGGAATGGCCCCTGACCCCCATGCTTCCGGGTCGTCAGGCGAACCAAGGAGTTCATATTGCACAATGTCTCTGGTGGTTTCGTTAGAAATCCCACCGGCCCATGCTACTATCGGTTGCCGGTATCGTCTTCCCTTCCACCATTCGGGGTACAGTCCGGTGCAGTGCATTGCCATCTCACGGCTTCCGGCAAGTGATTTACCAATCCTGTTCGCTGCCATTAGCAGACGTTGGTTGGCGTGTGCTCCTGTTTCGTGGAACTTTATCTGGTAAGGGTAGGGATCATACTGGGTAAGCTGGTCGTAGCGTTCTCGCTGTCTAAGCTCCCTTTCTAGCTCTAGCTCCCTTTTTATAACCGCTTGCATAGATAGCTCTCGCTTGTCGTTGTGCGCCTGCTTTGCTTGAGTAGGTCTTTCCAGACTTGCCCCACTTGTAGCCTCCCTTCACCTTTTTTACTGGCACTAGTTTAAAACCTCTGGTATTTTAATAACCTCGCCTCTCAATGAGGCAAGCTCCCGTCGTATCTCATCCTCGGACATGGACTCAACACGAGTTATAGTCTCAACCTTCTCTGTGGGCTTCATGCCAGCCCGGTCAAGGAAGTCCTTTATTGCACCCAACTGCACAGACTCGCTTTGAGCGTCGCCTATCAGGTACTTCAGTTTGTCCACCACGACAGGGATGTGGTCGACCATCATCTGGCGTATCCGGTCCTCAATCTCTCGTGAGAACTGGTTTTTCAGGGAATAGCCCTTTTGCCGAGCTGTAGTGGGTGAGTACCCAGCTATCTCAGCCGATTTTGTTGCGTTGCCGGTGATGCAGAAGGCATCAATAAAGGCTTCTTGTTTAGATGTTATCATTCTGAGATCTTCCAATAGTCCTCTTCTTCCCAATCACTTCCGGGAAGGATGAAGTCCCATAATCCCCGGTTGGCCCTAGTGAACGTACTTTCATCTGAATCAGAAACACCCAGAACATTCTGGGGTGCCAGTGACATGAGTGTAACTATAGGGTGTATGCCCCACATCGCACTTAATGCCCCAGCCCCTGTTAAGTAGCTTCCTATACCTCTGGTTGTTTTTAAACCCTTCTGGTACTGGTATGGGCCTCCTTCTTTAGTCAGGAAAGACCTCGCATTCCTGACAGCCGCCCACGCATCACCAGCTGTCGGGGCTGACCTGATGGCCTCGTTCGTTAAATCCTGAGTCAGCTCTTCTTGGGCGCGAGTTGCATACCCCCCTGCTGAAGAATTTTTTACAGCGTCAGACAGGGAGATCTCAGTCTTGAAGTCCAAGTCCATGTGGTCATCGCGAACATTGTCAGCGATGGCCTCTGCGCGTCCTCTGGGGTCTCCCGGATAGGCACCTCCGTAGTTCATTTGAGTCCCAGTTCCTTCAGAAATATTTCCATGTAGCGTTTGTTTTCTTTGCTCATCCTTTTCAGAACATCATTAAGATCTCGGCTTGATTTGGGGTCTCCTTTAACGTCTCCAGCGTTGAGGCCAAGGTACCACTTGGTCATCACACCACGTGGATCTCCCCCACTCAATTTAAGGTAGTAGTCCATTATCTTCTTGGCTATTGTTCGGTACATCTCCTTCTCATATGGCCCTGTAAGCCATTGTGCCTTGTCCTTTGAGGGTATCCCTATGTACCGACGTGCATATTGAAACTCCTCTGGAGTCAGGTTTATGGCAGAAGAATTCATTGCCGTCTCCATAGTGCCGTCAGTAATCTGTACCTCACCCCAAGCACTGCCACCTCTCACCTTGGTCTTTATCCAAGGCTTCATTCGGGTAAGCCTGTGCTCAGCCTTAAATATAGCCTTATAGATATCGTCTACCGATGTTGCTCCAGCGAGCTTGTTTCTTACAGGAGTCATGGAAGGCATTGAAATCTTTGACTTAAAGTCAGTATCCATAGGAGGCATAAGACTCGGAGTTCTTCCCAACGATACACCAAACAAACGCTCATCTTCAAGAGGGGGTAAACCTAAGTCCTCTCGGTTTATTACCTGTACATCGTACCCGACATCTTCCGGGTCATCCCACATACCCAAAGCTTCATAATTTATAGGGCTGTCGCTGCCTAATTTCGGATCATAAGTAGAACCAACAAGAACTTCCTCTTCTTCTTCTTGGGGCCACAGGCTTCTCCTCTCAAAGGGAATCCTTTGACGTGAGCTTGGGTGATATCTTACGCCATTTGCCATTTCTTCCCTCCAGTTTGCGTGGACAATATCTAGGACTAGTTCAAAAGTTAAAGGGGGGCCGGGGGGGTCTACCGGGCCTGCTTCCCCGCTACTGTAGGATAAAATGCTACAAGTGGGGGAGAACCCGACTTAACATAACGTACGTTACGCGAAGCCTACTCAAAGTGGGGGAATTCTATGCTACTGAACTGGTTTGGTTGGTTTGAACTGGTTTGAACTGCGTGCGTTAGCACGTGAACTTTATTGTTCACAGCCTAACAAACGGAAAGTCCCCTGCATCCATCCACTCAGATACCCTGCGAAGGTAAGCCTTGTCCTCGTACCTCTTACTCCATAAGGGAGTGTATCCACTCAGGATACAGTTACTCGCCAAGCATAACGTAACACCGTCACCCATGTAACCGTCTATAGAGTGTAGTCTCTCGTCTATATACAATTCATAGGCTTTGTCATAAAGGATAGGTCTCTTCCCCCGCGCTTTATAATATACATAGGGAACCATATAGGGTACGTTGCGTAAAGCCCACGTCGCCCAACACAGGGCGTCTGAGAGCCTACTCATCGTCGATCCACCTGTGCTTGTTCCTTATATAACGTTTGTCATTAGGATGACGCTTTGGCTTATAGGGAGAGTGCTTCTCCACTAGGTTCCTCTGCCTTATCGTCGCTCGCCTTGCCTTCTGCTTCTGCTTGTCGTCGGTCACGTTTAATCCTTAAGTGCTCCGGCCTGCAACATAGTGAGTTACCACAAGTGTGCATCAGGTGCCCCGTGAAGTCACCATAGATAATATGGTACATGAGTCTGTGGACATATCTCTTTTTATCACCAACGTCCAGTCGTCCATACCCTCCGGGAGAAGTACCATGCCATACCAAGCAGTCTCCCTCTACCCGTGAACGTCTGATTATACGACTGAATACATCGTTTACCTTTGTCGGCGGCGTGAAGACTCGGTAGCCACCGTGTCCATACACGGTGTCAGCTAAGTTGTCGCTGTATTGTAAACTTTGTTGTGACGCACTGCCCCACTGGAAGTCATACCACTGTTGGTATTGTGTCGATTCCCGGTCGAGTTGCGAAGTAAACTTGTTCATAGCTATAACCTCTCGCCCCTCACTTGTGTGCATAAACCGACCATTTATGCAGTCCATATCTCTGTCTCAAGGTCTGAGAACAGTGGCAGGACGTCACGCTTATACATAGGACGAAGCTCACGCCAACGACTCCACGTCACATTGACGACCATGACCTGCACCTCCTTGGTCATCTCCTTCTCAAGGAAGGACTCCATAATACCAAGACGCACCATTCCACGTATGTCATTCGGCACTATGTTCTTACGACCGAGGAGTTTAAGTGTTTGTTTTGTAAACCTTCTCTTGACAACCTTGTCGCAAATAGCGTCCTCGAGACGCTTCATGTATTCAAACTGAAGGGCATACTTGATCCGAGCATAGTGGGAAGCATTCCTCGACATCTTTGAGGTTATCATAGCCACAGACTCCCACGGAGCCTGCCCTATCCCTGTGACCATCTTGCCAAGGGAACTCCCTACTGTGAATGAGGATAGTAACTCAGGTTTCAGAATATACTCCTTTGAGGTGGTTCATAATTGGCTCGTGCTCTGGCTATTTCAACGTACTCCGGGTCAAGCTCGCACCCTACAAAGCTGAATCCCTCCATCTTTGCCGCCTTGCCAGTGCTACCGGACCCTGTGAATGGGTCGAGGACAGTGCCACCGGGAGGAGTAATCAACCTGCAAAGGTAGCGCATCAGCTCATTAGGCTTAACCGTTGGGTGTATGTTCTTGGCTGTCTGCTTGCGTCCCTCGGACGTCATGCCCATGTATGACTCGCCATCAACACCCGGTAGTTGCTTGTCAGGCAGGTGATCCAGCCCCTCGTTGCGGTCACCCTTGTTGGCCTTGGGGCAATAGAAGTACTCAGCCCACTCCTCATGGAGGCCGTCGTGCATAACGTTAGCCGGGAACTTACCCTCTTGTGTCCTACATCCGTCGATGTTAATGGCTCCGGTGCCGTGATCTAGCACGTTCTGGGCCACAGTGCCATCAAATGGCTTCCTTGCCAGCACTATAGGCTCATGCCCCGGCTTTAAACAAGTGCCCCACCCGTCCCATTGCTTGGCCTCATCAGAGGACGCTGCGGTGACTTCATAGGTGTCGTTCCATCCACCCTCGTAGAACTCCGCTACCTTGCTGGGGTTATTGAAGTTATATATACCGCTCCCGCTATTGGCTCTCTGTCCCTTAACGTCTACAACCTCTCGCTCGGCTCCCTGCATCTTGTCAATAGCTATACTTACGTTGTGGGATTTGGGGAAGCCAGACCCATATAGCCACATCATCTGGTCCCTTATCTCAAAGCCTGCGTCCTCAATAGGAATAACACCCCTGTGGTAGGTCCGACTGCCAAAGAACGCAAGCAGGTGGCCTCCGGGCTTGAGGACTCGGTAGCATTGCTTCCATACCTCAACATCCGGCACGTCATAGTCCCATGCCTTGCCCATGAAAGACAGTCCATAGGGAGGGTCTGTCACTACGGAGTCGACCGTGTTAGGGTCGAGGTTGAACAGCTGTTGCCTACAGTCACCTTGGTATATCTGTACGGTCATTGTCGCTTCTCCAGTTTAATGAAGTCGTCTAGTAATAACAGCACCATATCATCGGTCGTTCCATGCTCTCCTAGCACCACAATGGGAGTAACACCCTCTGGGGAGTTAGCCCTGCATTGTGCCCAAGCGTCTCTAATCCAGTCTGGCAGTCTCTTCCTGTGCTTACACTCTATACCATACGGTAAAGATGTGACTATGTCATTGTTGGTAGCCTGATCAGCTACCGGACAGCGTCTGGCCGTGGGGTCAAGCTCTTTGAACCGCTCGGCTATACGCCGCTCAAACCGTTTCCAAGCCTTATCCATCCAGCTCCATTCTCTTGGGTGGGTCGCTAGGGAGGTAGTAGTTCATTGATGCCATATCCAAGTATAGGTCAATCTCCTCCTCGGCACCATCGAAGTGTCGAGCCTTGGCTATGGATAGATAACCGTCTGCACCTGCCTCATAGTCTTCCTTCCTATAGTACCGACCAAGGAGGAGGACATTGTCGACCCTGTCGGTCAGCTCTCCGGCACCCCTTATAGACCATTTGTCTATCTTTTCCTTCATGGACATACCTTTCCGGGCGTGAGCTATCAGTATGATATGCACCTCTAAATCTCGTGCTATGTCAGCAAGCTGACAAACAAGCTCCTTCTGAGCGGTGTAATCGTCGTGCCTAATGCCAGAAATGGTCATCAAAGAGTCTATGAGAATGTACTCAACGCCATAATTGTCTACAGCGTATCTCATACAGGCATGAAGGTGCTCCATATCAATGGTGCCTTCCTTGTCGAGGAACCAGAGGCGTGTCGAGGCCCATGAGTTAAAGGCCAGACCGTAGTCAAGCGTCGGTGTGACGTCTAAGGAGGCTTGTCTCCACATACGAGCCAACTGGTACTTGGGACTCATCTCCAAGGAGACGCTAAAGCATTTCTTTCCCTCCATCATGGCGCAAAGGAGTAGCTGCCCTGCGAACAAGCTCTTACCCGACCCGTTTATGCCACCCAAGAGGGTGACCTCTCCTACCCTCAAGCGGAACCTGTCTGCCATATGGGGGAAGGGTAGCTTGACTCCGGTAATGCGTTCGCCACCAAGGTAGTAGTCCAGCACCTCTTTGGTGAACTCATTAGCAGAGAGTATGCTCCGCTCCTCCTCCACCTTTAGATAGGGTTCCAGCAGGTCGAGGGATAGTTCTGTCATCTTGGTGTCATCCTGACGGTCTCATCGATTTGTTGCTTGAGTGCCAGAGAAGCTACCTTCAATCTCAGCACTTCAATATCCTTGAGTAATTCGTTGAGGTCATGCTTTACATCTTCTAAAGCATCATCGGCATCTTGTAAAGCTCTGTCTATACTCTCGACTGGAGTTATCACTCTGGCGTCCCTCATAGTAGTCTCCTGTAAGTTGTAGCCCCTTAAGGGGGGCTACAACACTGTACTTTGAGTCTACCTTCTATTTTTCCTCTTGTCCACCCCTCTGTATACCGTCTACAACTCACAGTAAGCGGATACAACTGGGTTGACTCCTGACCCCAAGGAAGCGATACTGCACCTGTCAATACGACACCAACATGAAACCAAGAGAAACCAACATGACCCTTACTAAAAACCAAGAGCTACTAATTCAGCACACGGTCGAGACACAGAGAGCTACCGGAAGACCAGCAGAGTTTCTAATAGGCCAGCACAAAACACAGACCTTTAAAGCGCTAATCAAGCGCGGACTCATGAAGGGCAAGCGCGGCCTTTTCGACGGCGGCGGTCATTATCACCGAGACCACTACCAAGTCGAGATGACAGACAAGGGCTGGGACCACATCTACAAGATAAGACCGACGATTACATAGGGACCAACCGGGAGGGGGGAGACCCCCTCCCATCAGGAGACCACATGAGACGACGCAACCAAAAGGTGAAGCTGGAGAACAAACTAACAAAGGAGGTCAGGGAGGTTAGCGTAATCATAGCCGACTCAAAGCAAGGTTACTTGGGGTCGGTACCCACCGGAAAACCTAATCATTTTGACTGGGAGTGGTACCCGCCCAGCAAATGGGAAGAAGTCAAAGCTTGAAGTATTTCAATAACCGATGTATCCTAAAGATAGGAGGCTAGTAATGCCAGATGACAAAGTTACCAAATTAGAACCAGTCGTTGGATTGCATGAATCATACATCCGACGATATGGATACCGCTTTAATGAAGGGCCGGATGACCCACGCGATAGCGTTGAAGACTATATCGACCGCACCCAGTACCTTATCCACTCAGCCAAGGAGCCGACCAGAAAATAATGAATGAAGAAATCTATGAGGACTACATTGCGGTATCTCGCTACGCAAGATATCTGCCTGAACTAAAGCGCAGAGAAAAATGGGACGAGACCGTCAATCGATTCATAGAGTTCTTCGACGAGAGGCTGAGTCCCAACGACTACGTCCATACCTTTAACGCATTAAGGAAGGCCATTACCAACAAAGAAGTTCTGCCTTCAATGAGGGCTGTCATGACTGCGGGTCGAGCGTTGGAGCGAGACCATGTCGCTGGGTACAACTGCGCTTATATTGCCGCTGATAATATAAGGGTCTTTGATGAGTCCCTGTACATTATGTTGTGCGGCACTGGCCTTGGGTTCTCTGTGGAGCGACAGCATATAGCCAAGCTCCCAGAGGTAGCGGAGTCCTTTCACGACACCGAGACGACCATAGTGGTCAGCGACTCCAAGCTGGGCTGGGCCAAAGCTCTCAAGGAGCTGGTCTCCCTGTTGTACCAAGGGGAGGTGCCCAAGATAGACACCAGTAGCGTCAGGAAGGCAGGGGAAATCTTGAAAACTTTCGGGGGAAGAGCGTCTGGACCGGAACCGTTTGAGAGGATGTGCCGTCACTTCATCAGGGTCTTTAAGGGAGCCGAAGGACGTAAGCTCACGTCCATTGAGATCCACGACCTCATATGTCACACGGGTGAGGCTGTCTTGGTGGGAGGAGTGAGGCGCACAGCTCTAATAAGTTTGTCTAACCACTCAGACGAGAGGATGCGTCATGCCAAAATGGGTCAGTGGTACCTCGAGAATCCCCAGAGAAGTCTTGCAAACAATTCAATCTGTTATACTGAGCGACCAGACATGGGTGCTTTTATGCGTGAGTGGCTGGCAATTTACGAGAGTAAATCCGGGGAAAGGGGTATCTTCAACAGAGAAGCTTGTCTCAATATGCTCCCCGAACGGAGAGATGCAGACCACGATTTCGGAACAAACCCTTGTTCGGAAATAGTTCTTCGGTCAGCTCAGTTCTGTAACCTCACAGAAGTTGTGGCTCGCCACAGCGATGGCAGAGATGACCTCCTTAAAAAGGTAGAGTACGCCACCATCCTTGGGACCATGCAGTCCACCCTCACTGATTTTAGGTACCTGCGTAATATATGGAAGAGGAACTGCGAGGAGGAGAGGTTGCTTGGCGTAAGCATTACTGGAATATACGATTGTCCTTGGTTGTTGACAGCGGATAAATGGGATCTTGCCGACCTAAAAGACCACGCTGTTGCGGTCAATAAGAAGTGGGCCAAGAAGCTGGGCATCAACCCTGCCACAGCGGTGACCTGCATTAAACCGTCGGGTACCGTGAGCCAACTGGCTCGGTGCAGCTCTGGAATCCACCCATCGTATAACAAGTACTACACAAGGAGGGTCAGGAACGACAAGAAAGACCCGCTTGCACAGGTGATGATCGATGCGGGGGTACCTTATGAAGAGGACATCCACAACTCAGAGGCTTGGGTGTTTTCCTTTCCCATGAAGGGGACTGGAGTAAATAGAAAGAAGATAACTCCTATAATGCAGTTGGAGATGTGGAAGAAGTTCGCTATTGGGTGGTGTGAACACAAACCCAGTATGACCTGCTACGTAACTGAGGACTCATGGGCGGAGGTTGGGGCTTGGGTGTGGGAGAACTTTGACGAGATGAATGGCATATCATTCCTGCCCTCCTCTGACTCCGACCACATATATGAGCAAGCACCCTACCAAGATCTAACACAGGTAGAATATAACAGCTTGAGAAGGCAAATGCCCAAAAGCATCGACTTTGAATTTGAGGAACTCCAAGACCACACCACTGCCAGCCAAGAGCTGGCCTGCACCGCAGGGGTATGTGAGATATGAGCTTCCCTAAAATAAAGAGGTGGATCAGCAAGCCTTACATTAGATTTGTGTCCGACCTACCCTGCGTAGTTTGTGACGCAGAGGGGGACCATGTAGTCGCCCATCACCTTAAAGGGGCGTACTCGCCATACAGTGGCGGCATGGGGCGCAAAGCTTCCGACCTGTTCACGATGCCTTTGTGCTATGAGCATCACATGGACCTGCACACCGGAGATGGGGAGCTTAGAAAGCGTCAAGCCTATATGATATTTGGAACACTTGAAAAAGCTACAGATCGAGGTATACTGAAAGTAAGATGACTGAACTCGTATCAATGGAGGACGCTATAAGGGCCGCAGATTTTCTGCGGGACCAAGCGTCAAAGATGGGTGAGGCCGAAGCTCACCGCTACCACCTTGAGGACTTCCGTAAGGTACAATTCTCTGTGTTATGGGAGAAGGCACCGGAAGGTTCAATAGCGTCAAAAGATGCTTGGGCTTATGCCCATCCTGAGTACGTTCAATTCCTCGATGGACTGAAGGTAGCAAGAGCCTCTCACCGTAAATATACGCATCTCGTCGAGGCGGCTAAACTGAGGATCGAAGTGTGGCGTACCATACAAGCAAACGAAAGGGCCGGGTCCGTTTAATGACTGTAGAAGATGTATATACACCCGGTGAAGACAACGATCAATGGCAGTCTGATCAAAACGACCAACTTCAAATGGAACACTCACAGGGAGGTAAAATGGCGTACGATAATGCACCGAAAGACAACGCAGTAACTATATGGTTGAACGAGGAAAAGAAGTCAGAGAAGTCACCCGACTTTGGCGGCAAGGGTTTAATCAGGGGGCAGGTGATGCGTGTCTCTGGCTGGAAAAACATAACCAAAGACGGCAGAAAGACTATTAACCTGCGCTTTCAGTTGCCGGATGGTGAAGAGCCTGCGCCAGTTAAAAAAGAGGAGCCGGATGACGACTGGTTCTGAAAGGAGAACCCCGAGTTTGCAGAGATTATTGAGCTGGTGCATAAGCACTTTGGTGAACCCGAAAGCATAAGGACAAGGCATGGAACACCCGATAACGTTTCACGACGGCACTGAAAAGACCCTCTCCTTTAGAGAGGACAAGCACTGGTATAGTGTTGATGGGGACTATGTCCCCTCTGTAACAACCATCCTCAATGTAATCAGCAAGCCTGCCTTGATGCCTTGGGCTGTTAAGATGGGGGCCGATTGGTTTGAAGCTAATTACGAATCATTCTCGAATGCAGAGGTGTCCGTCAAGGACATGGTGAAGGGCATAAAGGGTGCCTACCGTAAAAAGTCTCAGGATGCTCTCAACATAGGTGAGGCTGTCCACGCTTGGTGTGAGCAGGCCATCAAGTTCAAGCTGGGCGAGGGGACGATGCCATCCCTGCCTGACAACGCTATAGTCAGGGAGTCTATTGAGAACTTTAGGGACTGGACTAAAGAGAACGACGTCAAATGGCTCTCCTCAGAAGAGAAGGTCTATAACCGCAAGTACAAGTACGCTGGGACAGTCGACGCTGTTGCAGAGGTTAACGGTACCTTCGGGGTTATAGATTTCAAAACGAGCAAACGATTGTACGATGAATATGACCTGCAAGTCAGTGCCTATGGTGAGACCATTGAGGACATCTACGGCAGAGATTGTGAGTCATCTTGGCTCCTGAGGTTCGATAAGGAAAACGGATCTTTTGAGGTGAGGGAGCTTAAGGGCGAGGACCATGCTGAGAACTTCATGGCCTTCTATGGAGCGTTGTCGTTGTATAACCGACTAACTGTTCTCAAGAACAGGAGGAAATAATGACTCTTGGATTAGCAAACTGGCCTAAAGCGGTGTGGAGAGGTGGTTGGGAGGTGAAGCAGGGGGATGATAAGGAACGTCCTATAGAGGTTATTGTTCCGGACGTACCCTATGAAGGGGCTCGGCTTGCAAAGAAACTCACCACCGACATGGCAGTGGACTTAGCTGACCAACTGAGGTCAAACGTACTTGACGAGGAAGAAGCACATAAAAGCTTCAATCAGGTAGATTTCACAACGTTTGATGGTTCTCTCGTAAGAGTTAAAGCAAAAGATGTGCGTCACATATCGAGGAACGGGGAGAAGGCAATGTTCCCGTTGGTTGAAGGGGAGAAAAAATCCTTCATCACCTTAGAGGTGACGTCAACCGAAGCCACACGAGTTATGGAGTCAATGTGGCGAGACAAAGGGGAGAAAGGTTGAGAGTATGAATCTGATGATCATAGGCGATCCTCATGCCCACCCTGATTATGACAATAACAGGTTCACGGCATTAGGAAAACTTATAGTTAAAGAAAGACCTGAGGTCATAGTTTGTATAGGTGACATGGCAGATATGCCAAGCCTGTCCTCATACGATAGGGGAACCAAAGGCTTTGAAGGGAGGAGGTATAAGAAGGACGTCAATGCCGTTATAGACGCGCAGAAAAAGATGTTTGAGCCTATAAGGAAGGCAAAAGGATACAACCCTAAACTTCACATGACCTTGGGCAACCATGAGGATAGGATTACAAGAGCAGTCAATAGCTCACCGGAATTGGAGGGAACGATAAGTATCAATGATCTCCAGTATGAAGATTTCGGTTGGAAATTAACCCCCTTTAAAAGGTGTGTTTCTATAAAGGGGATAACCTTTAGTCATTACTTTACATCTGGTGTGGCTGGAAGACCAATCAGTTCAGTCCACATAGGACACGCACTTGTAACTAAACTTCACTGCTCTGCTGTGCAGGGGCACTCGCACCTGTACAACCATTCGGAACAAACAAGACCAGATGGACAAAAGATATTCGGTCTTTCAGTGGGGTGCTACTCTCATCCTAAGTATACGGAGTCTTGGTGTCAGGACACCGAGTACCAATGGTGGAGGGGAATCATTATACTTGAGGGGCTGGATAACGAAGGATACTACAATGGTATCCGAGCAATTACACAACGAAGTATGCTTAAATGAATTTAACTTCCTCAACACAGCCCTTGGGAAAGGCTGTAACGCCGTAGAGTATGGGTCTTGCCTCACCCTTGGCTTCATCAGTAAAGTCTTCGAAGTCAAGGGTCGAGGCGATCTTTACGGTGTCATCGGTATCACATACCAACCACCCAACAGAATAGAATGAAGGGCACTCCACGTCTTTAGCCCTCGTCCAGCTGTCATCAGCTAGAACGTCTCTCCACTTAACTACGACGAGCTTTTTTTCTTCCGCTCCAGTGGACCGGGAAGTACCCATCCCAGTACCATCGGAACTAATATCAACAGCAGTAAGAACCATCCTCCCATCTCCACTAGAGAGCCTAACAGACTCCAAAAATTATCCGGTGCACAATCATTCATAGCGTTGTTTTTTACTCCCCCAATCGATGTCGCCTCTGTCACTACATCCGCAACTGCACTGGTCGCCACAGCGCCCACGACAGGCGCAAGTATTCCCGACGAAACAAGACCCCCTGCAAGAGCACCCGATCCCCCCGCTAGGCCCACTATCCCCGCTTTTTTGAGTGTCGTGCATCCTACGAGACAGGCACTTCCGGCGATGACCACCAGCCAGTAACCCAACCCACTACTGCCACTGCGATTATGATTCCAAGTGCCATATAAAACCTTTTCTTTCCACCGCTTAAGTCTTTCCATTTTTCCATGTCATCTCCCTGTTTGCGAAATTATTAATCCAACTGAAAGCTAGAACCACATCCACACGAGCTTGATCCTGTTGGCGGCGTGAAGTGAAAGGATGGCCTGAAAGGATCGTTGTCCCAGTCCATTACTGCGTCACCCAGCAACTCCAAAGAGGTGGGGTCTGAGAAGATTGTCTCTGACAGCATCTGAGCGTCTTGTGGTATGTCTGTGGATGGCGATAGCTTGATTTGATAGCCTGAACATCCTCCACCTTCTAGATGAATCCCTAAAAAGCCTTCGCCATTTAGGGTTGAATCTACCTTGTTCTGTGCTGACTCCGTTATCGTCAAGAGAGTTCTTCATTTAGTTTATTCACCTCATTAGATACTGTGGAAGTAAATATAAAAGGTAACAACCCATGTACCACAGCAGTCAATGACAAAAGAAGTAATTTCCCAGCCAGTGTCAGTGCGTACCATAGGTGCATACTCCAACTCATGTTAATGTCTTTTAGATGTTTCATTAGTTATATGGATTGCCTTTCTGTTGCATTGGACTAGACTGCGCCATCCAGTCGAATATCTTCTCATGTTGAGTCATGATCTCCCTGTCAACCTCTCGCAAGGATGCGATCTCTTTTCGCAGCTCATCTATCTTAAACTCTAAGACATCCAACCCAGAGATAGCTTGGTCATGCTCTTGTAGTTCTTTTATAGCAGCTTCGTTGTTGTGTATCGCGATCCCACATTTCTGAGCTTCAGCCTCAAGCGCAGGAATAGCCAGACCTTGTATGCCAGCAAGCCTTTCTACCTCACTGGATAGGTTGCTCGCCCACCATATACCAGCTGCGCTTTGAGCCACCAAAAATAGAGCAACCGTTAAAACCCTTGAGTCTATATTCATTGTCCTAGCCACCTCGTAAACAGGGACGCACCAACACCGGATAAGCCTACAGTAGCCAGCACTATACCGATCCCGATACCCCTTGTTCTTTCTAATTGTTGATCTAACTTATCGAGCCTGATGTTCTGCTCCTTTACCATCACCTCCAACGTGGATATTTGCTGGATTAGTTTACCCAGCTCCACGTCAGATACCTCACTCATGTCTTCGGGTCTTCATTCGCTTCGCCCACTGGATGGTCGGGAGGTCTGATAAACTCCTGTCTTTCTTCACCTGAAAGTGCAATGCACGTTTGCTCATCTGTAATAATCAACACACCAGCCAAACCAGTATCTGGGTTCTCAATGATTGCAACCCGTTGGTTTTGGAAAGGTGACGAGCTGAACGTCATCGAGA
>VTLG01012301.1_pt1 | contig 28315 bp, 27 predicted proteins | sample 4694571 | NCBI WGS metagenome assembly VTLG01 (sample SAMN12604809, study PRJNA352737) | marine metagenome | biome: ENVO:00000447; feature: ENVO:00000209|ENVO:00000569|ENVO:01000036; material: ENVO:00002151; isolation source: viral sequences binned using virsorter ...
GAGTTGGTCTGCCATCGAGACCGAGAACATAGGAGTAGAAAATGGCAACAGCAAATGCAGCAACCACCTTCTTAGAAAATAGACTTTTAAGTTTTATTTTCAAAAACAACGCAGCATCGTTTAGTTCACCTGGAGATGGTATATATGTAGGGTTAGCAACAGCAGTATCTAATTTTAATGACTCAACTGGTGAATCTGGAGATCCATCAATAACAGAAGCTACGTTTACAAACTATGCAAGACAGCAAGTTGCAGCTTCTGGGTGGACATTGACAGCAGAGTCTGCTGATACACAAAGTTGTACAAATGCCTCTAATATAGAATTTCCAGCATCTGGTGGAACTAATAATACAATCACACATGTCTTTGTAACAACAGCAGCTAGTGCTAGTTTAGATGTAGTTGGCTCTGGTGGTAATGTATTATTTATAGGTGCATTAGATGCAAGTAAGGCAATAGCAAGTGGTGATATATTTAGGATAAATGCAGGCAACTTAACAATAGAGCTTAAATAATGGCATTAGTATTAAACGATAGAGTAAAAGAAACTACAACCACAACTGGCACTGGCACACTCACATTAGGTGGTGCAGTCACTGGGTTTGAAACTTTTGCTGCTGGTGTTGGAAACAGTAATACTACATACTATGCAGTTACACTACCAGGCACATCAGAGTTTGAAGTTGGTTTGGGTACACTTAGCAGTGACTCTAGCACCATAGCTAGAACTACAATTATCAGTAGCTCAAATAGCGACAGTGCAGTTAACTTTAGTGCTGGTACAAAGACAATCTTTTGTACAATACCTGCATCTAAATCAGTGTTTTTAGATGCTAGTGGTAATGCAACACTAGGTGCAGACTTATCTGTAGGTGATGACTTAACAATATTAGGTGGGTTAATTGATCTTAAATCCAATAGTGGATCACCATCACAGATTAAGTTTTATTGTGAAAGTTCTAATGCTCATGCACAAACATTAACTGCACAAGCTCACTCTGTGGGTGCAACAAATACTTTAACTTTACCAGCAGGTAGCAATTCAACATTAGTATCAGAATCTCATACTCAAACATTAACAAATAAAAGTTTGACTGCTCCTACTATAACTGGCACAGCAGTTATGGCAGATTTAGATATATCTGGTGATGTAGATGTTGATGGCACATTAGAAGCTGATGCAGTTACAGTGAACGGCACTGCATTAAACACAGTTATTGCAGGTGTGACAGTGACAAATGCAACTAATGCAGCACATGTAACAGTTACAGATAATGAAAGCACTGATGAAGAAAACTTAATTACATTTGTTGAAGATGCTACATCTAGCACTGGTAATGTCGGACTAGAAATGGATGGTAACTTAACTTATAATCCAAGCAGTGGCACAGTTACAGCCACAGTATTTAAGGGTAACATAGATGCAGTAGACGGTGACTTTGATGGCACATTAGAGGCAGACGCTATTACGTTAAATGGAACTCCAATAACTACAACGGCTACATTATCAACTGGTATATCTAATGGTAATGTATTAGTTGCAACAAGTGGTATAGTAGATGATGATTTTTTAAAAGTTAATGGTACAAGCATAGAAGGCAGAAGTACATTAGAACTTCGGTCTGATATAGGTGCAACAACTGCTTCGGAAGCGGCAGATGAGGCTACAGCTTTAGCAATAGCGTTAGGATAATGATATGGCAAATACATTTAAAGTAATTACAAGAGATGTTGCTCCAGCCTCTGCTGGAACGCCAGAAACTCTTTACACAGTTCAGTCTGGAAGCACAATTATTGTATTAGGATTAACACTGGCTAATGTTCATACAGCACAAGTTACTGGAACAGTTCAACTTGTAAGTACAACAACACAAACATCACAGACGCAAAATACCACAGCACATATTGTTAAGGACATACCAGTGCCAGTTGGATCATCAGTAGAAATTATGGCTGGTAACAAGATAGTTTTAAATGTAGGAGATATAGTTAAGATAGATTGTTCTGTTGCAGATAAGCTATCAGTGACCATGAGTTATATGGAGATCACATAATGCCGTATTTAGGTAATCAAGCAGGTAATAGATTTGTAGCAAGTAAAGCAGCAACACAGTTTTCTGGTGATGGTTCTACTACTGCATTTACACTAGACCATGCAGTAGGGTCTGATGAGGACATACTTGTATCTGTAGATGGTGTTATCCAAGAGCCATCTGTAGCATATGCAGTAAGCAATGGAACTACATTAACATTTACTGCCGCACCATCAAGTAACTCTGGTAATAATATATTTGTTTATTATTTGTTTAGAACTGTAGCTACAGTAGATCATCCATCTACATCATCATTACAGGCAACAGATGGTACATTTAGTTCAACACTTGATGTTACAGGAGATGCTACATTTGACACCTCTACGTTAAAAGTAGACGCATCAAACAATCGTGTAGGTATTGGAACTGCAAGTCCGTCTACTAATCTTCATGTAAGTGGAGGTGTTATGCTTGATGGAATTACTGTTATTGGTCGTAATCAAACATCATATGCTAGTGATGGTGCTGAAGTTTTAATTGATGCAAATGCTTCTACACCACCATTAATTTGTCAGGTTGGAGGAAGCACTACGTTTAGTATTGATGGTACTGGTGCTGTAACCAAACCATTGCAACCTGCTTTTTTAGCTACTAAAAGTGGAAATCAAGAAAACTTTAGTGTTGGTTCGTTACAAACAGTAACTTTTGATACAGAGGTATTTGACCAAAATGCTGATTTTGCATCTAACACATTTACTGCTCCAGTCACAGGTAGATATCATTTAAGTTTTAATATTAGAACATTACAATTAGATTCAGCATCAGGATATTATTACACACAAATAACCACATCAAATAGAAATTATATAAATATAATTGACCCTGATTTTGGACAAGATGCAGGTCATTGGACATTTACATATAGTGTATTGGCAGATATGGATGCTAGTGATACTGCTTATGTAGGAATAATTCAACAAAATGGAACTGCACAAACTGATGTAAATGCAAACTCATTTTTTTCAGGGCATCTAGTATGCTAATTAGCCAAGAGTGAAACAACTCAATCATAAAGGAGATAAAAATGGCAAATCACGAAAAGAAAATAACATTAACAGATTTACAACAAAAGATTCTGTCTAATGATTTATACAATGATGTATCAGACAATGCAGGTATAGATGCTTGGTTGGATGGTGCGATTACAGGTAAAATAAACAACTGTTGGAAGCGTATGCAACAAGAGTGGACTACAAAGTTAATGAACGACAGTAGCTTCACAGACCCCATACCAAGCAACCAAGCAGACTTTGTTGCACTTGTAACTGCAAGAAGTGACTATAAGACACGCAAACAAAGAGATGATGCAAGTAGTATAAGCTAGGAGTAAATAATGGCATTAACAAAAGTAATAGGTGATGGGGTACAAGGAATTAGTAATTCTAGTGATGCTACTGCTCTTGAGATTACAAGTAGCGAAGATATTGTTATAAAACATAATACTAATAATGCAAAATTAGTATTTAATGACCAAAGTAATTCTTCTAATTTTTTTATTCAACAAATTGGAAGTTCAGGCAGTCCTGCTTTAAGATTTTTTGAAAGCACTGGTGATGAACGTATGCGAATTCATAATGGAGGGGTTTTATCTGTTAATCAGGGTATTGCTCTTGGTGTTGGCTCTAACAATACTTCATCTAATGTACTTGATGATTATGAAGAAGGAACTTGGACACCTTCCGTTGGTGGTAATGCTTCATATACTACAGCACTTGGTAGATATACAAAAATTGGAAATCATGTATTGGCACAGTTTGACATGACAATTAATGTTTTAGGAACTGGCTCGGTTGCAGCTATAAGTGGGTTTCCTTTTACACATGAAAATGTAATGGTAGCGAGTGGAAGTATAAGTTATTTTTCTGGTGTTGCATCTAATGTTTATTATTTAGCTTTTTATGTAATAAATAACTCTACTGATGCTTACATAACAGGAATAACTTCTGCTGGTGGAACAATAGCAAATACTTTGGCAACATTTCAAAATAGTGCAAGAGTGAATGGAATGGTTTCCTATAGAAGTGCTTAATATTAAGGAGTTAAAAAATGGCTATAACAAAAACAACAGAAGTGCCAAAAATAGAAGTTGTAAAAGATTGGAACATACAAGTTGCAACAGATACGGTTATAAAAGAAGACGGAACTGAAATCAGTAGATCAAGGCATCGTCATGTCATAGTTCCTTTTGTATCAACATACGACAGTGATACTAAGAAGTGGACACACACTGCAACAGATATTAGTAAAGAAGCTACTAACGTGCAAGCGATAGCAAACGCAGCGTGGTCAGATGATGTAAAAACTGCATATAAAACTTGGAAAGAATCACAAGAGGTATAAACAATGCCATACATAGGAGTCAGTCCACAATTTGGAGTTAGAAGAAAGCACACTTATACTGCTACGGCTGGGCAGACTAGTTTCAGTGGTGCAGGATCAGAAGGTGCAACATTAAGTTACACAGATAGTAACTTTGTTGATGTATATCAAAATGGTGTAAAGTTAGGTGATGCCGACTACACATCTACAAGTGGTACAGCTATTGTTTTAGCTCAAGGAGCGTCAGTTGATGATATTGTAGAAATAATAGTTTTTGATGCTTTTAGTGCCGCAGATACTGTAAGTAAAGCAGATGGTGGTACGTTTGATGGTGCAGTTACTTTTGCAGGTGGTGTGTCAAGCACACTAACTGCAACAGGTAGAGTTCTTGTAGATGACACTACAGAAGCAACCTCAACCACCGATGGTTCACTACAAACTGATGGTGGTTTAAGTGTTGCAAAAGATATTGTGGCAGGTGATGACATACATTTAAAATCTGACTCTGCACAAATAAGTTTTGGTGCAGATAGTGAAGTAAGACTAGACCATACTGCTGATACTGGTCTTACATTACAAGGAAGTGGACTAAACACAAACTTTAGTCTTTTATCATTTCATACAACAAACGGAACAGTACCAGATTTACGACTTGGAAAATCAAGTAATAATACAGTAGGAACATTTGCTGAAACAGCAAGTGGAGAAGCATTAGGTCAAATTAGATTTACTGGTCAAGATTCTAATAATGCTACAAGAGAAGGTGCAATGATATCTGTAGACCAATCTGCTAGTTCTACTAGTTCAACTGTTCCCTCAGATATAAAATTTAGTACAACTGGCACGGAACGTATGAAAATTAATGGCAGTGGCTATTTTCATGTTTCACAAGATATATCCGACTCTACATTCTACAATGCTACTTATACTAATTCTTTTTCACATTCTAACACACAACCTGTATTATTTCTTGAAAACTCAGGTGATGGAAATGTTTATGGTCTTGTTATAGATTTTACTGATGCGACACCAGATAATAACACTTCTTATTTTATGCTATGCCAAGATAACTCAGTGGATAGATTTAGAATTTGGTCAGATGGTGATGTTGTAAATCACGATAATAGTTATGGTTCTACATCTGACATAAAACTTAAAGAACAAATTAAAGATGCTTCGTCACAATGGGAAGATATTAAAGCACTTAAAATTCGTAAATACAAAATGAAAGAAGATGTTGCTAAAGGCGATAGTGATGCTCATTGGAGATTAGGTGTTATTGCTCAAGAACTAGAAACAGCAAACATGAATGGTCTTGTAAAAGATAATCCAGAGTTAGTTACAAATTCTGATGGTAAGATTGTAGAAACTGGAACAACTACTAAAGTAGTTAAATATTCAATACTCTATATGAAAGCAGTCAAAGCATTACAAGAAGCTATGACTAGAATAGAAGCACTTGAAACAGAAAACAAAACACAAGCAACGCAGATTGCTGATTTGATTAGCAGAGTTACAGCATTGGAGAACGCAGAATGACCAAAGCAGCAGAATTAGCCAAGATGGGTGAAGTCCTAGACAATAGTCAGATTGGTAGGAAAAATATTATAATTAATGGTGGAATGCAGATTGCTCAAAGAGCAACGTCAAGCACAGGATTGGGTGCTTCTAATGGATATTTTACTTTAGATAGGTTTAAAATAGCTCTTGGTGCAGGTGATGGTCGTTTTACAATGTCACAATCTACTGTTACAGATTTAGAAGGCTTTTCAACTGCTTTAAAAATTGACTGCACAACAGCAGATACTTCTATAGCAGCAGGTGAAGCACTACTCTTAGTACAATCTATTGAAGGATTTAATTTACAACAACTTAAAGCAACAAGTTCATCTACAAGAGCATTTACTTTATCTTTTTATGCAAAATCAAATGCGAGTAGAGCAATAGCATCAGAAATAAATCTGACGAATGGGGGAACAAATGTACAAATAAGTAAATTACATACAATAGGAACATCTTGGGCAAGATATACAATGACCATTCCTGCTGCTTCCATCACACAAATAGACAATGATAATACAGATGAAATGCAGGTAAATTTTTGGCTTCATGCAGGTAGCACTTATACAGGTGGCACATTAAATGATGATGCTTTTGATTCTGTAACTCAAGCAAACAGAGCAGCAGGAATAGGAAGCATATTTGCATCAACAGACAACACATTAGAAATTACAGGTATGCAAATGGAAGTAGGTTCTGTAGCCACACCATTTGAGCATAGGTCATATGGAGAAGAATTACAGCTTTGTCAAAGATATTTTGAAATAATGTTTAGAGGTGACACTGCACAAAGTGGTCTAAGAAAAACAAGTGTAGGTGCTGGAGTTTGGTATGGAGCAAACCAAGTTTTAGCAACATTACTATATTCTCCTAAAAGAGCACAACCAACACTATCTCAAAGTGAAACTGGTGCTTTAGGTTTTTATGGTAATGCTTATTTTAGAACTTCAACCGATTCTACACCTTTTGATTCCATTACTGACACAGGTTGTAGATTAAACGTAGAATCTTTTAATGCTAGTGGTACAGCAGGTGATGGAGTATTTGCACAATTAGTTAATGATAATGCTAGTAGTGTATCAATAGATGCAGAATTGTAGGAGAGATTATGAATATTACATCAGCACAATATAAAGTTGATTTAGATGGTACAACAAAAGTAGGTATAAAAGCAAAAATAGATGAAATATGGTGTGTTGTACCACTAGACCCTGATAATAGACATTACGCAGAAATACTAAAACAAGTTAAAGCAGGTACACTTACAATAGAGGAAGCCGATTAATGTTGGGTCATGCTGCCATAGCCGAAGCTGCAATCGCTGATGTAGGTGGCGTATTATTATTAGCAACAGCAGAGATGAACGCTCTTGCCACTAGCTCCAGCATAGGATCTGGAACACTCGTAGGTGTTTCATCTTTAAGTGGTAACTTTACACAAACAACTGCTGGTATATTTATAACTGGTAGTGTGAACGCAGAAGTTAGTTCAAGTTTTACACAAACCACAGAAGATATTAAGATAGTAAACTTTACTGATGTAACCATGAGTAGTGCGTTTACACAGACGGCAGATGGCACACTAATAGCCATAACATCAGCTACAGCAGATTTGAATTTTACAAAAACATCATCTGGAGATATAATGTTTGTAGATGTTGTAACAGATGCCACAACAGAAACATATACAGAAATAACACCGAGTGGCACAGAAACATGGACAGAGATTACGCCTAGTGGCACAGAGACATATACAGAAATAGTGAGGTAAGCATGGCAAGTACATATACATCAAACATAGGAGTTGAAAAGATAGGTGCTGGTGAACAAGCTGGTACATGGGGTACAACTACCAACAACAACTTAGATATACTAGATAGAGCTATAAATGGTGTGGGTGCTATCACATTATCTGGCACAACACATACTTTGACAACTAGTGATGGTACATTATCTGATGGTGGTTTTAAAGTTCTTGTCTTTGGTGGATCTCCGTCTGGCACAAATACAGTTACAATATCTCCTAACGACCAAGATAAATTTTATGTTGTTCAAAACAGCACTAGCCAAAGTATAACTTTTACGCAAGGATCTGGCGGTAATGTTGGTTTAGCAGCAGGGTCTAAAAAAATTATTTATGCAGATGGTGCAGGGTCTGGTGCAGCAGTCGTTGATGTTACATCAGCTTTAGATATAGCAAGTCCTAGAATAGCTGGTACTGCTGTGTCATCCACAGCAACAGAGCTAAATATTGTAGATGGAGACACAAGTGCTGGAACAACCGCAGTTGCAGCAAGTGATGGTATCGTAACAAATGATGGTGGAACAATGAGACAGACCACTGCCGCTACATTTTCTACATACTTTAATGCTAATCTTGTGACAGTGCCAAGTGCTATAACATCGTCTTCTGCTACACTTACACCATCGTCAGCACAATCAATATATCAGAAAGTAGATACATCCAGTAACAACGTAGCTTTAACTTTAGCGATAGGCAGTTTAGCAATAGGTCAGTACATAATTGTGGATAAAACAAGTTCATCTAACACATTAACTTTAAGTTATCCATCTAATTCACAAGGTGTAAGTCTTGGTAGTTCGGCATCTTTTGCAATAGCAATAAATCAAAATGGAAGTATATTTACTTTTGTAGAATCAATTAAATACTAGGTGATGTATGGCAATACCATTAATATCAAATGTAGGATTTACTGAAGTTAGTTCAAGTGGTAGTTTGAATACTAAAGCTGGTGATAAAACTAAACTTCCAATACAGTTTTTTAGATTATCAGATAATATCTCTGGTAATTTAAGTTTAGATAATAATTCTGCACATAAAAAAATAATACTTGATACAAATGGTAATAATATTACTAACTCTAGTGGATCACCATTGACAACAAATTCTAGTACAACATTAGAACTTAAAGGCAGTGGCAATGTGCAATCTACATTAAAAACATTTACATCATCTCAAAGTTCAACAAGTAACTCTGGCACAACTACAATAAGTGAAGCAGATAACTCTACAGTTGTTGTACAGACTGATACACATGAGTTTGATACTGCATTAGTCGATGATAATAGAAGTGCTGGTGGTGGTGCTAGTTTTGGAGATGGAAACACGACTATTAGAAGACCGCAAGATTCATCTAACACTACTGGCTTAGTTAATGAAACATATTATACTACAGGTTACGCAACACTTTTTGGTGGTGTAGGTCTTACCAATATAAATAGATCAGACTTTGCTATGTCTTTTACTCATGCTTTTTTAGAAGACGGCACACCTATAAGTGGTGCTATTGTAGGTCCTAGTGGTCCAAGTACATTTGATGGCGTTTCAGCAAGTCAACCAGACACAAACACAACTCATTCTCATGCAGGTGATACTTATCGTTTTATGAGATGGAATAGTGCTTTGGTTGGAGTTAACAATGGTAACACTGGTACTTTTGCAATAGAGATGTTCATAGATTCAAATACAGGTAAAGCCGTTGTTAGAATTGTGGGTGGTCGTGGAGCATTTAATCAAATTAAAAACGTAGATGTTGTAGGTCCAACAGCAGGTAGACGGTTTATATTTACAAACAATTTAGCAATATCATGTGTGTTATCTGGCAGTGATCCATTTAGTGCAACAGTTTCTGCTGGTGCTACCAATACAGTGGACAGAGATTCAACAGATGGTTCTTTTAGTTTAACTGGCACTATATCTGGTAATGACGGAAGTAGTAGACCTTTTGCCTTGAAAGAAATAAATGACGGAAGTGGTAGCGTTAATGAAGACGCTTACACAGGAACTAAATCAGTGAGTGCGTTCTAATGCCTATGACAGCTTTAAAATTTAAACCTGGTATTGTATCTGATATTACATCTTATAGTAATGAAGGTGGTTTTGTTGATGGTGACAAAGTAAGATTTAGATTTGGTTTTCCAGAAAAGTTTGGTGGTTGGGAGAAATATAGTCCTAATCAGTATCTAGGTAGTGCTAGAAGATTGCATAACTGGGTGGCTCTTGATGGTTCTGACTTCATGGGTATTGGCACACATCTTAAATATTACATAGAAGAGGGTCAGACTTTTAATGATGTCACACCGATTAGAAACACCACAGGTGCAGGTGATATAACTTTTGCCGCCACAAATGGATCAACAACAATAACAGTCACCGATCCAGCACATGGTGCAAACGAGAAAGACTTTGTAACATTTTCTGGTGCAGCAACTTTAGGTGGCACAATAACAGCGACAATACTTAATGCAGAGTTTCAGATAACAAGACTGATAAGCTCTAATGCTTATGAAATAACATCAAGCGTTGCAGCCAACTCTTCTGACACTGGAAATGGTGGATCAAGTGTTGTAGGTGCATATCAAATAAATGTTGGATTAGACAACACAGTTGGTGGAACTGGTTGGGGTGCGGGTCAGTGGAGTGGTACAACATCTGGTGCTTTGGCAACACAACTAGCAGAAGCATTAGATGCAAGTGAAACTGCAATAGATGTGGATAGTGCAACAGGTATCACGGCTGGTGATTTGATATTAATAGAAGAAGAACTGATTACAGTTGGCACAATAAGTTCTAATACATTAGGAACTGGTGGAGGTCCATCAACCAGAGGTGCAAGTGGTACAGCAGCAGCAACACATGCAGATAATACACTTGTAAGATTAGCAACTGGTAATGCAGACTCTGCCAATGACTTTGTTGGGTGGGGTAATGCAGCAAGTGTCACGGTTCCTGGAGCACAGATCAGACTGTGGTCACATGATAATTTTGGTGAAGATATAATTATAAATCCAAGAGATGGTGGCTTGTTTTACTGGGACAAAACAAATGGTTTAGGCAACAGAGCAGTAGAGCTTAGTGCAACAAGCACATATTCTGGAGAAACAAGTGTGCCTACCGTTGCTAAACAAGTTCTTGTATCAGACCAAGACAGACATGTAATTGTGTTTGGTTGTGATGGTTTGGGTGCAAACTCGTCTGCTACACAAGGGAATGGTGTGCAAGATCCTTTGTTGATACGTTTTTCTTCACAAGAAAATCCAGTAGATTTCTTTCCGACTGCTACAAACACAGCAGGTGATTTAAGGTTAGGTGGTGGATCTACCTTCGTACAAGCTGTTGAAACAAAACAACAGATACTCGTCTTCACTAATAAAACACTACATGCTATGAAGTTTATAGGTCCACCATTTACATTTGGTTTGCAAGAACTGTCAAAGAACATAACTATTATGAGTCCTTTTTCTGCGATAGCTGTTGAAGATGCAGTGTATTGGATGGGTGTCGATACTTTTTATGTCTATGCAGGTGGTCAAACAATACAACTACCATGCACAGTTAAAGACAAAGTGTTTTTAGATTTTAACTTTGAAGAACGAGACAAGGTGCATGTAGGACTTAATTCTGAATTTAGTGAGATCTTGTGGTTTTATCCATCATCTGCTGGAACAGAAATAGATAAGTATGTTGCCTATAATTATTTAGAAAAAGTTTGGTACTATGGCACACTTGTAAGACAAGCATGGCTTGATAGAGGTATAAGAAACTTACCACAAGCCACTGGTAATCAGTATCTTTACAACCATGAAGTAGGGTTTGATGATGATGGCTCTGCTATGACATCATTTATTGAATCTTCAGCTATTGATATAGGAGATGGTGATAAGTTCTTGTTTATAAAGCAAGTTATTCCAGACATTACGTTCAATGGATCTACGAGTGTTAACCCAGATGTATCGTTTACTATGAAAACAAGAAATAACCCTGGTGCTAATTTTAACGAGACAACACAAGTTACAACACAAAGATCTGCAACCAGTCCAGTAGAACAATTTACAGAAAAATTAAATTATCGTTTACGAGGTAGATCTTTTGCTTTAAGAATTGATTCCACATCACTAGGAACAAAATATAAATTAGGCACACCTAGAGTGGATATAAGACAGGATGGTAGACGCTAATGTTAATAACCAGTATTCCTCAGTATATTCAAGGTGTAACAAATGCAAAAGTGGATTTGACCACAACGGATCTTACAACTTTGTTTACAGTTCCTAGTGATGCCGATTTTAACGCAGCCGTTGTAAATTCTATATTAGTGGCAGAAGATAGTGGCAACGCAGATACAATTACTGTTCAACTTGTTAATGGTAGTGATACGTTTGTTTTGTTCAATGTCAAAGCCGTGGGAGCCAACACAACTGTAGAATTACTTACAAGAGATCTAATATTACAGAGTGGAGAGGTATTAAAAGTGCAGGCCGCAACTGCAAACAGATTGCATGTTGTAGCTAGTATTCAAGAATTGTCTAAAACAAGAGTAACAACGAGTGCGATAACTAGAATATAACATTGAACAAAAGTGTAATTATTGATAGAGTATTGAATCATGGGTATTTTTAAAAGTTTTAAAAAGATTCTTAAGAAAGCAGCGCCAGTTATAGGTGGAACCATCGGTTTTGCTCTTGGTGGTCCACTCGGTTCTGCTGCCATAGGTTCTGCTTTGGGTGCTGGTATAGGATCACTCGCTGCAGGTTATGACACAGATGACGCATTGAAGGCGGCACTTCTTGGTGGTATTGGTGGATACGCTGCAAGTGGTAGTCTTTTTACACCTAAAGCTGCTGCATTACCCACACAATACGGATCTGGAGCCATGGCAACTGGTGAGTTAGCAGATATAGCAGTGAAGTCAGCAGATGCTCCAAGTTTTTTTGATAAGGCAATCGATTTTGCTAAAACGCCTACTGGCATGGCAACGATTGGTGGCATAGGAAGTTTAGCAGCACTAGGTGCAGAAGAACCAGAACAGCAACAATTTAAACGAAGACCAGATCCAGTTGGTAAATCTGTTTTAGGTATTGGCTTTATTGGCGATAAGAGTTATGATCTAGATAACGAAGAAGAGAGAAAGAAGTATTTTGAAGACCTAAGAAAAAAGCAAGGTATTATGCCAAGAGACAGAGAAGTAGGTATAGACCCAATATTCTCTGCTAGTGGTGGTGAGGTGAACGGACCTGGAACAGGCACAAGTGATTCTGTACCAGCAAGGCTATCAGATGGTGAATTTGTACTAACTGCAAAGGCAGTTAGAGGAGCGGGTGGTGGAGACAGAGACATCGGAGCTGCAAGAATGTATGAAATGATGTCCGAACTAGAGAGGGTCGCATAATGGCTACACAAACAGTTATACAAGAAGCAAGACTACCAAAGTTTCAAGAAGATTTTTTAGCAAACATTTTTACGAGTGCACAGAATCTAGCAGATGACGGCACTATGCCTTTTGCTCCACAGAAATTAGCAGATCTTTCTCAAGGACAACAACAAGCAATAACATCAGCACTTCAAGGTGTTGGCTCTTTTCAACCTTTTCTGCAACAAGGAGCACAAGCCATTGGACAGGGTATTGGACAGTTAGGAACTGCACAAAACTATGTTGCAGGCGCTGGTTTTTCTCCAACAGATTTTCAACAATTTATGGATCCGTTTACAGAAGAAGTTATAGCGGCTACACAAGCCGACATAGCAAGGCAAGGTGCTATGCAACAAAATCAATTAGGTGCAAGTGCCGTGGGTGCTGGTGCATTTGGTGGATCAAGACAAGGCATTGCACAAGGTGAGATTGCAAGAAATGTCATGGATCAACAAGCAAGAACTGGTGCACAGTTAAGATCACAAGGTTTTGCACAAGCACAGAATTTAGCTCAACAAGCAGCACAACAACAGTTAAAACAAGCACAACTTACTGGACAGTTGGGTCAAACTGTCGCGGGTCTTGGTACACAAACCGCGGCTCTTGGTCAATTAGGACAACAAATGGGTGTGCAAGATATAAATACGTTACTTGGAATAGGTGGACTGCAACAAGGTCAAGCACAAAAACAACTTGATATTGATAAACAGAATTTACTAGCAACACAAGCATTGCCTTTTCAAAAAATAGGTTTCTTATCAGATATTTTCAAAGGTGTGCCATCATTGCAACAAACTGCGACTACAACTAGTATGCCTCGACCTAGCACGAGTTCACAACTTCTTGGATTAGGAATCGCGGGTCTTGGAGCGGTAGGACAAGCTGGTGGCTTCAATAAGTTTTTTGGAAGAGCATAATGACAGACGTATTCAATAGACCTATGTTTAATAATCCTAATAATGTTAGAAGGATGCAAGATGGTGGTATATTGGCTTCTAGTCCAGACTTAATAGAAGCAGTTAGAAACTTAGCTCAAAATCGTTTTACCTCTATACCTGTGTTGAATCAACAAATTCCCATGTCAACACAAGGAAGTAGAAGACAAACTGCACCTTTTACTGCAATAAACACAGCAGGCGCAGTGCCTGTTGATGACGTAGGAATAGATGTCACAAGAGATATCTCAAGACGAATAATGGACGATCCTACTCGTTTTGTTACAACTACAGAAGAAAAAAAGAGTAGAGTTCCAGATACATCTTTAGAAAATAAGGCTAAAGAAGTAAAAACAGACACGACTGCTGGTAGTGAAGCAGATAAGTTTGGTGTTAGGAAATTAAAACCAATATTGGCTAATTTTAAAAAAGACACAGAAAACATAACTACACCAGATAAAAACGAAACTGATTCATCTCTTTTTGATACTAGCAAAGACATGGAATTAACTAATAATATGATGGCTAGAAATAGAAAAGCTCTGACAGATATGGCTAGTTTAGATGACAAACAATTTTTAGGAACATCTGCCAATCAAACACAAAAGGATTTGATAGCCGAGTTGAAAAAAGAAGGTAGAGAAGTAACTCTTGCAGACGTTAGAGATAAAGCCATGTCGATATTAGGTTTTGATCCAGAAAAGATAGAAGAAAACTTTGATGAAGACAGACGTTCTGCTTTATTTTTAAGAGTTATGCAGGCAGGTCTTGCAGTTGCTGCTGGAGAAAGTGATAATGCTCTCACAAACATAGCCAAAGGATTAAACGTAGGTTTATCTGGTTATGGTGATGATGTAAAATTTTTAACTAAAGAGATGAAAGCGGACAGAAGAGAAGCTGCAAACACAATGTATAAGCTATTAGGTGATGCAAAATCAGAACAGATAGCAAAAGAAACTTTAGCGTTGAAGAAGAAAATGAATATAAATCAAATACTTCAAACTAAGGTTGGTCAAGAAAAAGACATACTTATCAAACAAGTAGAACTTCAAAATGCAAATGATACTTTAAAATTGAACTTTATAAAGAGTATGAGAGATTTAGATTTCAAAGAAAAGAAATTTGAGGTTGAACAAGAGCAATTCGAGCAGTCTCTAAATGCAACTTTACGAAAATTACCTAGTGAAGAAGTTAGACAACTTTTTGAAGCAGGACTCGTTACACTAACAGATCAAAGCAAAGGATTGATTCCAGGTAATTATACTGTATCTACAGAAGGTAAAGAAATACTTAAAGGTGTCATTAAAGATGAGTTTGGTGGCAAAGTCACAGATAAAAAACAATTTAGATTATCCATGGGTAAATCTGGTTTTGTCGAAGGCATAACCAATCCTAATTTTGAGTTTGGCGATGATGGTAATTTAAAGAATAAATCTGATATTGTGGATATGGGTGTTATAGCAGAGGCTCTGAACGACACTGCTTTTAAAAAACTAATACAAGATGAAAATTATAGAGAAGCAGGCACAACTCTTATGACCCTTGCAAAAAATAGAGGCTTTAAAATAGATATATCTAAACTCAATCCAATGATAAAAGAGGCATTAGGTAAACGAACTGTGGGACAAGGAGAGAACTTAAGAACTCTAGACGAAAGTCTTCTTGGAGATCCAGTTTTCTTTGACTCAACAGCAGAGTAGGATGGTGTATGCCAAGTTATACAATCAATGGAAAAGATTATTTTTTCACTAAAGATATAGGTCAAGACAGAGCCGAAGAAATAATAGCTGAAAGAGAAGGATTAACTTCGGAGGTTGAAGAAGGAACTACCGAAGCAGCTGGAACATATCAAGATCCTAAATACGAAGGTTTTTTCACAGAAGCTGGTGAAGGTGTAGTTTCTGGAGGTATAGGTATTATACAAGGTTTAGCAGAAACTGTTTCTCTGATACCAGATTTAACTCTCGGTACTAACTTTGGTAAATCTGTAACTGATTTTGCAAATGAATTAAGAAACAAAGGTGGCATAGATCCAGCTGGTGTGGTTGGTAAAGTTACGGAAGCCGTTGTTCAGTTTGGTATACCTGGGATTACAGCTGCTAACATTGTTAGTAAAGCAGGACGAGTTGCAAGAATTACCAAAGGGACACCAAAGATAGGTGTAAAAAGAGTCAAAGGAACAACTTTAGAATCACGAGAATTAGGACAAGATGCTCTGGTTAAAGGAAGAGATCCTTTTCTTAAAGGTAGGTTTAGAAAAGGTGAGTTAAGAAAAGGTGAAATACCTTTTCTTTTAAAGAAAGATCCGAAAGCACCTATCACTGTCGCAAGACGAACAAAGTCACAAAAATTTGGATTAGCTGCACAACAAATAGCGGCAGCTGGTTTAGCAGATGCTATTGTTTCAACTGATGGCACACAGACTATAGCAGATTTTTTTGATAATGATTACATAGGAACAGATAAGAGAGTAGGTTTACAAGGCAGAGAAGAAGCAGCCCGAAGATTGTTTAATAAAATAAAAGTTGGTCTTGAAGGTGGTGTCGCAACAGCAGTTGTTCCAAAAGTTGTGGGCACGACTCTAAGTGGCGTAGCTAAAGTTGGAGCTGCTAGAGTGCCTGGGATAGATAAAAGTGCAGCAGAAATATTAGCGTATGCACCTAAAAAAGCGATTGATACAACAAAAAGATTGATATTACAGCAAGAAGAAAGAGTTATAAATGGGACTGCTAAGACTTTGGATAAAGCAGTCGGTCATGCTCTTTCTATGTTAAGACACAGACAATTTTTAGATCCAGAGTCAGCAAATGTTAGATCAATAATAAATCCAACTACAGAAGCAAATATAAAAATAGGCAGAGCAAAACTAAAAGAGATAGATAAAAAAATAAAAGAAGTTTTAAAAAGAGATGAGTTCAGAGGTGCACCAGAAATTCACAAGAAAAAATTTATTGATAATTTTATGGATGTTCTTGAGGGCAAAAAATACGAAGAAATATCTAGTCCTTTTCCAAGAGATTTGTTCAATGTTTACAAAGAAGCCAAAGACATCATTGATGACTTATCAAGACAAGTTAAAAATTTAGGTGTTGTAAAAGAACTTCCAACAGAAGCAGGCAAAGGTGTAACTCAAAGACAATTTTTATATTTTGTAGATAAAAATATAAGAGAAGGTGGATATTTAACGAGGCAGTACAATCTCTTCAATGATAAAAACTTTAACTTAACTAACGATGAAATAACAGCAATAGCAGATAAAATAGTAGGAAATCGAGGAGTTGATTTCAAACATGTTCAAAGGTTTTTAAGTAACACTCAATATTCTTTTGATGACGCACAAAGAGCTAGATATGCTGCTGGAGATGAGGCTATCTCAGAGGGTGCTGCAAAAAAATATATAGAACTCGTTTCCATTGATGCAAAAAGAAGAGGATCAACTGGTTTAGAAACTGGTCGTCTTGCTAAAGTTAGAATCAATACTGGTCTGGTAAGTAAAAGAAAAGTTGATAATGAAATACTGCGAGAAATTTATGGAGAAGTTAGAAATCCAAGAGAGTCATTTATTACAACTATATCTGAAATATCTAATTTAATAGGCTCAGATAAATTTTACTCTCAGTTAAGAACCATTGCAGACAACAATATAGCAGAGGCTACATCAAAAGGTGTAAAACCTATATTCTATCGAACTCAAGATGTATTAGAAAGAGAAGCCACAAGAAGAGGACTTGCTAGTGCAGATGATTTAAGTGACACAGATGTAAGAAATATTTTAAAAGATTTTACTGGAACTATAGGAGACTATAAAGTTTTAGGTCGTCATGGATTAGATGGAAACTTTGTAGGTGGAACAACTGCATCTGAAAGTGTGTACGGAAGAATGTTTGGATACGCAGTTCCCAAAGCCATGTGGAAATCTATGACTTCTCCAGTGTACGCAGATGACGATAACTTTGGTATGTTACTTAGATATATTTACGCTCCGATGTTAAAGGCAAAGGGTATAGCACAATACACAAAAACTATTTTGTCTCCAATAACGCAAGTTAGAAATGTGACTTCTGCTTTCGGTTTTGCTCTTGCTAACGGAAATGTAGGAAAAGATAGTAGTGTTGGCACATCAGTTAGTGTGGTTTTAAGAGACATTCTTGGAAAAGGAAACGATTACACGCTTAATTATCTACAAGAACTTCAAAGAAGAGGCGTTATTGGTAGTTCGGCTCAACTGCGAGAAATACAAGATAACTTAAGAAAAGGTCTTGGTTTTAAAAGAGCAGAGTTCGAAGAAGGTCAAAGACAAGCCGCAGGTCGTGGTGACATAACAACCGTCATGGATTTGGTGAAAAAAGATAGCCGTGCAATGAGGTTTATAAAAGATACAGTAAAAGCTCCTTTTGAATTTGCAGAGGACTTATACAAAGGTGGTGATGATATTTGGAAAATATATAGCTACGAGTTTGAGTTGGCAAAATTAAGGAACGCTAGAATAAAATCATTGAACAGAGCTAGAAACTTAAATCAAGAATTAAAATACAAAGAAAATTTTTATGGTCACATCAATGCAAAAGGCAACACAAATATTGATGAGGCTATGAAACAACACGCGGCAGACGTAGTAAGAAACACAGTACCTAACTATGAATTAGTGCCAGAAGTCATAACTGGATTAAGAGGACTGCCTCTTGGTAACTTTATAGCTTTTCCAGCAGAAATTTTAAGAACTGGTTTTAATATATTAGATACGTCATTGAGAGAACTTTCCTCTAATGATGCAGCTATACGAGAAATAGGCATGCGTAGATTAATGGGAGCGACTGTAACTTTTGGTACGGTGGGTCCTGGTCTTCAAAGTTTTGCACAATATATGACAGGCACATCTGAAGAAGAGATGGAAGCGGCAAGAAGATTGGCTCCATACTGGCAAAGAAACTCTACATTAATACCAGTTGGTAGAGATGAAAAAGGTAATTTAGAATATATTGATTTTAGTAGAACAACCCCATACGATACTTTGTCTAGACCTTTTAGAACAGTTTTAAATCAACTAGACACAACTGGTAAACTTAGCGGTGATGGTTATAAAAAAGTTTCTGATACAGTGTTAGAAACTTTATATGAATTTTTTCAACCTTTTGCTGATCCATCGATTGCCTTTGAAGCGTTGGCAGATGTAGCTCCAAAGGCTCTTTTTGGTCGTCAAGGAGAAACAGCTCAAGGTGCAGTGGTCTACAGAGATCTTGATCCGATTATGACAAAAGCAGAAAAGATTATTTTACACATGGTACGAGCATTACAACCTGGCTTATCTCCTTTTGATATCCCAACTGGTGCAGAGTTCGATCCAAACGCAGCCAAATCAATTAAATTAGGACGCTTTGCAAGAGGTGTTTTATTTCCAGATGAAGTAGATCCGTTAACTGGTAGAAGTTTTACAACTGCGGGTGAAATATTTAGAGCTTCTACTGGTCTCCAGTCAGAAGTGGTTGACATGGATAAACAACTAAAATTTAAAGCTATTGAGTTTAAGGAAAATCGATCAGAAGCTGCTTCAATATTTAATGAGATTAAAAAAGTACAAGAGCCTACCTTCGATCAATTTATTGCACAATGGGTCAAAGCAGATAATGCACGATTGAAAACTTTTAGACAGTTTAAATTAATGGTAGACGATTTGATAACATTAGGCATGGATCCAAAGGATATTAAAAAGAAATTAAGACAAGAGCACAAATTAGGCAAAGACGAAGTAAAGTCAATTTTACAAGATAGGTACGAGCCTTTTAAACCTAGTCAAGATACCATAGATTTTTTTAAGAAAAAGGATGTTCAATATCCAAAAAGACTTATAAAAGATTTGCAGATTCAAAGAGAGGATATACCACTATCAGAGTTCAAAGCACCAGATCTTATTACTTCTGAAACTCCTGATATTAGTAATTTAGTACCACCAGGTGAAGATTCTACCACGGTTACTCCTTCATCAGCCAGCGTGGTAGCACCAGAACTTCCAGAACCACGACCCACGAATATTCAGACAAGTGAAGTATTACCCTCTGATCCATTGTTTGGACCTGCTGCAACAAGACAGATGGCTTCTTTTTTAGGAGATAACCCAGAAGATATTTTAAAGAACTTGCAGATAGCTAGGAGAACTGGATGAGTAGATTATCACCACATTTTACAATAGCAGAGTTTGTGAAATCACAAACGGCGGAAAGAAAAGGCATAGAGAACACACCTGGAGACAAACATGTAGTGGCTATGATGGCACTATGTGAAAAGGTTCTTGAGCCTATCAGAACTCACTTTGATAAACCAGTTGTGGTTAACTCTGGATATCGCAGCGCAGCGTTGTGTCGAGCCATAGGATCAAAATCCACCAGCCAACATTGCAAAGGTCAGGCCGCTGATATAGAGATACCAGGTATTGCTAATGCAGAACTGGCACAATATATAGCAAACGAATTAGATTTCGATCAGTTAATATTAGAATGTTATGAAAGAGCCAAAGGTCCAAGCTCTGGTTGGGTACATGTATCATACGTTGGTGACGCAAACAGAAAAGAGATTCTCACATACGATAGAGTCAACGGATACAGAAGAGGTTTAATTTATACATAGATGTCTACATTAGTTGTTAACTTACCTTCCATAGATGTATGGGTGCGAAAAGAATATTTAAGAGATGGCGAAGATGGACACGGAGAGTTTGTAAAAGGTGTCTGGGTTACAGCAAAGTCTATTCCAGGTAGAGCTTTCTATTTTGAAACTTATCTGCCTGACTACGGTGCTCTTTATGATAAACTTCCTATTAGTGCTTTTACTGTTGAACCACAGACCCCGACTCCAGATATGGATCTTTATAATCTCCAGTTTTGGAATTGCATGGACTATGGGGTGGTGGCAGTTAGCAAACAGTTTATAGGATCTATGGACTTTGAGGTGTATACAAGAGATCATGGTATTGTAAAAGGGTCTTACGTTTGTACTCTTGATAACTATCACGAAAGCATAGACACGATAGATTATTCCACCAGTGAAAAACCAGCAGAACATAAGTCATTCAACTTATTAGAATTAGAGAATAACCAGTTCTGTCTATATCCAAACAACAGAATGAGAGTGTATGATAATTCACTGACACCAGACAAGCCACTGCAACCAGACTTCAAAGTTAGCACAGAGATATATCAAGTTGAGAACGGACAGAAGTTTAGACTCGGAGACACAGACGAGTATTTTTGGAAGGCAAAAGATGAATGATAGAGTTTCTTCTGATCTTCATGCTCAACGAAAGAGTGGTAGATCAGACACAAAGATTTGAAAATATTAATACTTGTTTGTATTTTGCTAGACGTTTGAACAATCAGCCCGATGTTCCACTGTTAGATGGTAAAATGGCTAAAATTACTGCATATTGTAAGCCTGTCCGAAAAAACTAGGCTCTCAGATCGCCACACAGAGCCGAAACAAAGTGTCCGTGTGTGATTGTACCCTAGAAATACCTTTGTTTTTGAGTGTTTTTGTATTGTCCACTATCCAACTTCTCCCCAATTTGAACCCATCTCAGCGTCAACTTCAAAGGGTATTCTAAGTTCGGGTATACAATTAGACATAATTTCTTTGATTTGTTCTACTTGCTTGTCATTTTCTATATTAAAACACAATTCATCATGCACAGTTAGCATCGGAGTTAGACCAGCATCGTAACAATCGACCATGGCTTTCTTAGTTTGATCGGCACTAGATCCTTGAATTAGTCTATTCAAGGCTTTGTATGTAAATGCTCTTCTGATACTGCCCTTGCTGCCATACTCATTTATGGCTTCTTTCATTGGCATGGCTTTATTGTACTTGTAAGATTTAGGCTCGTACATATTGAATCTACATTTACGGCCCAACCAAGTTCTAATAATACCACTGTCGGCAGCTTTCCTTGTTGTCTTCTCTGAAATAGATTTAAGGAACGGAACTTTATCATTGTATTTTTCTAAAAGAGCAGTTGCCTCTTCGACAGACAAATCTAGAATATTCGCCAACTTACCTTTACCCATGCCATACATCAATCCGAGATTTACAGTCTTTGCTTGTTTTCTTGGTATACCAGCTATGTCTGCTACGATCTGATGGAAGTCAGCTTCGCCTTTATGATACAAAGCCACAACGTCATCTATCTGTGGATGTCTGTCAAAGCCAGTCAGTGTGGCACAATAATGCACCAACCATCTCGGCTCTTGTGAGGCATAGTCAAAAGATCCCCACTTGGAACCCTCTTCTGGAATAAACAAACCTCTGATAAGATTCTTTATGTACGGATCTCGTGCAGGTATTTGTTGCAAGTTAGGATTACTTGAGCTAAATCTACCAGTAACAGTGCCTCCGCCATCAGAACGTAAAGGATGAAAATCACAATGTATTCTACCATTATGAGAATGTTCAAGAATTGTATCGATAAAAGTCGTGTTGGCTTTATTAACTTCCCTTATCTTTATAATCTTCTTCGCAATGGGATGAGAGTGATTAGCAAGAAATTGTTTTGTAAACGCGGGGGCCCTGGACTTTTCTGTGCGAGAGTACGCAAGTCCCATAGCATCAAAGACCTTTGCTACAGATGTAGCGACCCAAGGTTCAATCGTGACTCCAGTTTCTTTGACTATCTCCTCTACAAGTGATTTTTCTAACGCAGCTAGTTCTTTCTTAACTTGCTCGGCTTTTTTCAAATCTACTCTGACACCCTCTGTTTTCATATCGAGGAGCAAAGGTGTGAGTCTAGTTTCTAATTCGAATATACCACTACACTCTTCTTTGGTTATCTCTTTTCGTAACTCATTCCATAATCTCAAAGTTATCGCAGCATCATGTTCTGCATAAGCACCAACATACCGAGGTGGTAGTTTCCACATACCAGACTTTGGATCCACACCAAACTCTTCGGCGGCACTCTTGAGCATCTTCTCGTCTTTGTATGTACCAAGATAATCTCCAGCTAATGAGTTAAGATTGTAGTATCTCCTATTCTCATTTAACAAAGGCGCTGCAACCATGGTATCTCTGATCTTGCCTTTGACTTCTACACCCTCGGCTCTAAGCCAACCAAGATCGTACAGCGCATTGTGGAACACGAATGTTTTAGTTGTGTCTTTGCACAAGTCTGTTAGCCACTGAAACACTGGTCGCCTTGGCATGTTACCAACAGTATGTGCCACTGGAAAATACCAAGAACTCTCTCCAGCTGCCACGGCTATGCCTATAATATGTCCGTCTTTTCTACACCACCCAGGCCCAAGTTTTAAAAGATTCTCATCTCTTGTTTCCAAGTCGATAGATATCGTATCGTATTGAGATAGGTCTGGTATGGTCTCTGGTGGAGTCCAATCAGAGTCTACGTTACCCCATGCGACATCTTTTATGTCTTGTTCCAATAAATGGTATTGGTCACTTGTCATCTTTTTCTTCTGCTCCTAATGCACCGTACCCACAGATATCAATCCATGAATCAGTATGGTTTGGTGTGTTTACTAATCTTGAGATTTTCAATGCCAGTAAACAAAGATATACCATCTTCACTGAAACATTGATACCTAATATACTTGACCACATGGTAGCAACTCTCTCATGGTTTTCATAAGCATCCCCATAATCCTTTGCTCTTTCTCCAGTAATCTTGTCATGTGCATTTGCTAAAGTTTTATCTCTTTTCACAGGTAACTCCTCCTTTTTGTTTTTTCTTAAATTAAAAAATTGTTTACTAAACAAGTCCTTGTGTAAGGCTTTTAATTCATTTGCTTGTTTTTCACATTTAGTTTTTAAACTAAAAGCAAATCTAGTCTTACTAAATTTACTCCGTAGATCTACAGGTATGTGTTGACTAAAATAAAACACATCTCTTTTCTTATATAACGTCATAATTCAAATCCATACTGTCCAGATTTTTCTATTATGTGTAACTCTTTCTTTGCTCTTGTTACACCCACATACCAAACTCTCCTCTCGGCATCTTGATCTTCATTCTCTACACATGCTTTTGTAGAGTCTAACAACAATGCTACATTGTCAGCTTCTCCACCTTTCGCTCTGTGGATTGTAGATACACGGATCCTAGGATCTGCTGAAAGTATTTTCTCTCCTCTTCTTCTAACAGATACTATATATGCAGCGACTTGTTCTGATATCTTTAATACATTCTGCCATGTAACAAAATTATTTGCCGTAAACTCACACAGTCTTTCTAAGTCTCCTAATGAATATGCCTCATCTGGGGGTCTCTCACTGTTAACGTCTGCCAAAGAGTGCATTAATGCCCTACCTGATTTTGTTATATAAAAAGGATTAATCAATTTAGAGAAAGGTCTTAGTAAATCAGCAGGCACTGATTGTCCTCTTTGTAATTTAAGCCAGACCTCTATTGCTACTAAAACATTTACTGATACAGACCAACCCTCTCCTTCTCTCCAGAACACATAACCTTCTTCTCTTAATTTATCGCAGACTTTGTTAGCGATATAGTTTGTTCTTGTAAGGATCAACCACTCGCCCTCTGTCATATCAACATCAAGAATGTCATTATGCCATGTAACAAGTCCCTTTTCTTTTGTTGGGTTCCACGATTTATTTTCTCGTTTCGTGATTTGATCTGTCAATCCTTCAGCAAAGGCAAACGGATGTTCTGGAACACGATATGATTTACTTAATACATATTTAGTTTCACTAGCATTAAGAAAATTGTTTACATCAACACCCATCCAAGAATATATCGCCTGGTCATCATCTCCAGCGTAATAAACTTTGTTTGAATTTGGAACAAGAACATCCTTAACCATCTTCCACTGTAGTGGAGCTAAGTCTTGTGCTTCATCTATAATAAGTAAGTCAAAGTCGGGAGACGTTCCTTGTGAAATAAACTTCTCTATCATATCAATAAAGTCAAGTTTACCCTTTGCTTTCTTATAATCTTTGAAAGCCTTATCTAATACTAGTAGTTGTTGTTTGTTTAAACTTTGATCCCAACCCCTATGAAACTCTTCTATGAGATCAACTTGTTTAACCCTAGCATACTGTATTAATGACATGTACTTATCGCCACCAGCGCCTATATTAAACAAGGGACCTTCTTCTATGTTTACTATCTGTGTCGTTCTAAAGTCTAAACCCACAAGTCTACCAAGTTCATTGTAGTCACGACCCGACATAACTTCTGATGTGCTTAAGCCAAGCCAAGTAAATGCAAGGGAGTGTAAAGTTCTAAAATAAACTAGGTCTTTTGAGTCTAAACCTTCTATATCTTTTAATGCTCTAGTCTTTGCTTCTGTTGCAGCTTTTCTACTAAAAGACATGAAACCTATTTTTTTAGGATCAATGAAATGAACTAAACTACCTTCAACTAATTTTATTAGAGTTGTAGTTTTACCAGTCCCAGGCGGTCCAAAGATTGTAACCTCTTTACCATCTTTCAAATATTCTGTTGGTGAGTTTTTATATTTTTCAAAATCAATCGACATCGCCACATACTCCTTTTGCATCTATCTTTACTGCCTCTGGATACATTCTCCAAAGTTCTTCTTCTAAGTATTCTTCTATTAGTATTTTATCATCCATACATTCTTGTCTTGTTTCGTACACGACCCCAGGTTCATAAAAACTACACAAAGCATCTCCACCTCTGTACCTACATTGCTCAACAAAAATTACACAAAAAGCCACCATCACTTCCATTAGAACGGAACCTCCTCTTCTTCGATTGTTATTGGTTTGACCTCTACCTCTGCTCCAAACTCTGGTATCCACCAGACTCTAACAGTTTTCCATTTGCCTTGTGATGTTTGAAATTTTTTAACAACAGAACTATCTCCGTTGTTTACTTCTTTCAATCTCTCTTGGACTTGTGCTCTTGTATAGTTATCAAACTTTCTGTTTCTCAAAAACTCCATCAAGGAATCTAATCTAAAATATGTTCGAGACTCTTCTACATCTGTGTATGGTTTACCAATCACGACCTCTTCAAAACTCTGTGCTTGTACTCGACCAGTGCAGAACAATTCTAGAAAAGATAAGAACTGTCCTTTGTATGTCAGTTCTTGTGGCACAGCTATCTCATTGCAGTTCTCAAGCAGTCCGTTAACTTGCACTTCCCAATCGGCATCTTTCATCTTTGGTGGCATGAAGTTCAACTGCTCCATACATGCTCTCTGAAATAATCTTGGTGCTTGTAGTTCTTCTGTAGTCAACTCAAGTCTTCTGCCATCTATGTCCAAGAACCACAGACGAGGCTCTGATAATATAACTGACAAGCCACTGATTGCAGGCATAGATGTTGTACCAATACCATGTTTCAAACCACGACATACACTCTGATTACAATGTGATGACATGGGTTCTTCTTTACAGGTGTATTGATATTCTTTCTTTTCTAAAGAATTTTGTATCGAGACAATCTCTGTTGCAGGTAAAGGTGGACTAAAATGTTTTACGTTCAACTGTTCTAACTGTGCTTTCCAATCATTGGGTTCAGATCTTTTTAGAAACACACCCAACTGAAAAGCAGTCTTCTTTCTGCCACCCTCATGGATACCCATGCCAAGAAGTGCACGGAGACATGGGACATAACCTGGAAACAAGTTTGGTTTACCACCAACAGATATCTCCATAAATTTTTTGGGATCACATTTTGTTTTGTGTACTCTGTCTATAAACTGTTCAAGAGTAGCCTCTACATACTTGGACTTCTCTTTCCAGATCCCAAACCTCAAAGTTTTTTCTGCATCAAAGTATGGTAGGTTTATAAAATTACCAACGTCCCCTCTTTCTACCAATACTTGTTCTTGTTTTGGAAATATTTCACAACGACCATGACCAAGTGCCGCAGCTATCTCGGCAGACTTATCTCTAAAATCGGCAGCCTCCATCCACTCCGTAAAGAAAAAGAATATATGTGCACCCCCACTTTTACTACGGCACACGATACACGGAACTTTAAGTTTATCTAATTTATCTACTAACTGTTTGTGATCTAGTGGATATTCATCTATGTCAAGAGCACCAAACTTACATTGGTTGTTCTCGTTGATTGGTATTGCACCGACACCTTTTCTTCCATCTATGTGTCCTTGCATCAATTCTAATGTCAGTGGTTGTCTTACGATAAATGATTTGGCTTTTTGTTTGCCATTCATTCTTTGGTTGGATACTTCTGTCTGTCCGTGTGCTCCACTAAAACCTTCAAAAGCATATAATAATTCTTCTGTTAAATTCACTCTACACTCCTAAAAAGAAAAAACCGTGTAGATGAGTGTGGTATCTACACGGTCAGTTTAGTTAGAACGGTACGTCATCCTCTTTTGCCATATCATCGGCAGGAGCAGCAGCCATCTTGACTTCCCCTTTGCTTACACCTTGATACATATTACGAGCTTCAAGCATCATCTTCTCTATCTCGGGTGTAACATTATTGATACGATCTAACTTGTAGTTAAACCACTTGCCTTGATCGTTGGCTTCTAACACAGTTGTTAGTTGCCAGGCCGTGCCATAGATAGGCATGAGAGCACCACTTGGTAATCTCGCACTGTTCTTTAAAGTATTCCATCTACGAGACACTTTTAATTGTGTCTTCTTCATGTCAAGAACACTTGGTGCTATCGTTCCATCGGCAGACTTTGCAATCACTAAATGTTGATGAGTTCTGACCAACTCGTTGCCGTTAGGTAACATCTCGATTGTACCTTCACGACTTGTCATAGTTATGTCTTTATCATCTGCAGCTAGTTCTCTTACAAACCCACCACCACTTGATCTAAGTTGAAATTCTAAAAACTTCTTCTCAAAAAAAGCTGGAACCAAAGTAATACCTTCATCTTGCTTGTATGTCTCTTGCGAGACAGTGTTGAAGATATCGCCTTGTTCCGCACCTTTAATATACAAAGGATCGTCCTTTTGTAATTGTGGAGATAATGCTTGGATAATCCTTATAAAAGGTATCTGCATATCTTCCGTAGTGATATTTTCAAGACCAACACCAGCGTCAGCTTCTAACATTTTATCTAACTCTGATGCTACCACTTGAGTGGTCTTTCTTTGTGCAACTTGGTTCATTACTGACCTCCCTTTATTTTAGCACGGTTGCCCTGGTATACTCCAAATAGATCAAAGTCTATTTCTTTACCACTTTCAATTCTATTTTTTACCCAGGTTTTTAAAGTCAT
>VTLG01016485.1_pt1 | contig 28314 bp, 35 predicted proteins | sample 4694571 | NCBI WGS metagenome assembly VTLG01 (sample SAMN12604809, study PRJNA352737) | marine metagenome | biome: ENVO:00000447; feature: ENVO:00000209|ENVO:00000569|ENVO:01000036; material: ENVO:00002151; isolation source: viral sequences binned using virsorter ...
GTGGAGCATTTAATCAAATTAAAAACGTAGATGTTGTAGGTCCAACAGCAGGTAGACGGTTTATATTTACAAACAATTTAGCAATATCATGTGTGTTATCTGGCAGTGATCCATTTAGTGCAACAGTTTCTGCTGGTGCTACCAATACAGTGGACAGAGATTCAACAGATGGTTCTTTTAGTTTAACTGGCACTATATCTGGTAATGACGGAAGTAGTAGACCTTTTGCCTTGAAAGAAATAAATGACGGAAGTGGTAGCGTTAATGAAGACGCTTACACAGGAACTAAATCAGTGAGTGCGTTCTAATGCCTATGACAGCTTTAAAATTTAAACCTGGTATTGTATCTGATATTACATCTTATAGTAATGAAGGTGGTTTTGTTGATGGTGACAAAGTAAGATTTAGATTTGGTTTTCCAGAAAAGTTTGGTGGTTGGGAGAAATATAGTCCTAATCAGTATCTAGGTAGTGCTAGAAGATTGCATAACTGGGTGGCTCTTGATGGTTCTGACTTCATGGGTATTGGCACACATCTTAAATATTACATAGAAGAGGGTCAGACTTTTAATGATGTCACACCGATTAGAAACACCACAGGTGCAGGTGATATAACTTTTGCCGCCACAAATGGATCAACAACAATAACAGTCACCGATCCAGCACATGGTGCAAACGAGAAAGACTTTGTAACATTTTCTGGTGCAGCAACTTTAGGTGGCACAATAACAGCGACAATACTTAATGCAGAGTTTCAGATAACAAGACTGATAAGCTCTAATGCTTATGAAATAACATCAAGCGTTGCAGCCAACTCTTCTGACACTGGAAATGGTGGATCAAGTGTTGTAGGTGCATATCAAATAAATGTTGGATTAGACAACACAGTTGGTGGAACTGGTTGGGGTGCGGGTCAGTGGAGTGGTACAACATCTGGTGCTTTGGCAACACAACTAGCAGAAGCATTAGATGCAAGTGAAACTGCAATAGATGTGGATAGTGCAACAGGTATCACGGCTGGTGATTTGATATTAATAGAAGAAGAACTGATTACAGTTGGCACAATAAGTTCTAATACATTAGGAACTGGTGGAGGTCCATCAACCAGAGGTGCAAGTGGTACAGCAGCAGCAACACATGCAGATAATACACTTGTAAGATTAGCAACTGGTAATGCAGACTCTGCCAATGACTTTGTTGGGTGGGGTAATGCAGCAAGTGTCACGGTTCCTGGAGCACAGATCAGACTGTGGTCACATGATAATTTTGGTGAAGATATAATTATAAATCCAAGAGATGGTGGCTTGTTTTACTGGGACAAAACAAATGGTTTAGGCAACAGAGCAGTAGAGCTTAGTGCAACAAGCACATATTCTGGAGAAACAAGTGTGCCTACCGTTGCTAAACAAGTTCTTGTATCAGACCAAGACAGACATGTAATTGTGTTTGGTTGTGATGGTTTGGGTGCAAACTCGTCTGCTACACAAGGGAATGGTGTGCAAGATCCTTTGTTGATACGTTTTTCTTCACAAGAAAATCCAGTAGATTTCTTTCCGACTGCTACAAACACAGCAGGTGATTTAAGGTTAGGTGGTGGATCTACCTTCGTACAAGCTGTTGAAACAAAACAACAGATACTCGTCTTCACTAATAAAACACTACATGCTATGAAGTTTATAGGTCCACCATTTACATTTGGTTTGCAAGAACTGTCAAAGAACATAACTATTATGAGTCCTTTTTCTGCGATAGCTGTTGAAGATGCAGTGTATTGGATGGGTGTCGATACTTTTTATGTCTATGCAGGTGGTCAAACAATACAACTACCATGCACAGTTAAAGACAAAGTGTTTTTAGATTTTAACTTTGAAGAACGAGACAAGGTGCATGTAGGACTTAATTCTGAATTTAGTGAGATCTTGTGGTTTTATCCATCATCTGCTGGAACAGAAATAGATAAGTATGTTGCCTATAATTATTTAGAAAAAGTTTGGTACTATGGCACACTTGTAAGACAAGCATGGCTTGATAGAGGTATAAGAAACTTACCACAAGCCACTGGTAATCAGTATCTTTACAACCATGAAGTAGGGTTTGATGATGATGGCTCTGCTATGACATCATTTATTGAATCTTCAGCTATTGATATAGGAGATGGTGATAAGTTCTTGTTTATAAAGCAAGTTATTCCAGACATTACGTTCAATGGATCTACGAGTGTTAACCCAGATGTATCGTTTACTATGAAAACAAGAAATAACCCTGGTGCTAATTTTAACGAGACAACACAAGTTACAACACAAAGATCTGCAACCAGTCCAGTAGAACAATTTACAGAAAAATTAAATTATCGTTTACGAGGTAGATCTTTTGCTTTAAGAATTGATTCCACATCACTAGGAACAAAATATAAATTAGGCACACCTAGAGTGGATATAAGACAGGATGGTAGACGCTAATGTTAATAACCAGTATTCCTCAGTATATTCAAGGTGTAACAAATGCAAAAGTGGATTTGACCACAACGGATCTTACAACTTTGTTTACAGTTCCTAGTGATGCCGATTTTAACGCAGCCGTTGTAAATTCTATATTAGTGGCAGAAGATAGTGGCAACGCAGATACAATTACTGTTCAACTTGTTAATGGTAGTGATACGTTTGTTTTGTTCAATGTCAAAGCCGTGGGAGCCAACACAACTGTAGAATTACTTACAAGAGATCTAATATTACAGAGTGGAGAGGTATTAAAAGTGCAGGCCGCAACTGCAAACAGATTGCATGTTGTAGCTAGTATTCAAGAATTGTCTAAAACAAGAGTAACAACGAGTGCGATAACTAGAATATAACATTGAACAAAAGTGTAATTATTGATAGAGTATTGAATCATGGGTATTTTTAAAAGTTTTAAAAAGATTCTTAAGAAAGCAGCGCCAGTTATAGGTGGAACCATCGGTTTTGCTCTTGGTGGTCCACTCGGTTCTGCTGCCATAGGTTCTGCTTTGGGTGCTGGTATAGGATCACTCGCTGCAGGTTATGACACAGATGACGCATTGAAGGCGGCACTTCTTGGTGGTATTGGTGGATACGCTGCAAGTGGTAGTCTTTTTACACCTAAAGCTGCTGCATTACCCACACAATACGGATCTGGAGCCATGGCAACTGGTGAGTTAGCAGATATAGCAGTGAAGTCAGCAGATGCTCCAAGTTTTTTTGATAAGGCAATCGATTTTGCTAAAACGCCTACTGGCATGGCAACGATTGGTGGCATAGGAAGTTTAGCAGCACTAGGTGCAGAAGAACCAGAACAGCAACAATTTAAACGAAGACCAGATCCAGTTGGTAAATCTGTTTTAGGTATTGGCTTTATTGGCGATAAGAGTTATGATCTAGATAACGAAGAAGAGAGAAAGAAGTATTTTGAAGACCTAAGAAAAAAGCAAGGTATTATGCCAAGAGACAGAGAAGTAGGTATAGACCCAATATTCTCTGCTAGTGGTGGTGAGGTGAACGGACCTGGAACAGGCACAAGTGATTCTGTACCAGCAAGGCTATCAGATGGTGAATTTGTACTAACTGCAAAGGCAGTTAGAGGAGCGGGTGGTGGAGACAGAGACATCGGAGCTGCAAGAATGTATGAAATGATGTCCGAACTAGAGAGGGTCGCATAATGGCTACACAAACAGTTATACAAGAAGCAAGACTACCAAAGTTTCAAGAAGATTTTTTAGCAAACATTTTTACGAGTGCACAGAATCTAGCAGATGACGGCACTATGCCTTTTGCTCCACAGAAATTAGCAGATCTTTCTCAAGGACAACAACAAGCAATAACATCAGCACTTCAAGGTGTTGGCTCTTTTCAACCTTTTCTGCAACAAGGAGCACAAGCCATTGGACAGGGTATTGGACAGTTAGGAACTGCACAAAACTATGTTGCAGGCGCTGGTTTTTCTCCAACAGATTTTCAACAATTTATGGATCCGTTTACAGAAGAAGTTATAGCGGCTACACAAGCCGACATAGCAAGGCAAGGTGCTATGCAACAAAATCAATTAGGTGCAAGTGCCGTGGGTGCTGGTGCATTTGGTGGATCAAGACAAGGCATTGCACAAGGTGAGATTGCAAGAAATGTCATGGATCAACAAGCAAGAACTGGTGCACAGTTAAGATCACAAGGTTTTGCACAAGCACAGAATTTAGCTCAACAAGCAGCACAACAACAGTTAAAACAAGCACAACTTACTGGACAGTTGGGTCAAACTGTCGCGGGTCTTGGTACACAAACCGCGGCTCTTGGTCAATTAGGACAACAAATGGGTGTGCAAGATATAAATACGTTACTTGGAATAGGTGGACTGCAACAAGGTCAAGCACAAAAACAACTTGATATTGATAAACAGAATTTACTAGCAACACAAGCATTGCCTTTTCAAAAAATAGGTTTCTTATCAGATATTTTCAAAGGTGTGCCATCATTGCAACAAACTGCGACTACAACTAGTATGCCTCGACCTAGCACGAGTTCACAACTTCTTGGATTAGGAATCGCGGGTCTTGGAGCGGTAGGACAAGCTGGTGGCTTCAATAAGTTTTTTGGAAGAGCATAATGACAGACGTATTCAATAGACCTATGTTTAATAATCCTAATAATGTTAGAAGGATGCAAGATGGTGGTATATTGGCTTCTAGTCCAGACTTAATAGAAGCAGTTAGAAACTTAGCTCAAAATCGTTTTACCTCTATACCTGTGTTGAATCAACAAATTCCCATGTCAACACAAGGAAGTAGAAGACAAACTGCACCTTTTACTGCAATAAACACAGCAGGCGCAGTGCCTGTTGATGACGTAGGAATAGATGTCACAAGAGATATCTCAAGACGAATAATGGACGATCCTACTCGTTTTGTTACAACTACAGAAGAAAAAAAGAGTAGAGTTCCAGATACATCTTTAGAAAATAAGGCTAAAGAAGTAAAAACAGACACGACTGCTGGTAGTGAAGCAGATAAGTTTGGTGTTAGGAAATTAAAACCAATATTGGCTAATTTTAAAAAAGACACAGAAAACATAACTACACCAGATAAAAACGAAACTGATTCATCTCTTTTTGATACTAGCAAAGACATGGAATTAACTAATAATATGATGGCTAGAAATAGAAAAGCTCTGACAGATATGGCTAGTTTAGATGACAAACAATTTTTAGGAACATCTGCCAATCAAACACAAAAGGATTTGATAGCCGAGTTGAAAAAAGAAGGTAGAGAAGTAACTCTTGCAGACGTTAGAGATAAAGCCATGTCGATATTAGGTTTTGATCCAGAAAAGATAGAAGAAAACTTTGATGAAGACAGACGTTCTGCTTTATTTTTAAGAGTTATGCAGGCAGGTCTTGCAGTTGCTGCTGGAGAAAGTGATAATGCTCTCACAAACATAGCCAAAGGATTAAACGTAGGTTTATCTGGTTATGGTGATGATGTAAAATTTTTAACTAAAGAGATGAAAGCGGACAGAAGAGAAGCTGCAAACACAATGTATAAGCTATTAGGTGATGCAAAATCAGAACAGATAGCAAAAGAAACTTTAGCGTTGAAGAAGAAAATGAATATAAATCAAATACTTCAAACTAAGGTTGGTCAAGAAAAAGACATACTTATCAAACAAGTAGAACTTCAAAATGCAAATGATACTTTAAAATTGAACTTTATAAAGAGTATGAGAGATTTAGATTTCAAAGAAAAGAAATTTGAGGTTGAACAAGAGCAATTCGAGCAGTCTCTAAATGCAACTTTACGAAAATTACCTAGTGAAGAAGTTAGACAACTTTTTGAAGCAGGACTCGTTACACTAACAGATCAAAGCAAAGGATTGATTCCAGGTAATTATACTGTATCTACAGAAGGTAAAGAAATACTTAAAGGTGTCATTAAAGATGAGTTTGGTGGCAAAGTCACAGATAAAAAACAATTTAGATTATCCATGGGTAAATCTGGTTTTGTCGAAGGCATAACCAATCCTAATTTTGAGTTTGGCGATGATGGTAATTTAAAGAATAAATCTGATATTGTGGATATGGGTGTTATAGCAGAGGCTCTGAACGACACTGCTTTTAAAAAACTAATACAAGATGAAAATTATAGAGAAGCAGGCACAACTCTTATGACCCTTGCAAAAAATAGAGGCTTTAAAATAGATATATCTAAACTCAATCCAATGATAAAAGAGGCATTAGGTAAACGAACTGTGGGACAAGGAGAGAACTTAAGAACTCTAGACGAAAGTCTTCTTGGAGATCCAGTTTTCTTTGACTCAACAGCAGAGTAGGATGGTGTATGCCAAGTTATACAATCAATGGAAAAGATTATTTTTTCACTAAAGATATAGGTCAAGACAGAGCCGAAGAAATAATAGCTGAAAGAGAAGGATTAACTTCGGAGGTTGAAGAAGGAACTACCGAAGCAGCTGGAACATATCAAGATCCTAAATACGAAGGTTTTTTCACAGAAGCTGGTGAAGGTGTAGTTTCTGGAGGTATAGGTATTATACAAGGTTTAGCAGAAACTGTTTCTCTGATACCAGATTTAACTCTCGGTACTAACTTTGGTAAATCTGTAACTGATTTTGCAAATGAATTAAGAAACAAAGGTGGCATAGATCCAGCTGGTGTGGTTGGTAAAGTTACGGAAGCCGTTGTTCAGTTTGGTATACCTGGGATTACAGCTGCTAACATTGTTAGTAAAGCAGGACGAGTTGCAAGAATTACCAAAGGGACACCAAAGATAGGTGTAAAAAGAGTCAAAGGAACAACTTTAGAATCACGAGAATTAGGACAAGATGCTCTGGTTAAAGGAAGAGATCCTTTTCTTAAAGGTAGGTTTAGAAAAGGTGAGTTAAGAAAAGGTGAAATACCTTTTCTTTTAAAGAAAGATCCGAAAGCACCTATCACTGTCGCAAGACGAACAAAGTCACAAAAATTTGGATTAGCTGCACAACAAATAGCGGCAGCTGGTTTAGCAGATGCTATTGTTTCAACTGATGGCACACAGACTATAGCAGATTTTTTTGATAATGATTACATAGGAACAGATAAGAGAGTAGGTTTACAAGGCAGAGAAGAAGCAGCCCGAAGATTGTTTAATAAAATAAAAGTTGGTCTTGAAGGTGGTGTCGCAACAGCAGTTGTTCCAAAAGTTGTGGGCACGACTCTAAGTGGCGTAGCTAAAGTTGGAGCTGCTAGAGTGCCTGGGATAGATAAAAGTGCAGCAGAAATATTAGCGTATGCACCTAAAAAAGCGATTGATACAACAAAAAGATTGATATTACAGCAAGAAGAAAGAGTTATAAATGGGACTGCTAAGACTTTGGATAAAGCAGTCGGTCATGCTCTTTCTATGTTAAGACACAGACAATTTTTAGATCCAGAGTCAGCAAATGTTAGATCAATAATAAATCCAACTACAGAAGCAAATATAAAAATAGGCAGAGCAAAACTAAAAGAGATAGATAAAAAAATAAAAGAAGTTTTAAAAAGAGATGAGTTCAGAGGTGCACCAGAAATTCACAAGAAAAAATTTATTGATAATTTTATGGATGTTCTTGAGGGCAAAAAATACGAAGAAATATCTAGTCCTTTTCCAAGAGATTTGTTCAATGTTTACAAAGAAGCCAAAGACATCATTGATGACTTATCAAGACAAGTTAAAAATTTAGGTGTTGTAAAAGAACTTCCAACAGAAGCAGGCAAAGGTGTAACTCAAAGACAATTTTTATATTTTGTAGATAAAAATATAAGAGAAGGTGGATATTTAACGAGGCAGTACAATCTCTTCAATGATAAAAACTTTAACTTAACTAACGATGAAATAACAGCAATAGCAGATAAAATAGTAGGAAATCGAGGAGTTGATTTCAAACATGTTCAAAGGTTTTTAAGTAACACTCAATATTCTTTTGATGACGCACAAAGAGCTAGATATGCTGCTGGAGATGAGGCTATCTCAGAGGGTGCTGCAAAAAAATATATAGAACTCGTTTCCATTGATGCAAAAAGAAGAGGATCAACTGGTTTAGAAACTGGTCGTCTTGCTAAAGTTAGAATCAATACTGGTCTGGTAAGTAAAAGAAAAGTTGATAATGAAATACTGCGAGAAATTTATGGAGAAGTTAGAAATCCAAGAGAGTCATTTATTACAACTATATCTGAAATATCTAATTTAATAGGCTCAGATAAATTTTACTCTCAGTTAAGAACCATTGCAGACAACAATATAGCAGAGGCTACATCAAAAGGTGTAAAACCTATATTCTATCGAACTCAAGATGTATTAGAAAGAGAAGCCACAAGAAGAGGACTTGCTAGTGCAGATGATTTAAGTGACACAGATGTAAGAAATATTTTAAAAGATTTTACTGGAACTATAGGAGACTATAAAGTTTTAGGTCGTCATGGATTAGATGGAAACTTTGTAGGTGGAACAACTGCATCTGAAAGTGTGTACGGAAGAATGTTTGGATACGCAGTTCCCAAAGCCATGTGGAAATCTATGACTTCTCCAGTGTACGCAGATGACGATAACTTTGGTATGTTACTTAGATATATTTACGCTCCGATGTTAAAGGCAAAGGGTATAGCACAATACACAAAAACTATTTTGTCTCCAATAACGCAAGTTAGAAATGTGACTTCTGCTTTCGGTTTTGCTCTTGCTAACGGAAATGTAGGAAAAGATAGTAGTGTTGGCACATCAGTTAGTGTGGTTTTAAGAGACATTCTTGGAAAAGGAAACGATTACACGCTTAATTATCTACAAGAACTTCAAAGAAGAGGCGTTATTGGTAGTTCGGCTCAACTGCGAGAAATACAAGATAACTTAAGAAAAGGTCTTGGTTTTAAAAGAGCAGAGTTCGAAGAAGGTCAAAGACAAGCCGCAGGTCGTGGTGACATAACAACCGTCATGGATTTGGTGAAAAAAGATAGCCGTGCAATGAGGTTTATAAAAGATACAGTAAAAGCTCCTTTTGAATTTGCAGAGGACTTATACAAAGGTGGTGATGATATTTGGAAAATATATAGCTACGAGTTTGAGTTGGCAAAATTAAGGAACGCTAGAATAAAATCATTGAACAGAGCTAGAAACTTAAATCAAGAATTAAAATACAAAGAAAATTTTTATGGTCACATCAATGCAAAAGGCAACACAAATATTGATGAGGCTATGAAACAACACGCGGCAGACGTAGTAAGAAACACAGTACCTAACTATGAATTAGTGCCAGAAGTCATAACTGGATTAAGAGGACTGCCTCTTGGTAACTTTATAGCTTTTCCAGCAGAAATTTTAAGAACTGGTTTTAATATATTAGATACGTCATTGAGAGAACTTTCCTCTAATGATGCAGCTATACGAGAAATAGGCATGCGTAGATTAATGGGAGCGACTGTAACTTTTGGTACGGTGGGTCCTGGTCTTCAAAGTTTTGCACAATATATGACAGGCACATCTGAAGAAGAGATGGAAGCGGCAAGAAGATTGGCTCCATACTGGCAAAGAAACTCTACATTAATACCAGTTGGTAGAGATGAAAAAGGTAATTTAGAATATATTGATTTTAGTAGAACAACCCCATACGATACTTTGTCTAGACCTTTTAGAACAGTTTTAAATCAACTAGACACAACTGGTAAACTTAGCGGTGATGGTTATAAAAAAGTTTCTGATACAGTGTTAGAAACTTTATATGAATTTTTTCAACCTTTTGCTGATCCATCGATTGCCTTTGAAGCGTTGGCAGATGTAGCTCCAAAGGCTCTTTTTGGTCGTCAAGGAGAAACAGCTCAAGGTGCAGTGGTCTACAGAGATCTTGATCCGATTATGACAAAAGCAGAAAAGATTATTTTACACATGGTACGAGCATTACAACCTGGCTTATCTCCTTTTGATATCCCAACTGGTGCAGAGTTCGATCCAAACGCAGCCAAATCAATTAAATTAGGACGCTTTGCAAGAGGTGTTTTATTTCCAGATGAAGTAGATCCGTTAACTGGTAGAAGTTTTACAACTGCGGGTGAAATATTTAGAGCTTCTACTGGTCTCCAGTCAGAAGTGGTTGACATGGATAAACAACTAAAATTTAAAGCTATTGAGTTTAAGGAAAATCGATCAGAAGCTGCTTCAATATTTAATGAGATTAAAAAAGTACAAGAGCCTACCTTCGATCAATTTATTGCACAATGGGTCAAAGCAGATAATGCACGATTGAAAACTTTTAGACAGTTTAAATTAATGGTAGACGATTTGATAACATTAGGCATGGATCCAAAGGATATTAAAAAGAAATTAAGACAAGAGCACAAATTAGGCAAAGACGAAGTAAAGTCAATTTTACAAGATAGGTACGAGCCTTTTAAACCTAGTCAAGATACCATAGATTTTTTTAAGAAAAAGGATGTTCAATATCCAAAAAGACTTATAAAAGATTTGCAGATTCAAAGAGAGGATATACCACTATCAGAGTTCAAAGCACCAGATCTTATTACTTCTGAAACTCCTGATATTAGTAATTTAGTACCACCAGGTGAAGATTCTACCACGGTTACTCCTTCATCAGCCAGCGTGGTAGCACCAGAACTTCCAGAACCACGACCCACGAATATTCAGACAAGTGAAGTATTACCCTCTGATCCATTGTTTGGACCTGCTGCAACAAGACAGATGGCTTCTTTTTTAGGAGATAACCCAGAAGATATTTTAAAGAACTTGCAGATAGCTAGGAGAACTGGATGAGTAGATTATCACCACATTTTACAATAGCAGAGTTTGTGAAATCACAAACGGCGGAAAGAAAAGGCATAGAGAACACACCTGGAGACAAACATGTAGTGGCTATGATGGCACTATGTGAAAAGGTTCTTGAGCCTATCAGAACTCACTTTGATAAACCAGTTGTGGTTAACTCTGGATATCGCAGCGCAGCGTTGTGTCGAGCCATAGGATCAAAATCCACCAGCCAACATTGCAAAGGTCAGGCCGCTGATATAGAGATACCAGGTATTGCTAATGCAGAACTGGCACAATATATAGCAAACGAATTAGATTTCGATCAGTTAATATTAGAATGTTATGAAAGAGCCAAAGGTCCAAGCTCTGGTTGGGTACATGTATCATACGTTGGTGACGCAAACAGAAAAGAGATTCTCACATACGATAGAGTCAACGGATACAGAAGAGGTTTAATTTATACATAGATGTCTACATTAGTTGTTAACTTACCTTCCATAGATGTATGGGTGCGAAAAGAATATTTAAGAGATGGCGAAGATGGACACGGAGAGTTTGTAAAAGGTGTCTGGGTTACAGCAAAGTCTATTCCAGGTAGAGCTTTCTATTTTGAAACTTATCTGCCTGACTACGGTGCTCTTTATGATAAACTTCCTATTAGTGCTTTTACTGTTGAACCACAGACCCCGACTCCAGATATGGATCTTTATAATCTCCAGTTTTGGAATTGCATGGACTATGGGGTGGTGGCAGTTAGCAAACAGTTTATAGGATCTATGGACTTTGAGGTGTATACAAGAGATCATGGTATTATAAAAGGGTCTTACGTTTGTACTCTTGATAACTATCACGAAAGCATAGACACGATAGATTATTCCACCAGTGAAAAACCAGCAGAACATAAGTCATTCAACTTATTAGAATTAGAGAATAACCAGTTCTGTCTATATCCAAACAACAGAATGAGAGTGTATGATAATTCACTGACACCAGACAAGCCACTGCAACCAGACTTCAAAGTTAGCACAGAGATATATCAAGTTGAGAACGGACAGAAGTTTAGACTCGGAGACACAGACGAGTATTTTTGGAAGGCAAAAGATGAATGATAGAGTTTCTTCTGATCTTCATGCTCAACGAAAGAGTGGTAGATCAGACACAAAGATTTGAAAATATTAATACTTGTTTGTATTTTGCTAGACGTTTGAACAATCAGCCCGATGTTCCACTGTTAGATGGTAAAATGGCTAAAATTACTGCATATTGTAAGCCTGTCCGAAAAAACTAGGCTCTCAGATCGCCACACAGAGCCGAAACAAAGTGTCCGTGTGTGATTGTACCCTAGAAATACCTTTGTTTTTGAGTGTTTTTGTATTGTCCACTATCCAACTTCTCCCCAATTTGAACCCATCTCAGCGTCAACTTCAAAGGGTATTCTAAGTTCGGGTATACAATTAGACATAATTTCTTTGATTTGTTCTACTTGCTTGTCATTTTCTATATTAAAACACAATTCATCATGCACAGTTAGCATCGGAGTTAGACCAGCATCGTAACAATCGACCATGGCTTTCTTAGTTTGATCGGCACTAGATCCTTGAATTAGTCTATTCAAGGCTTTGTATGTAAATGCTCTTCTGATACTGCCCTTGCTGCCATACTCATTTATGGCTTCTTTCATTGGCATGGCTTTATTGTACTTGTAAGATTTAGGCTCGTACATATTGAATCTACATTTACGGCCCAACCAAGTTCTAATAATACCACTGTCGGCAGCTTTCCTTGTTGTCTTCTCTGAAATAGATTTAAGGAACGGAACTTTATCATTGTATTTTTCTAAAAGAGCAGTTGCCTCTTCGACAGACAAATCTAGAATATTCGCCAACTTACCTTTACCCATGCCATACATCAATCCGAGATTTACAGTCTTTGCTTGTTTTCTTGGTATACCAGCTATGTCTGCTACGATCTGATGGAAGTCAGCTTCGCCTTTATGATACAAAGCCACAACGTCATCTATCTGTGGATGTCTGTCAAAGCCAGTCAGTGTGGCACAATAATGCACCAACCATCTCGGCTCTTGTGAGGCATAGTCAAAAGATCCCCACTTGGAACCCTCTTCTGGAATAAACAAACCTCTGATAAGATTCTTTATGTACGGATCTCGTGCAGGTATTTGTTGCAAGTTAGGATTACTTGAGCTAAATCTACCAGTAACAGTGCCTCCGCCATCAGAACGTAAAGGATGAAAATCACAATGTATTCTACCATTATGAGAATGTTCAAGAATTGTATCGATAAAAGTCGTGTTGGCTTTATTAACTTCCCTTATCTTTATAATCTTCTTCGCAATGGGATGAGAGTGATTAGCAAGAAATTGTTTTGTAAACGCGGGGGCCCTGGACTTTTCTGTGCGAGAGTACGCAAGTCCCATAGCATCAAAGACCTTTGCTACAGATGTAGCGACCCAAGGTTCAATCGTGACTCCAGTTTCTTTGACTATCTCCTCTACAAGTGATTTTTCTAACGCAGCTAGTTCTTTCTTAACTTGCTCGGCTTTTTTCAAATCTACTCTGACACCCTCTGTTTTCATATCGAGGAGCAAAGGTGTGAGTCTAGTTTCTAATTCGAATATACCACTACACTCTTCTTTGGTTATCTCTTTTCGTAACTCATTCCATAATCTCAAAGTTATCGCAGCATCATGTTCTGCATAAGCACCAACATACCGAGGTGGTAGTTTCCACATACCAGACTTTGGATCCACACCAAACTCTTCGGCGGCACTCTTGAGCATCTTCTCGTCTTTGTATGTACCAAGATAATCTCCAGCTAATGAGTTAAGATTGTAGTATCTCCTATTCTCATTTAACAAAGGCGCTGCAACCATGGTATCTCTGATCTTGCCTTTGACTTCTACACCCTCGGCTCTAAGCCAACCAAGATCGTACAGCGCATTGTGGAACACGAATGTTTTAGTTGTGTCTTTGCACAAGTCTGTTAGCCACTGAAACACTGGTCGCCTTGGCATGTTACCAACAGTATGTGCCACTGGAAAATACCAAGAACTCTCTCCAGCTGCCACGGCTATGCCTATAATATGTCCGTCTTTTCTACACCACCCAGGCCCAAGTTTTAAAAGATTCTCATCTCTTGTTTCCAAGTCGATAGATATCGTATCGTATTGAGATAGGTCTGGTATGGTCTCTGGTGGAGTCCAATCAGAGTCTACGTTACCCCATGCGACATCTTTTATGTCTTGTTCCAATAAATGGTATTGGTCACTTGTCATCTTTTTCTTCTGCTCCTAATGCACCGTACCCACAGATATCAATCCATGAATCAGTATGGTTTGGTGTGTTTACTAATCTTGAGATTTTCAATGCCAGTAAACAAAGATATACCATCTTCACTGAAACATTGATACCTAATATACTTGACCACATGGTAGCAACTCTCTCATGGTTTTCATAAGCATCCCCATAATCCTTTGCTCTTTCTCCAGTAATCTTGTCATGTGCATTTGCTAAAGTTTTATCTCTTTTCACAGGTAACTCCTCCTTTTTGTTTTTTCTTAAATTAAAAAATTGTTTACTAAACAAGTCCTTGTGTAAGGCTTTTAATTCATTTGCTTGTTTTTCACATTTAGTTTTTAAACTAAAAGCAAATCTAGTCTTACTAAATTTACTCCGTAGATCTACAGGTATGTGTTGACTAAAATAAAACACATCTCTTTTCTTATATAACGTCATAATTCAAATCCATACTGTCCAGATTTTTCTATTATGTGTAACTCTTTCTTTGCTCTTGTTACACCCACATACCAAACTCTCCTCTCGGCATCTTGATCTTCATTCTCTACACATGCTTTTGTAGAGTCTAACAACAATGCTACATTGTCAGCTTCTCCACCTTTCGCTCTGTGGATTGTAGATACACGGATCCTAGGATCTGCTGAAAGTATTTTCTCTCCTCTTCTTCTAACAGATACTATATATGCAGCGACTTGTTCTGATATCTTTAATACATTCTGCCATGTAACAAAATTATTTGCCGTAAACTCACACAGTCTTTCTAAGTCTCCTAATGAATATGCCTCATCTGGGGGTCTCTCACTGTTAACGTCTGCCAAAGAGTGCATTAATGCCCTACCTGATTTTGTTATATAAAAAGGATTAATCAATTTAGAGAAAGGTCTTAGTAAATCAGCAGGCACTGATTGTCCTCTTTGTAATTTAAGCCAGACCTCTATTGCTACTAAAACATTTACTGATACAGACCAACCCTCTCCTTCTCTCCAGAACACATAACCTTCTTCTCTTAATTTATCGCAGACTTTGTTAGCGATATAGTTTGTTCTTGTAAGGATCAACCACTCGCCCTCTGTCATATCAACATCAAGAATGTCATTATGCCATGTAACAAGTCCCTTTTCTTTTGTTGGGTTCCACGATTTATTTTCTCGTTTCGTGATTTGATCTGTCAATCCTTCAGCAAAGGCAAACGGATGTTCTGGAACACGATATGATTTACTTAATACATATTTAGTTTCACTAGCATTAAGAAAATTGTTTACATCAACACCCATCCAAGAATATATCGCCTGGTCATCATCTCCAGCGTAATAAACTTTGTTTGAATTTGGAACAAGAACATCCTTAACCATCTTCCACTGTAGTGGAGCTAAGTCTTGTGCTTCATCTATAATAAGTAAGTCAAAGTCGGGAGACGTTCCTTGTGAAATAAACTTCTCTATCATATCAATAAAGTCAAGTTTACCCTTTGCTTTCTTATAATCTTTGAAAGCCTTATCTAATACTAGTAGTTGTTGTTTGTTTAAACTTTGATCCCAACCCCTATGAAACTCTTCTATGAGATCAACTTGTTTAACCCTAGCATACTGTATTAATGACATGTACTTATCGCCACCAGCGCCTATATTAAACAAGGGACCTTCTTCTATGTTTACTATCTGTGTCGTTCTAAAGTCTAAACCCACAAGTCTACCAAGTTCATTGTAGTCACGACCCGACATAACTTCTGATGTGCTTAAGCCAAGCCAAGTAAATGCAAGGGAGTGTAAAGTTCTAAAATAAACTAGGTCTTTTGAGTCTAAACCTTCTATATCTTTTAATGCTCTAGTCTTTGCTTCTGTTGCAGCTTTTCTACTAAAAGACATGAAACCTATTTTTTTAGGATCAATGAAATGAACTAAACTACCTTCAACTAATTTTATTAGAGTTGTAGTTTTACCAGTCCCAGGCGGTCCAAAGATTGTAACCTCTTTACCATCTTTCAAATATTCTGTTGGTGAGTTTTTATATTTTTCAAAATCAATCGACATCGCCACATACTCCTTTTGCATCTATCTTTACTGCCTCTGGATACATTCTCCAAAGTTCTTCTTCTAAGTATTCTTCTATTAGTATTTTATCATCCATACATTCTTGTCTTGTTTCGTACACGACCCCAGGTTCATAAAAACTACACAAAGCATCTCCACCTCTGTACCTACATTGCTCAACAAAAATTACACAAAAAGCCACCATCACTTCCATTAGAACGGAACCTCCTCTTCTTCGATTGTTATTGGTTTGACCTCTACCTCTGCTCCAAACTCTGGTATCCACCAGACTCTAACAGTTTTCCATTTGCCTTGTGATGTTTGAAATTTTTTAACAACAGAACTATCTCCGTTGTTTACTTCTTTCAATCTCTCTTGGACTTGTGCTCTTGTATAGTTATCAAACTTTCTGTTTCTCAAAAACTCCATCAAGGAATCTAATCTAAAATATGTTCGAGACTCTTCTACATCTGTGTATGGTTTACCAATCACGACCTCTTCAAAACTCTGTGCTTGTACTCGACCAGTGCAGAACAATTCTAGAAAAGATAAGAACTGTCCTTTGTATGTCAGTTCTTGTGGCACAGCTATCTCATTGCAGTTCTCAAGCAGTCCGTTAACTTGCACTTCCCAATCGGCATCTTTCATCTTTGGTGGCATGAAGTTCAACTGCTCCATACATGCTCTCTGAAATAATCTTGGTGCTTGTAGTTCTTCTGTAGTCAACTCAAGTCTTCTGCCATCTATGTCCAAGAACCACAGACGAGGCTCTGATAATATAACTGACAAGCCACTGATTGCAGGCATAGATGTTGTACCAATACCATGTTTCAAACCACGACATACACTCTGATTACAATGTGATGACATGGGTTCTTCTTTACAGGTGTATTGATATTCTTTCTTTTCTAAAGAATTTTGTATCGAGACAATCTCTGTTGCAGGTAAAGGTGGACTAAAATGTTTTACGTTCAACTGTTCTAACTGTGCTTTCCAATCATTGGGTTCAGATCTTTTTAGAAACACACCCAACTGAAAAGCAGTCTTCTTTCTGCCACCCTCATGGATACCCATGCCAAGAAGTGCACGGAGACATGGGACATAACCTGGAAACAAGTTTGGTTTACCACCAACAGATATCTCCATAAATTTTTTGGGATCACATTTTGTTTTGTGTACTCTGTCTATAAACTGTTCAAGAGTAGCCTCTACATACTTGGACTTCTCTTTCCAGATCCCAAACCTCAAAGTTTTTTCTGCATCAAAGTATGGTAGGTTTATAAAATTACCAACGTCCCCTCTTTCTACCAATACTTGTTCTTGTTTTGGAAATATTTCACAACGACCATGACCAAGTGCCGCAGCTATCTCGGCAGACTTATCTCTAAAATCGGCAGCCTCCATCCACTCCGTAAAGAAAAAGAATATATGTGCACCCCCACTTTTACTACGGCACACGATACACGGAACTTTAAGTTTATCTAATTTATCTACTAACTGTTTGTGATCTAGTGGATATTCATCTATGTCAAGAGCACCAAACTTACATTGGTTGTTCTCGTTGATTGGTATTGCACCGACACCTTTTCTTCCATCTATGTGTCCTTGCATCAATTCTAATGTCAGTGGTTGTCTTACGATAAATGATTTGGCTTTTTGTTTGCCATTCATTCTTTGGTTGGATACTTCTGTCTGTCCGTGTGCTCCACTAAAACCTTCAAAAGCATATAATAATTCTTCTGTTAAATTCACTCTACACTCCTAAAAAGAAAAAACCGTGTAGATGAGTGTGGTATCTACACGGTCAGTTTAGTTAGAACGGTACGTCATCCTCTTTTGCCATATCATCGGCAGGAGCAGCAGCCATCTTGACTTCCCCTTTGCTTACACCTTGATACATATTACGAGCTTCAAGCATCATCTTCTCTATCTCGGGTGTAACATTATTGATACGATCTAACTTGTAGTTAAACCACTTGCCTTGATCGTTGGCTTCTAACACAGTTGTTAGTTGCCAGGCCGTGCCATAGATAGGCATGAGAGCACCACTTGGTAATCTCGCACTGTTCTTTAAAGTATTCCATCTACGAGACACTTTTAATTGTGTCTTCTTCATGTCAAGAACACTTGGTGCTATCGTTCCATCGGCAGACTTTGCAATCACTAAATGTTGATGAGTTCTGACCAACTCGTTGCCGTTAGGTAACATCTCGATTGTACCTTCACGACTTGTCATAGTTATGTCTTTATCATCTGCAGCTAGTTCTCTTACAAACCCACCACCACTTGATCTAAGTTGAAATTCTAAAAACTTCTTCTCAAAAAAAGCTGGAACCAAAGTAATACCTTCATCTTGCTTGTATGTCTCTTGCGAGACAGTGTTGAAGATATCGCCTTGTTCCGCACCTTTAATATACAAAGGATCGTCCTTTTGTAATTGTGGAGATAATGCTTGGATAATCCTTATAAAAGGTATCTGCATATCTTCCGTAGTGATATTTTCAAGACCAACACCAGCGTCAGCTTCTAACATTTTATCTAACTCTGATGCTACCACTTGAGTGGTCTTTCTTTGTGCAACTTGGTTCATTACTGACCTCCCTTTATTTTAGCACGGTTGCCCTGGTATACTCCAAATAGATCAAAGTCTATTTCTTTACCACTTTCAATTCTATTTTTTACCCAGGTTTTTAAAGTCATTGGATGCACATGCTGTTTCTTGACAGGCGCAAAGCCTTTGTTCTCAAGGTCTGCAACTACAGAACCAGCTTGATTATCTTGACCCATACTGAAACTTACAACAACTTCGTTCTTGATAAGATCGCCTTCTCCAACTTCTCTAAGATATTGGAAAGCCTCTTGTTTCCTAGTTTCGGGTATCCTCGCAGAAACAAACTTATCGATTGAAACTTTGTTGCCGTCAACTGTAAGACTTTCAACACCCATGGTCTCCATCAATGAGGGTATATCTTCCTCATCAACAGATCTCTTTTTCTGTTGTAGGTCTTTTAGTTGTGCTTCGGTATCTTTGATTTGTTGATCTAAGTCAACAGATCTACGGATTAAAGACGACAAACTTTTAGTGTCGCCTTCTCTGACTTGATTAAATGCTTGAGGGTCAGCAGCCTCTTGCTCGAATAGTGAATACACATCACTCATCGTTCTCTCCTTCTACGTTAAAGTTTATGCCCTTCGGCGGTTATTTGAGAGTATAGATACTATACTCTCTCGTCAACGAGTTTTTTCTTAGACTCGTATTCTTTGTCGGTCAACATAGTTATCGTACCACCAACTGTTCTGTAGTCTTCCTTGGCTAACTCATTGAGTTTCTTCCAAGTCTCAATACCAACTGCTATTGACTTATATTTATCTGTATCCATTCTTAACTCCCATGTATGAGTGGGTAGGGGTAAACCAATACGAAAGGAAAAAAGGAGAAACCCCCCACCCACAGCATGTCTCTGACAATTTTGTTTCTACCAAATCGATGTATGTAAGTCAACATAAAATCTTATTTTTTCTCATAAATTTTATATTCTCTTTTTAACTTATCCATCTTTAATATTTCTGACTGCATGTCTTGGCTATACACCAATGCCATCTGAAAATGCACACCTTCTTCTCCGTCTGATGGATTACGAAAATCATTCATGGTCAAACTCAATGACCTGTTACTTGTGAATGACTCCACTGGAAAGAATAGCACAGCCTCTATGTCCAATGCCGCCAGTGCTATGATGTCGCAATCTTTTCTTGTGTAACATCTTTTATCTTTACCTTTTGATATGGTAAAAGAATATCTACCCATATCATCACTTTGTAGAACTGTCTTCACTTCTACTCGTTGTGCTACCTTCAATCCTTCTCCACCAACCACGGCTATGTCAACACCATCTTGTTTTACCAAAGATGCTGCATAACCCATCATTGATAATTTAAATACTGTCAAACTCTCTCCAGCATTACCCACAATTTTTTCGCCTCTTAACTTACTCATACTTTCTTCTCCTATATATTGCATTGTCTTCGTATTCTGCTCTTGGATCGTCCTCGAACATAATGTTTTCATCATCATCTTCTGTTTTGACATTCTTTCTCATTTGCATTTCTTTATAAACATCTCTCAAAGAAGAGTTGCCAGTGGATCTGCAATCATGACAGTATCTCTTCATGTATCGTTTGATCTTTACCTTCGGCAACTTCACACCGCACTCTCTGCAATAATCCATACTTAGATTTATACTTTTAACCATTCTAGCACCCTCTCTCCTAATGTTATGTTAGCTAATTTATTTTTGTTAACCAGTGTCTTAACTATGTGAACGTCAACTGTATTTGGACTTACCAAATCTACATACAACACTGGATTGTGTTGTCCAACTCTATGTGCCCGATCCTCTGATTGTACCCTCGACTCCAAGTTGAAGTCATTGGAATAATAAATCACATTCTTCGCAGCGTGTAATGTCAAACCCATACCACCAGTTTGTGGATTACTTACAAAGAACCTCGTGGGATCTTCCGGGTTTTGAAACCTGGCGATTGCCTCATCTCTGTCTGCCATACTTGTATCTCCAAAATAAGACACTGTAGAATCCTCTCCGTACAATCCTCTCAAAATATCACATATCTTCATTATGTCATGGCGAAACCTAGACCATATAATAACCTTGCCTTCCATCTCTTCCACTACTTCAAGAAGCACGGTCAACCGATTGTTTTCTATAGGTATTGTCTCTCCGTCATCTGTTACAAGATACCCACATAACAACTGTTGCAGCCGAAGAAGTCTCGTCATGACCTCGGGTGCAGTTACCATCTCGCCACTTTCAAGCAGCGCAACCGAACTGTTCTTGATACTTTGGTAATGTCTCTCTTGTTCCATGGTCAGATCAACTTGTCTTGTCGTGTATATCTTTGGTGGCAGATCCAGTGCCTCATCTTTTGTTATTCGGTATGAGTATGGTGCTATCTTCCCTTTTAATTCATCTAAATTTTTATACCCCACAACTCTGTTGAACGAATGTGATCCTACGTTCATGGATCTGATAACTGCATATCTTCCTTGGAAAGACCAATAGGAATCAAACCCCAAAATTTTTTTATCTAAAAATAAGAACTGTGAGTATAGATCCAAGGGCGACTTTGTTATCGGAGAACCCGTCAATATCCGTTTGTACTTTGCTCCCTCGGCAAATTTTATCAGTGCCTTGGTTCTCTTCGCCTTGATGTTCTTGATCGTGGTGGATTCATCAACTGCAACTAGAAACTTGCTCCTATGTGTGAATGTGTCCAAGAACTTGAAAATTTTTTTAGTCGCAAATGCCTCGACATTGATTAGTAGTATTCGTAAGTGGGATCTTGCTTCATGGCCCACGGAGGTTTTTAACTCTGTGGTTTCTTTCTTGTTAAGATTGGATTTCCATATATATACCTTTGATGATATGTCATCATGCAAATGTGCTGGTATCTCATTGTTCTTCCAATTCGTATAAACTCCCTTGGGTGCTACAATAATAGCAGTGTCTATCTTTGTGTTCCAATAAAGCCATGCCATGTTATCAATAAGAACTTTTGATTTACCACACCCCATCTCCATGAAGTATGCAAAGTTTTCTTTGTCATAACTTCTACGGAGTGCTTCTAATTGATGCTCATAGGGTGTAGTTTTAAAGATAAAGTTCTCAGACATTTGGAACACTTATTGCATGAATTTTAATTTTTTTTAAAATCACTTGCCAACCTTCTTCAGAGATTCTTTGAACACGGACAATACATTTTTATTCTCATCTGACAGACCAGTATTTCTTTCTCTTCGTCTATCAAATCTTTCTTGAATAGTATGACATGCCCATACTAGACCACAATTCACGGAACAAAAGTATCCAAACTTTTGAATATACTTGCCAGTGAAAAGTTCGTAGTTGTATCTAACCTTACCATCAATATCAACTACTGGTATTTCTTTTTTGACAGTTAAATTACCAGTGTATTTTTCTCCAGGCTTTGTGCCTGTCATCTTTACAATCTCTGGCTTACTGACTTTCTGGCAGTTATAACATTTGACTTTTTTATTCAGAAGTCTAGGACCTGCTATATCACTTCTTCTCATTGAGATCTCCTTTGTATCCTTTATCCATGCGTCCAAAAAGTTCTTGCATTTCTTGTCGAGACTTTTCTTTCTCTTTTTGAAACCACTCTCTTCTTTTTTCATATCTAGCTTGACTAGTTAATAAAGCTACTGTGGCAGCAATAGTTCTATTATCTTCCTTTGCCATTTGTTTTAAGTCTTTGTAAATATTCTCGTGAACATTTAAAGATTTAAATTTTGCTGGTTTATCAAAGTCTCCCATTTCTTCTTCAATCTCATGAAAGTGATCTTCGTCCTCCCAAGGATCAAGCAATCTCGATAGTTTTTCCTTGGCTTCTTTCTTAGTTATTAAACCATGAACAACTTCATGGTGTACGTTGATAACTTCATCTTCCCAAAGTGCTTTTACTCTTCCCATAATATCTCCTATTATTAATTACAATTACTTATATATAAGTAATGGTTGGGAAATAATAAGTCAAGTAAATAATCTTTTATTTTTATGGGATACACTTTACATATAGTTTCTGTCATATTTTTTTGTTTATAAAAATTTTTTAAAAATAGGTGTAACCAGTGTAACCTTGTAACCAATGGGTTCAAACCCTTGGTATGCTTAAGGGTGTTGGTTACACTTTGGTTACAGATGTTACACTTCAAAGCCAACCGCGTCATTTTTTTTCCTTTTTTTATTGATAAAATATGGGAGAAACTTTATTATTTTCTCATGCCACTTACTAATAGACAAAAAACTTTTTCTAAACTCATAGTCGAAGGGACATATTCTAACTCTGAATGTGCCAGACGAGCAGGATACTCTGAAGGTCAGGCCCGAAAGACTGCGAGTTTGCTTCTTAATGGCAGAGACTTTCCTCTTGTAGTTGACCACATCAAAGAACTCCGTGAAAATTACGAAAGGAAATATGGAGTTACTCTGATGGGTCAGTTGAAGAGATTTGCAGATCTCTCCAAAGGCGCTGAAGAATCTGGACAGTTCTCTGCAGCCGTGAACGCAGAAAAGTACAGATCTAATCTTGGTGGTCTTGCCGTTGATCGTAGGGAAACAAATATAACTCATAACTTAGACAAACTCTCTCGTGAAGAGATTGTAGCTAGGCTCTCTGAAATTAGGAAAAATCACCCTTCTGCATTTGAGGGTGAATATAAAGTGGTCGAAGAGAGTGGAAGGGCGAGGTCTCTCTCCGACCTGGGCAAATAGCAATTCCCGATATTGCTCCGTGCATCTCAAAGATAGATCAAACATTATCGAGAAGTCAACCCTTTTGCCAATTGTTTATATATTCTAGTAGAGCTTGACTATTAATACGGACTGCACTTGGTATATCTTCTGATGCAATATCGTTTTCTAACCACTCTTTTATTTTATCAATTACTTTTTTGTCTTCCATTTTCAAGCTCCTTCTTCTTTTACAAACAGTTTGTCAGATGCCATGAAATCGTCATTACCACCAAAGTTAACTTTCAAATCACCATCTGAATAAACTTTTACAATAGTGCCAACTGTACGTTCATAATGTCGTTGAGAAGGACATTTCATAGAACCTTTTTTTACTTTTACTTTATCATCTATTTTGTATTCCACTTTCAATCTCCTTCTTGATTGCTAATCCGATTAACATTGCATTTTGTGGAACGATTGCATTTCCCAAAGCCTTTAATCTGTTGGCTCTATCTTTCTGATCTACAATTATTCTTGGGACTCCTCGAGGTTCGTCCAACCAATAGGATACCCCATTAGCCACTCCGTCCAATCGCAATTCAGTCTTGCATCTCCTTCGATCTGATAAATTTTGTGAGCTAGATCGATTTGTCTGCCGTCCTTCAGTCTCTTTTCGTAATACTGATTGTTGCCATTGTAACTGTGTTTCTTCAGTCCCGAGTTCGGTGTTGGAAACTTCCATTCTTCCATTCGTGGTGGTCTCAAGGTTACCCCATTCATCATGGCTTGTGCTTCTGCTTCCGTTAGTTCTCCTTTCTCCACTTTCTTTCGAAAGATCATTGTTTGTCCCTCCGAGGCATGTCCGAACCCTTTTGTTGTTGGTGTCGGATACATCTCCATAGTCTTCGGATCGACTTGCTCCCTCAAGTTGCTCGGTCTCTTGCGACCCTTTCGGTGTCCCTCTTGCATCTTCTTGGTCGCTTCTGCACTTCTTGGAGGAAGGGAATCCATAGTTGTCGGGGTCGCCCAAGTTTCTACAGATAATCCAAAGTCTGTCTCTTTTGTGTCTTGCTCCGATTGATGAAGACGGAAATACAAATGTCCTCGTATGGTAGTTGATGCTTTCCATTGCAAACAATACCTCGTCAAGTCCCAATGAGAGGTGTCCATAAACATTTTCGAAAACACAATAAGTGGGTCTGATTTGTTTAATAAGTTTATGCAAGTACGGAAAGATGTGGCGAGGGTCTTCGTTGCCAAGCCTTTTGCCACTTGTTGAGAAGGGTTGGCACGGATATCCACTTGTGAGGATATCGGGTCTTTCTGAAATAAATCTTGTTGGGTCATTTGCGATCTCCTTTACGTCATCATAGATTGGAATTCCTGGAAAGTTTTTAGCAAGAACCTTCTGACAAAACTTGTCTGTGTCGCAAAAAGCGATAGGCTCGGATAACTTTGCCATGGAAAAACCCACGGCAAAGCCACCAATACCACTACATAAATCTAGATGTTTAAGCATTTAACATCCCCACCTTTTTACACCATAAGATTCAACTGCAAAGTTTTTATATTTTTTATTACTTTGTAGTTCATGCTCGGAGGCATCTACTAATGATGAAATATCCAAATAAATTCTTTTGCCATATTCGTTTGGATGATCTTCAAAGGACACAAAATCCCAAACATTTATTACACCATTGTGTGTTATGTTTGGGATCTTCTTCTTATATTTTCTTGGCATTTTTTACTCCTATTATAATTCTGCCTCAAAACTACATTCGCCTTTTTCAAGTATGCAATCATAAATCTTTTTACCAAGATGTAACCTTGCATACCACTCCAAGTAATAACGAATACCTTCCTCGGTATGTTTATGAGGGTGTTCTTTTTCATCAAGATATTCAACTAACATCTTGTTGTTATAGCCTTCTCGATTATCAAAAAATTCATCTAAAAGTTTTCGATATTTACCTAAATGTCTATCACATTCAAGCACACCTTTATGAACATTTTTTTTATCATCTTCACTAAAATAATAACTTAAATAAGAAGACTCTCCTTGCACTCCAAAGAAATCGGCATCATCACTTGATTGAACGGCAAACCAAAATTTGCCGTCAATATCGCCATTATAATATCTACCCATTTTATTCCTCCAATCCTAATTTCTTCATTGTCTTGTCTGTCTCGTGATCCAAAATTTGATTTACTTTTGTTGCTATTTTTTCTTGAAACCAATCACTCTCCGTAATTACATCAAGTTCATTGTAAATAAAATTTTCTAAAGCCTTTGCTAACTCCAAAGAGCTTGGTCTGATTTCTTCCATTACATATCCTCCTTATAAAATGGATCATCACTCTTATTCTCTTCATAATAAAAATCTACTTGATCGCTATTTAAGATCTCAATAAACTTTTTTATAGCTTCATCTCTAGCTTTGTCGTTCCAACACTTGAAACCTCTAATTGAAATTCCAGTATCAAGAAAAACGTCATAGCCTACAACTTCTGCTTCTTTCCATTCTTTAACACTCATTGGCATTATGTGTACTCCTTAAATAGTTTTAATGCTCGATCGAATGGTAGAAAGTTAAGACACTTGCCAACCATGTGTGGTTGGTTCTTTTTAAGCCAAGTCTGAAAACCATCATCATCAATCACTTTTGAGATAGGTCTTTTCCAAGCAACTAAAAATTCTTTGTCGTCTTTCTTATCAACACAAAGATACTGCTTTTTCATTTCCTTCTTCAACTCTTTAGCATCAAGCCAATTATATAACTCTTGGTGGCAAAAATGCTCCAAGTCTAAATCTGTGGAGTAAGTCTTGCCTTTGTACTCCCAAGTTTCTTGACCAAACTTTTCAACGCACCACTTATCAATGTCTTGAAGTCTGAAATCACAATCGGGATAGGTGTGTTGTCTATCACTTCCACCATGTCCCTCATTAGAAACTTCAACTGCTTTCTTACCATTGATATAAACTGTGGCATTGTAACAAGGTGTTTCTTCTGAACCCCTTGCATAGTGTGAGATATTTTTTACCTCTAGTTTTGAAATCTGCATATCTTTTCCTTTCGTTGGTTGTTGCAATTTTCAAGATAATACACGAATAAATCCGTGTATTACTTTGATAATTACCACGAGGCTTGATAGGAAACTGATCTTGGTTGAATAAATAAACCATCTTTTTCAAATAGTTCTTTTCCTCTTCGAATAAACTTTTTTGCTTTTTCAAAGCAATTAATCGCATATTCTTTTTCTTTTTCTTCGTAATATCCAAACTCTGTGGAATTACCAAAGAAAAAACCACAATGATCCTTAACTAATTTATCATGACGAATTGCCATAATAATCTTGTCAAGATCATTTTCATCAAGTTCAATCTTCTGACAATTGTCTTTACCCTCTGCAAAAGTATTAACGATATATCCATGCAAGTCTGCATGTTTTCTCCAATATCCAAGATCAACTTCGTAATTAGAGATTTCAAATTCATTATCAAGTTTTGATCTTGAAATCTCTCCATGCCTATTACGATCTGAATTATAATGCTCTCCTCTTAAATACATATCTAAACCCATAACTATTACCTCCTATTGTTTAGTTAGTTTTTCTAACTTTAATTTTTCCAAAAGCAATCTAGCTTCTTCAAGATTGTTTTGGTAAATATGCCAAGGTGTTAGAGTAAAACCTTGACCATCATTTTCGATTGCAACTTTACCTCTAAATTTAATGATGCTTTTTATATCATCTAATTTAGATTTACATTCGATACTTTCGCCTTCATCATCTACACCTAAAATCATTGCACTTCCTAAATAAGTTCTATGCCACAATTCGTTTGAACCTAAGATATCAAAAGCAAAGTTACTTTCATTTAGTAAACCCTCTTCGTCTATCCAAAGAGTATCTCCATTTTCAAATGGATAAACTGCTTCATAAGTAGTGCATTGAAGTATTCTATAGATGCTTTTAGGATCTCCATCATAACTAATATGACGAATACTTTCTTGCATAGGATTAATTAATATTGCTTTCATTGTTTTTTTCCTTTCAAAAAAATTTTACACAACCTTTTAAGTCTTTTGTAAGAGGTTGTGTCTGCTAACTTGATGTTATGTTCTTCTTGAAAGTATTCGATAAAAGATCTTTTATCGTTGCTAAGATATTTATACCAAAGAGATAATATTTTTTCTTGCTCCTCTTCGTAAGCAATCTTGAGTCTATCGGTCATCAGTTACTACCTTTTTAAAGTTATTCTGAACATACTCTTCTGTTTCTTCTTGTTCATCTCTGATAGTTTCCAAGTTATATAAACCACTTAAAAACCATCTTTGATCTTGAACGATTATTGGTTCTTGATACATGATCTTTTTTCCTTATAATAAATTTATATTACTTATTTTTATCCCATATAATCCCACTAAGGTCAAGTAAAAATGTCAGAAAAAAACTTTTTTTTGAATATGAAAAAACAATTACCAAAGGGAACATTCATTCAAAAAATCGAAAACAAATTCAATTCGGGTTTTACTGATTTAATAATAATTAATGAAAAGTATCCTTTGTTTATTGAGTTAAAAGCACCAACAAAAGGAAACACTTTCAAGGTCGAATTATCACAAATATCAACACATTTGAGGATATCTGCCAATAATTATGTTTCTTTTTTCTTGGTTCAAGCACCCTCTAAGTCGCTTCTATATTTATTTGAAGGTGGTTCTTTGTGCAAGGCTCTTGCGTTGCAAGAGCCTTGCAACCCCATTCTGTCCCACGAGACCGAAGGCTTCTTGATTTATGGTTCATTGGAAGATTGTCTTGGTTCTGCAAATCGAAAAATTGCTTCTTTAGTGCAGAGGTGAAGTTTTGCGAACCTCTGCACTTTTGCACCCCAAGATAGGCAACTGCACCGAGGCATAA
>VTLG01013936.1_pt1 | contig 28308 bp, 28 predicted proteins | sample 4694571 | NCBI WGS metagenome assembly VTLG01 (sample SAMN12604809, study PRJNA352737) | marine metagenome | biome: ENVO:00000447; feature: ENVO:00000209|ENVO:00000569|ENVO:01000036; material: ENVO:00002151; isolation source: viral sequences binned using virsorter ...
TATACGAAGGCTCGAATTTCGGAATACGTACAAGAGAAAATCCAAGTGGATGACGCGGCGATACCAGATTCTGTACGACGGCGAAGAGACCCGATTGCCGAGTGAGGAGGAGCTATGGGCGCCCCGAGCGAGGTTGCGCCCCGAATTCGATACGGATGAAATGGGGGAGTTCGAGGGGGTGAGTAAGAGTGTGTCGCAAGCATGTGCTGCGAGCTTCTGCGATGGAATCGAGTCGGCGACCGGCATCAGGCCTCAAATAGAGAGCAGCCTGAGCGAGGCTGCACGGCTTGTATCCGAGGGATTCTCGCCGGGTGACATTCGAGCCCAAGCATTTGAGGCCGGCCGGGCCGCTATGGCAGAGAAAAAACCACCTCCAATGGCCTTACATCTGCTCAAATTGCACGACCCAGACGTTCGTCAGGGAAAAGAAACGTGTTGATTCCGGCTCGTGGACCCCACCCCTCGCCCCCCCCTGGGGCTCGGTGTGTCTATATCCCCCTGGCTCAATTTTTTCCCTATTTTGACCATCCCCGCGGAGTGCATTTCGGACCCAAAAATCAATGAAAATTGAATCACAAAATTCCGGACAAATTCCGGACATTTTGGACACGTTTCGGACAACATAAATTATGAAAAATGGACAAAATTTAGGACAAAGCAAATATCCAAAAAATGGCGCCATTGCTGCCCATTTGAAGATGTTGGACAAAATCTCGGACACAAATCGGACAGGAATTAGACAAAACGGGACAAATCCCGGACATCAGGACAACACTTTAGTGTCCTGTCCGGATGTCCCAAAGTCCAAAATGAGGGATTTAATCAGTAAAATCTGGGGCTCAGAAATGCGGCTAATAGGGTGCGTTTCTCGGTCGTTAAGATCGAGGTTTGAGCGGCAGCTTGAAAAGCTCGAAAACGCAACCGATAAAGAAAAAATCATCTCTGCAATCGACCGAGCGTGGGTTGCGCTCGACGCCGAGGCTCGAGCTCGAGGTCACGCACCGGATATTGAGGTCTGGATCGGAATCAACGAAACCTCTCGGCAACCGGTAGCCTTGTCGCTGCACGCATTCGAGCTCGATGGCGTTGCGGTTTTTCATCCGAGCGAGCTGATTCAATTCGTTCCGCCGCACGTGATGAATCTGAAAGGCTCTTTCGGCGCGCACGTTGCTAGCTGGAAATATTCCAAGCTCGGCGACGACATTCCTTTTGACGATCCGATTCCATTCTGATGTCAGCGAGTAAAGCGAAGGGCAGCGCGTTCGAGCTCGAGGTTGTCCGCGCGCACCACGCTCTAGGCGTTACCGCGCGAAAAATGCCCTTAAGTGGTGCATTGGGCGGGGAACTTTCCGGGGATGTTCAAGTTGCGGGACTGAAGGGCGAGTGTAAGAGGAGGCGAAAAGGGTATACGAGTCTCTACAACGCACTCGATCAGGGCGGTGGAAATGATGTTTTATTTATTAGAGATGATCGGCGCGAGACGCTGGTCGTTTTGCCATGGTCAACGTGGGCCCTATTTTTAGACTGGGCTCGTTTATCAGAGACAAATTTCACAACAGGAGGGGATGAGGGATGAGCGCAAATGCTTTTGATGTTTTCGATGGTGGCGATGTTTCGAGTAGTTTTCTCAATTGGAGCGCGACCGAGCGATCATTTCAAATCGGCAAAGAGTCGTGTGAGTTAAAGAAATTCCTAATTGATCCGACCTCGTTAAGGACGGGTTGGGGGTTGATTTCGGCGGAAGGCGGGAATTTCGTGTGGGCTGATGTTGCGGGCACGAGCGTGGCCAAACCGCCCGCGATTGGAGATCAAGAATACAAGCCGGCCTTCGAGCTACACTGCTATGTGTCCCAGAAGCATGGTGCCCCCATGGATGGTTGGGTCGAGTGGCGGACTAATACGAGGGGCGCCCGGGATGGTCTGCATGCGATTTGGGAAGAGGTTCACGAGCAATCGAAGGAACATCTAGGTGAATCCGTTGTAATCGGCCTGGTTGGAATGGAAACGGTGAAATTCAAGAAAGGCTCGACGGTGGTGCCGACGTTCAAAATTCTTGGCTGGGGAACACCTCCGGAGCCACGGGCGGACGTCGCCGCAGCGCAACCGGAAGGCGACGAGCTGTTTTAGTAGTGGATGAGGAACGCATCATCGGTGAGGTTGCGGCCGATCTACTCGGCGCTCCTACGTTCCGTGTGAGGGATGGAGCGCCGGAGATTAGGTATGGCACTCATGGAAGTTTAAAAATTAACTTGAATGCGGGGACCTGGTACGACCATGAGGAGAAGGCGGGCGGAGGGTTGTTTGATTTTGTAAAACGCTACGGTAATGAAATCGAATCGATCCCTGATTATCTGAAATCCTTTGGATGGATCTCAGCGAATAATGGGGAGGACCGGGCGCCAACGCTCCGAGCTGTGTCGAGAATCGTCGAGAGTTACGCTTATCAGGACGTGAACGGCACAACGATTTTCGTTGTTGACCGGCTCGAGCCCAAATCGTTTCGGCAGCGGCAACCGGACGGGAAGGGCGGCTGGATAAACAACATCCGCGATATCGACTCAAAAATCCCCTACCACCTTCCGCAATTACGCCGAAGCGAGACCGTTTTCATCGTTGAAGGCGAGAAAGATGTGCATGCCCTCGAGACGATTGGGCTCGTTGCAACCACTTGTGCAGGCGGCGCCGGTAAATGGACCGATGAGCATTCACATTATTTGGACGATCAAGATGTGTTTATCATCCCCGACAATGACAACGCTGGCCGGCGGCATGCCGAAATTATCCAGAACAGCATTCCAGGGGCCCATATTCTCCATCTGCCGGACGTTCCCCCCAAGGGTGATGTCTCGGACTGGTTGTCCGGTGGCGGCAGCGCAGAGGCGCTCCTGGAGCTTGCCAGAGTTGGCACTGAGCCACCGTTGCATGGAACCTATTACGGTTTGGGCGCTCTCGACCGGGAACCGTCTCCGGATTGGTTGATAAAGGGGCTCATTCCGGAAAATTCGTTCGTTGTGACATACGGCGCGAGCATGTCAGGGAAGACATTTATCGCCCTCGACATGGCGTTGTCGATTGCGCATGGGGTCGACTATCAGGATATGGCAACCGGCGAGGGGTATGTGATTTACGTTGCAGCGGAGGGTAGTGCAAATTTGAAGAAGCGGAGTGGATCTTGGCATGAGGCCAAAGGGCTGACGCCGAGCGACTCGACGAGAATGATGATTCGCCCGGTGGGCATCTCTCTCGATGATCCGGAGGCCATTGATCATTTCATCAGCGATGTTCGCCAGATCACTAAGGGGGCGCCAGTTCAATTGATTGTGCTCGATACGTTGGCGCGCATGTTCAATATGGACGAGAACAGTTCGCGGGACATGAGTGTGGCGATTAACGCCTGCGATCGAATAAAGCGAGCGTTTCAGTGTGCGGTGATGCCGGTCCACCATACCGGGAAGGACACGTCGCGCGGTGCGCGCGGGAGCAATGCTTTAATTTGCGCTGCCGATGTCATGCTGAGAGTAGAACAGATCGCCGGTTACGTGACGATGACTACTGAGAAACAAAAGGATGAAGACCCGCTCGAGGATATTTTCTTTAAGAAACGAAAGGTGTCGCGACTACGAACACCCTTTGGTGAGCCGGAAGTCAGTTTGGTTTTCGAGCGACAGACATCAGGCGGCGGTCCGAGGGCTTATCGATTATCGAATGCGCAGCGAATCGCATTCGAGACGCTGCAGGCCGCGTTGTCAAAATACAGTGAAAAGATTTCGGGAGTTCGCGAGCTCGCGGTAAAAAGAAATTTGTGGAGAGATGAGGCGGTAGCGAGGGACATCTCGAGTGGTACGGCCGATGCTGCACGAAAGGCGTTCGATCGCGCGGCGGGAGAACTGCAGAAAAAGAATCTTGTTGATATCAAAGATGGGTATTGCTTTTACATTAAAAAGAGAAATGACCAAGCCGATTAATGTCCGCGCCGCGCGCCGCGCGCTGGCCTCCGCCGATGAAGATCTGCGCAATGGCGTTCTGAATGAGCTCGAAGCGTTAGCCGCATCCGAGATCACTGACATTCTCTCATGGGACGACGCCGGCAATGTTGTTGTGAAATCCTCCGATAGTTTGCCCCTACGAGCTAAAAAGGCGATAAAAAAGATTCGAGTCACAGGGAAAAGTGTGGAAGTTGAAATGCACGACAAAATAGCCACATTGCGGCTGTTGGCGAAACACGCAGGATTGTTGGAGGCGGATCAGAACATGAACCGGCCAACGCTAATCGGAATTAACATCACAGGAGCGCACGATGCGACATTGGATAAACCGGATGATTCGGGATATTCGGAAGGAGGCGGGCATGACGGTGGTGGATCTGGCTCTGGCGAGCAATGTTCATCGAAATTCAATACGGACAATCGAGAACGGCGCGCCTCAGACGCCCTTTCAGACGATTGAGAAATTACTTGATGCATTGGGATATGAGCTCGAGGTGATGAGTCAGGATGGCAAAACGCGGAGATGATCGGAGCGCCCGTGGCCCACGGCGAGTAAAAAGTGAAGCACTGGGCGGATTAGATCTGGATTTTTCCAACAATCGAACCGTTTGGAAAATGCTGAACGATAATTCGTTCTTCCGAGGACTCATGGGACCGGTCGGTAGTGGAAAGTCCTACGCCTCCGCAGCGGAAATAATGCTGCGCGCTGTGCGCCAGGACCCGAGCCAGAAGGATAATATTCGGTATAGCCGTTGGGTGGTGATTCGCAATTCATATCCCGAACTTCGTTCGACCACTATCAAGACGTGGCTGGAAATCTTCCCGGAAAATCAGTGGGGAGCGATGAGATGGTCACCCCCGCTGACACATCACATCAAACTGCCGGCGCGCGATGAGCATCCGGGTCTTGACTGTGAGGTTATTTTCCTCGCACTAGACCAGCCGAAAGATGTGCGAAAACTTCTATCGCTCGAGGTGACGGGTGGATGGGTCAATGAGGCGCGAGAAATTCCGCTGGTGGTTCTGCAACATCTTTCAAGTCGGTGCGGGCGGTTTCCTTCGAAGGCGAACGGTGGTCCGACGTGGCGTGGTATCTGGGCTGACACGAATCCGATGGATAGTGATCATTGGTGGTATCGATTAGCGGAGAAAGAAAAGGTGCGTGGAAAATTTCCGTGGAAGTTTTTCAGACAACCTCCAGGGATGCTCGAGTGTGCCCCGCACGAGGATGCAAGTTTTGGTGCGGACCGGCATTGGCGCTTAAATGAAAAAGCCGAAAATTTGAAAAATTTGCCGCCAGGGTATTACGAGCAACAGCTTGGCGGAAAAGATTTGGATTGGATCCGCTGCTACGTCGGCGCCGAGTATGTTTTCGTGTCCGACGGGAAGAGTGTCTGGGGCGAATACATTGATTCGCAGATGGCGACGGATGGAATAGAGCTCGATCACTCTCTGCCGATAATCATTGGGCTCGATTTCGGATTAACGCCCGCAGCGGTTTTCGCTCAACGGACTCGATCGGGAACCTGGCATATTCTGCACGAGCTCGTGACTCAGGACATGGGCCTCGAGAGATTCGGTCAAATGCTGCTGTACGAGCTCAACACTCGGTTCAAGGCGTGTTCCCCGGAGGTCTGGGGGGATCCATCCGGTGGCGCTCGGGATCAAATATTCGAGGTCACGTCGTTTGACCATTTACGATCCATTGGGATCAATGCGCGCCCGACGGCCAGCAATGATTTTATGGTCCGGCGCGAGGCTGGCGCAGCGCCAATGACCAGACTGATAAACGGGCGGCCAGGTCTTTTGGTGCACAGTAAATGCAATCAGCTTCGGAAGAGCCTGGCCGGGGGATATCACTTCAAGCGAATGCCGATGATTCAAGGTCAGGAAAGATTTCGAGACGTTCCAGTGAAAAATATGCACAGTCACATCGGTGATGCGTTCGGGTACTGCTTATTGGGCGGCGGCGAGCATAGAAGATTGGTAAGCGGTAATTTTGCGCAGCAATTATCCCAGGTGCAGGCGCCCGTCGATTTCAACGTCTTCGGTTAAAAAGAACCGCCCCGGAGGGCGGCTCGAGCTTTACACTTTGGAGGAGACTGTCAAATGAAGAAGCACTTCCACTTTGACTGATTGCATTCGGGTCGTCAATTAAGACTATGTGCATTCGGGTCGTTCCATTTTCATCGATGCATCTGGGCTTGATGAAGCCAGATCAATTTCAAGTTCGACTGATCAGGGACTACCCGGATTTACGTGAACGAGTGATCATGCAGTCCGACCTTGGCCCGAGCGGCACGTTACTCGATAGCGGCCTAGTTATTGCAAGTTTTGGTCTTTGCCCTCTTCACTCGGGCGTTGCTGAAGCGTGGTTGTGGCGCGACAGCGACCGTGCGCGAACCAAACCGATCACCTATGCGCGCCTCGCGAGACGTGTTTTATGCGAGATGGCGACCGCCATGCGACTGCACCGCGCCCAAACGCATGTAAATGCACAGAACCTTAGCGGCATTCGGTTCATGATTTATTTAGACTTCAATCGGGAGGGCCTATTGCACAATTATGGTCCTGATCGAAGTGACTATCTGATCTTTTCGAGGATATTCTAATGGCTGCCGTAGCACCGATTGCGATGCCGCTCATCAAAAGCGTGGGGATGAGTCTTCTAACGGGCGTTCTCATGAAAAAGCTGACGGGGGAAAAAAAAGAAAAAACACCTGTGGCCACGCCGGCCGTACCGGATAAAGCTGTTGCAGATCAGGCAGCGGCAACGGCGGCGCAACACGAGGCCGAGGCCGCGAGAAAGTCGGCGATTTTTCGAAAAGCGCAAACTGGCGGACAGCAACTATTGTTGTCGCCAAGAAGAAATGCGTATCTAGGACTCCCTGGGGCTGGTCCACAGAAGACCAAGTTGGGCGGTTCTCAGTGAGATTGTTACCCGAAACGGTGATCAAGCGTGCGTCCAAGGCGCAGGCGAGAAAGGATGAGTGGCGGGACGTTTTCGAGCAATGCTACAAGTATGCACTTCCGCAACGAAATCTACATAATTCGTGGGAGGGTGGTGCGCGCGGTCAATCAAAAATGTCTGACGTTTTCGATTCCACCGCAATTAACTCGACGCAGCGCTTCGCGAATCGATTGCAATCGGTTCTTTTTCCTCCTTATCAAAATTGGTGCCGATTGGTGGCCGGCGATGAGGTGCCGCCGGAGCATCGTGACGATGTCCAAAGAGCACTGGATTTTTATGGTGAGCGTTTTTTTTCAGTCCTACGCCAATCCTCTTTTGATTTAGCTATCTCTGAATTTTTACTAGACCTGGCTGTTGGCACCGGAGCGATGTTGATTCAGCCGGGAGAGCCAGTCAGCTTTGAGTCTGTCCCATTGTTTTTGATTGCGGTCGAGGAGGGCCCCAGCGGACGAATTGATACCGTCTATCGCAAACTCAGAATTAAATGCGAGGCGATTTCGCAACAATGGCCAGACGCCGAACTTTGCGAGGACCTGCGCGAAAAACTTCGAGAGCATCCGACTGATGATGTCGACCTTCTCGAAGCCACGATTTATATCCCCGACGGAAACTACTGGTGCTATCACGTAATCCACGAGCCCGACAAGCATGACGTCGTTTATCGAGAGATGACGAGCTCGCCTTGGGTGATCGCGCGATGGTGTAAGGCCGCCGGTGAGGCTCTCGGTCGAGGTCCACTGTTAAGTGCGCTGCCGGATATCGCAACATTGAATCAGACGAAAAAATTATTGCTGCAAAATGCATCGCTCGGGATCTCCGGCATGTACACCGCTGCCGATGATGGGGTCTTGAATCCACAAACGATCAGGATTCAGCCGGGCGCGATCATTCCCGTGGCTAGAAATGGCGGTCCACAAGGCGCCAGCTTGCAGCCGTTACAGCGCTCCGGCGATGTGAATCTAAGTCAGCTCATCATTAATGATTTGACCGTGTCGATTAAGAAAATAATGCTTGATGACACACTGCCACCGGACACCATGAGTGCGCGCAGTGCCACCGAGGTCAATGCAAGGATGCAGGAACTTGCCTCGAACATGGGTAGCGCTTTCGGCCGCCTGATAACCGAGGCCATGATTCCGATCGTGTCGCGAACGCTGGACGTGATGGACCAAGAAAATATTATCGATCTCCCATTAAAGGTCGACGGCCGCCAAATCAAGGTTGTTCCGATAAGTCCGTTAGCGAAAGCTCAGGCTAACGATGAGCTTGGATCCGTTTTGCAATTTGCACAGCTTGCAGCTCAGTCTGGACCTGCAGGACAGGTGGCGTTGAATCAGACCGAATTAATCAATTTCGTTGCGGACAGGTTGGGGGTGCCAGCGCGTCTCATGAACACCGAAGAGCAACGTGCCGAATTGATGGCAGTGCAGCAGCAACAAATTCAAATGGCGCAAATGGAGGAGGCTTTACAGGGTGGCAGAGAAATGGGATGACCTGAGCTCCAATGTGATAAGCATGGAGCCGATCGGCGAGCTCGATCGAATGTTTTTGCGAACATTCAGCACTGAGGCCGGTCAAAGAGTTCTCGATTACCTGCGGCGTGCGACATATTTGCAGCCGACCTGGTATCCAGGCGAGGAAGCCTCGCACGGCTACGCACGAGAAGGGCAAAATTCAATAGTTCGAGAGATTGAGAAGCGCATCGACAGAGCGAGGTCAAAAAATGAATGAAACGGACGAGACGCTTCTTGATGTTACGCCTCCCGAAGAACCTTCGCCGGAGGTGGAAACGCCGACGCATTTAGCTAAAGACCCAGAGGATGAAAATGTACGGACACCCGAGCCGACAAAGACCGCCGTGGAGCGTCCCTCTCATATTCCGGCTACGTTCTGGAATGAGGAGACAGGCGAGACAGATATCGATGGCCTGGCTAAGGCATATGACGAAATTCGAAACTTGGTGGCTAAGGGCAAACATAAAGTGCCTGACGACGGTCGTTACGATCTCAGTGATATATCAGGCATTGATCACGAAGATGAGACGCTTACATCGTTTCTTGAAATCGCTAAGGATGAATCGTTAAGTCAGGCTGCTGTTGAGAGAATTACGAAATTTTATCTTGAAACGAATCAAGCTGCCGACGAGGAGATGCAGCTGAGCAAGCAGGCCGAAATTGAGAAGCTCGGCCGAAATGCGGAGAGAATCATTGCATCGACCGGAAGTTGGTTGAATCGACTAAGCGAGTCGGGCGTTCTGTCGGCACCGGAGCTCGAGGCGTTGGTAGGCGCCAGCCGCCATGCGGTTTTTGTTTCGGCGCTCGACAAAATCCGAAAATCATACAACGAGCCAGGCATTCCCACAGTCAATCAGTCGATTGAGCCGTCGTCGATTACGTTGGATGACATTCAATCGATGATGGCGGACCCAAGGTATGGCGTTGATATGGGCTACACAAAAGGTGTCGAGAGAAAGGTCCATGAAATGCACGGCGAAGAGTATGCACATGGTTCGAGCTGATTAATTTTTTTATTGTTGCTAGGGTTTTATTTGCCGCCAACCCGTTTCGGGCCGGCAAAAGAACTTAAAGGCGAATATCGCAAGTCGGTGGCCCTTGACCGGATAACCTCGGCGTAAAATTCTTAAAGATTTTTGAGGAATTTTGAATGGCATTATCAATTTCGAATGCCTTCGTTACGCTGTTTGATTCCGAGGTCCGCCAGGCTTATCAGGCCAAACGTTCGCTGGCGGGATTGACCAGGGAAAAACAGGTCGAAGGCTCAACAGTCAAATTCAACATCCTGGGTGAGGGGGTCGCAACAATTCGATCGCCGATGGCCGATGTCACGCCGCTCAATGCAACATTTTCGCAAAAGACGGCCAGCATCGTCGATTACGTCGCGAGTGAATATTCGGACGTTTTCCAGCAAAGCCATGTAAATTTCGATGAGCGAAACGAGCTCGTGCAATTGGTTGGCAACGCGATCGGACGCCGAATGGATCAAACCACGATCGATGCGTTGGTGGCCGAGGGCTCGCCCGGCACCGTTGCAAACACGATTCAGGAAGATGGTTCTGCGGGCAGTGCCGCCGATTTGAACACCGGCAAGATTAGGGCGGCGAAGAAAACAATGGATGCTGCGAATGTCCCGCCGGATAACCGAGTTCTCCTGATCCACGCAAACAATCTCTCTTCCCTGTTGGGGCAGACGTCAGCCACATCGGCGGATTTTTCTTCCGTTCGGGCGCTTGTTGACGGTTCTATCGACACCTGGTTGGGCTACAAGGTTGTCGTCGTCGGCGATCGCACGGAGGGTGGTTTGCCGAAAGACGGATCGAATGATCGAAGTTGTTTCGCGTTTCATAAAGAGTCGGTCGGTATGGGCATCTCGATGAACCAAAAGACCGAGATCAATTACGTTGCTGAAAAAACATCCTGGCTTATCACCAGTATGTTCGGGGCCGGCGCCGTCAGTATTCAGGCGTCCGGAATTGTCAAAATTACGTGTCGGGAGGCTTAAACAATGGCTTTTAGCAGAGATGGTTGGGGGCCGCTGGGCGGTCAAAGCCGACGTGGCACAACTCCACAACTCTTCGTTTACACAACGACAGACGCGCATACCGCCGTTGACGCAGCGGGTTATGCAAATGCTGTCGCAGACGAAGTTGAAGTCGGTGATATGGTTATCGTTCATGGGGCCACCGGTGGCACTCGGACCGTTACAATGCACATTGTTGTTTCAAACGCATCGGGGGTGGTTGACCTGGGTGACGGTACTGTCATCGGCGTAGTGACTGATTCTGACTAAAACCGGGGTGGGGCGCGGGGGGCTTCGGCTCCCCGCACTCCCTGGAGGCAGCTCTGGCAACGGGCGACACTAAACTTTCGATTTGCAGCGACGCACTGATAATGCTCGGCGCTTCCCCGCTTTCGTCGTTTAGCGACGGTTCGGACGCTGCGCAGATTTGCGACCGCATTTACGACGACCTCCGGGATAGTGTAATGCTCACCTACCCTTGGAGTTTCACTCTCAAAAAATCCCAACTGGCGCGTTCTGTCGATACCCCGATCTCAGAGTGGAGTTACCAATATCCGTTGCCGGCCGATCTAATCGGTTCTGGGCCGCGCGCCCTTTTTACTGATTCATCGGCGGGGTCGAGACCGGTAAATCACGGATGGGAGATATACGAGAGAAATGTCTTAACCGATTACTCTACCGTTTATATCGATTATCAATTCCGGCCGTCGGAAGATGTCATCCCGACGTATTTCGTTCAGCTATTGAAGTATTTCCTGGCTTGGCATATTGCCGAACCGGTTACCGATCAGACAACGAAATCGCAATACTGGCAAGCCCTCGCTACAGGCATGCCAAGCGAAAATGGCAGAGGCGGGGCGCTACGGCAGTGTATGAATATTGACGGAGCATCGCGGCCGTCGGAAGTGATTGAAGATTTTTCCCTGATCGCCATCAGGCATTGAAATGTCACGCATCACGCGCGTGCAGACAAATTTTAGCGCCGGCGAACTGGACCCACTGCTTCGCGGGAGAATTGACCTCGAGCAGTATTATCAGGGTCTGACCACTGCAACGAATGTATATGTTTTGCCGCAAGGCGGTTGCAAACGGCGGGATGGACTAAAGTTTTTGAGCGAAATTCCTGCGGCTGGGGCACCGCAAAACGGCGTCAGGCTGATCCCATTTGAATTTTCCACGGCGGATTCCTATATGTTTGCGCTGTGCAATCAGCGAATTTACATATTCAGAAATCAAGCGCTCGTAACCAATATTAACGGAAGTGGAAATGATTATTTAGCCGTCACGTCCATTACGAGCGCGATGCTTTCGTCGATCCGATATGCGCAATCGGCTGATACGATCATCCTGGTTCACGACGATTTACCGCCATTGAAAATTGTTAGAGGTGGATCGCACGCCACATGGACTGCGAGCGCAATTACGTTCACGAATAACCCTCGCCATGCCTACACCCTAGCGACTTCGAATCCGGCCGGAACTGTCACGTCCGACAAGGTCGAGGGAAACGTCGTTTTAACGGCGAGCAGCTCAGTCTTCACAGCCGATCATGTTGGTCAATTCGTAAATAACACCATTACGTTTGGCCGAGCTCGAATAGTGAAATTCGTTTCGGCCACGGTTGTGCACGCAGTAACCGAGGTTGCATTCTTCGACACGAATGCAATTGCGAACAATGATTGGAGTCTCGAAACCGGCTATGAGGCGAGCTGGTCAGGTTCGCGAGGCTATCCGACGAGTGTAACGTTTCACGAGAATCGGCTCTGGTTCGGCGGCTCGAAGGGTCAGCCGACAACGATTTGGGCGAGCACCGTCGGACACTATTTCGATTTCGAGCTCGGAGAGGGGCTCGATTCACAGTCGATTGAAGCAACGATTGTGTCGGACTCCTTGAATAAGGTGGTCGATATTTATTCGGGCCGTGACCTGCAGGTCTTCACAATCGGTGGAGAATTTTTCATTCCACAATCGAGCTCGACACCGATCACACCGAGCAATATGCAGGTTCGTGTTGCAACTCGACACGGAATCAAACAAGGGGTTCCGGTTTCCAGCTTGGATTCGGGCACCATTTTTGTGCAACGAAAAGGTAAGAGTCTTAACGAGCTCAGATTTACCGATCTGGAATTAACCTATAACACAACGACCGTGAGCTTGTTGTCGAGCCACATGCTCCAGACGCCTATTGATTTGGCGATCCGGCGCGCTACATCGACCGAAGAGGCAGACCGTTTATACCTCGTTAACGAGGGTGACGGCACAATGGCTTGTTACAGTCTTTTGCGCGCGCAAGAAGTCATCGCGCCGAGTAGACTGCAAACGTTCTCTGGTAATTTTTTAGCCGTGGGCGTCGACGTTGATACGGTTTATACAATCGTAAAGCGAGCAATTCCATTGAACGCGACGTGCACGATAACCGTAACCGACGCTGCTAACATCGCTGCCGGAACTACGCTGACCATTACGACGAACGACGGCGTATCAACCACATTCACTGCAACGACCTCCGATCCACCCGCTGATGATTTGGGATTTTCTGTCGGCGGCGGTCGAACGAATAATGGTGTCGCCGACAACATCGCGGTCGGGCATGGCGGTATCAAAGGGATTAATGCGCTGTCTGCTTTCAGTGCGCCCAACCCTGCAGCAAACGTGATTACGGTCACGAGAGCGTTGGCCGGCGGTGAAAATTTAACGGTCACATCATCCGATCCAACTCGCATTGCTGTGACCAATTTTGTTAACGGGACCACTGATAAGTATTACGTTGAAACTTTCGATGAAACTTTGCGCACAGACAGTGCGGTGTTCAGCGAGTCGGCGGCGTCAACGGGGAGCGCTGCGCATCTAGAAAAAGAAATTCTCGACGTAATTGTCGATGATGTTGTGCAAGCGCAGAAGACGGTCGCGAGCGGCAATGTAACCTTTGATCGAGCTTCGGCAACCAATTTCGAAATTGGCATCCCGATCACTGTGACATTGAAGACGATGCCGGTCGAGCCCAGGTTGCAAAGCGGATCATCCAGAGCTTTCAGAAAGCGAATTTTGTCGATTAGTGCCGAGCTCTTTGAAACTCAGAGCTTGACCATCCAGGGCTATATTGTGCCGTTTCGACGTTTCGGTTCTGCAGTCCTCGACGTGCCGGTTCCAGAATTCACCGGACAAAAATCCATCGGGCCGTTACTGGGGTTTTCGACTGAGGGCACTATCGAGATTTCCCAATCAGCTCCTCTAAAAATGAGCCTTTTGGGCCTCGACTTTCAACTTTCGGTGGGCAATTAACGATGGAAGCTCTTAGCAACCCCAGCATGCAAAAGGCGGTGATGGGCACACAGGTTGCTCTCCAAACCCTCGGGCCGATTTTGTCCGGCGCGGAAAGCAAACGCGCTTATGGATCGCAAGTCCAAACCGAGCTCGAAAAAGGTCGAGCACTGAGTTTGAATTATCTGCAACGCCAAAACGAGCATCGACGGCAGGCGCTTTTTGTGTTGCGGAATATTAGGGAAACGATGAGCTCTCAGTTGGCCAACTTATCGTCTCGCCATATTGATTCATCGTCCGGTTCAGCGCGTGCAGTGATGTTTCGAAATATGAATTTGGCGAGCCGGGATTTCTCAACCAGCATTAATAATCTAAGAGTCAGTAAGTCGAATGCGGCTCTCGCTCTGCTTGACGCGCAACGCCGCGCCGATGATTTGCGACGAGCCGGCACCAGTGCAAGCAAGCGAGGATTGATGTCCGGCGCCGGCGCCTTGGCGGGGGGGTTAATGGATCTCCAGCAATCCGGGTTTTTTGATACACCACCGTTCCAGCCACTTTACAATTTCACGGCATCCACAGATCCATACACGTCGGCGCATAGAGGTGGGCTTCGTTAATGGCTGACGAGCGATATAAATCTCTGGCTCCAACATTCGAGCAGGTTGCTATTCCGAAGGGGCCTGGCACAGCCAGCGAACAAGAATCGGTTAGGTTATTTTCATCACTACCGGATGCCTTTTCAAAAGTTGCTGCTGTCGGTAAACAGCTCTTTGAAGAGGGTGTAGTTGCGTCAGCTCGAGAAAAAGCGGCACGCGACCCGAGCCAGACAATTAAAGATTATAAATCTGCATCTTTGCCTCATATTGGCCAAAGAGCCGGTTACGAATTAGCTGTAAAGATCTCTGCTGCAAATCTCGAAGTCGAGGCAATGAAGCGAATTCAAGAAACATTGCAAACGGCCGAAGAAGAGAAGTGGGAACAAGCGCAATTAAACGAAGAATTTTCGGCAATTCAAGAAGGATTTATCGATCCGATAAACGATCTTGATCCGGAGGTCGCTGCAAATCTTCGGATAAAATTAAAAAAACAAGCGGACGTCGCAAGTTTAAAATTCAGTGAAATAATTTTCCGCCGGCAAGCCGCTGAGTCGGAGGCTCGAGGCATTGAGCTCGTAAATCAGATTAACGAGAATGTTGTCGAAGCTGCGAAAACCTTCGATACCGACGCCGACGCCGACGAATATATTTTCACAACAATTAGAGATCTAGAAGAAACGCTTGAGACGCTCGGCATTGATCCGCGCGTTATAGCAAAGAGCAAGGAAAACGTTCAACGTTCATTTGACGCCGCTCGTAGCGAGGAAACGGCAGCCCAGGGATATTCTCACGTCGAGACCACAGCTCGAAAAGTCGAGGTCGAGGCGCGCACCTTCGATAACGCAGCCGACGCAGATGCGTATTTAGAAAAAACGCTCAAAGCTCTCGAAGAATCATTACAGAGCTTAGGCAACAAACCGCACATGATTCATCAGAGTTTGTCTGCAATCTCCCAGCGTTTTCACACTGCGCGAATTCGCGGGGAATTTCGAAGCGCAGTCGAGTCGGGCCAGGGGCACGAATACTTTAAAACTTTTGATGAAGATAGTAAGTCTCAAACAGGGAGTGCGAGAGGTCTCGAAGACCAGTATCTACGCATGTTGTCGCGCGAGATGGCGGGGGAACTAAAAGCCTCTGCGGCTGCTTCCAGCAATCAGATTAAGAAGGATCTTAAAGAGGTAAAAAGTATTTTAGGCGATGGAATGTTACCAGAAAATTTTGACTCTATTATTGACGAGGCATTGAAATCTGGTGATTCAGAATTAATTTCCGAGGCCAGGAATCTTTTAAGGCTTCAGTATATAGAAAAGACCTTTGCAACGTTTTCCGCCAGGGAAATTCAAGTAGCCTACGATGCTTTTTCAGAGTCTTTTCGGGAGAGCAATGGTGGCATCTCCTCAGAGGAGATAGATCAACTTAATTTATTAGATAAACTAAAAAACCGAAACACCGTTAAAGCGGGTGAAAACCTGGCCGAACACGCGTTGAGTATGGGTGTTGATATAGAGCCGATAGAGCTAAGTATCACGACTGAGAACGGCGTTGCGGTTTTCGACATGTCGAAACTCGTTGTTGATGTACAAAACCGAGCCGAGACGATGAGGAATCATGCCAGGGAACATGGTGCGGCTCTATCGATTTTCACAGACGACGAACGCCGGCGCCTCGGGGTATATTTGGATGACGCCGATAATGATGCGGTTTCGCGCGCGAGTTTGCTGGTTTCAATCTTTCAGGCAATCGAAGGCGATGATGCGCTTCACGCAATTCAAGAAATTAAGACTGAAGATCCGAAATCCCTCTCCGGTGTTGCGCAAATGGTGTTTTTGCATGCGAAAGGCGGGTCATTGGAGGTTAAGGAACTTGTCGAGCTGGCCTTTCGCGGAGCTGATTTAAAGAACCAAGGCATAAAGGGACATTCGGATCTTCGTGAGATCGATACATTACAAGATATTTTTTACGGAATCATCGGTTCGAACGGCGGTCAAACTGCAGTCGATCCAGCTTCTGCGGGTGCCGCTTATGCCGTCGCATTGAACATCTATCGCGCACAAACTGACGACGAGCCGGACACATTTAAAGAGATTGTTCAAAAAGTTTTTGGGTTGAATCATCAACTTCGCGGTAACACGGTGGAAGAGCAGGGCGGACTCGTAGAAATAGATGACGTGACATTATGGATTCCACCAAATATGACTGCGAAGGAAACAAGAGAGTGGTATCAAGTTAATAGAAGTCTCGGGGGAGACCTATACCAAACTGATACGGATCTGTTTGCGAAGCTATGGCGTCGAACCTATGGGTTAGAGGAAGAACATCCGTTCCCCGGTATTTTCTATAACACCGAACAACAAGATCCAGTGGAGCTCAATGATAACTTTTGGAAGACAACTTCACTTCGCCAGATGGAGGGCATGCCAGGGGTGTTTTATCTAGTCGGGCATGACGGTTGGGAGCTTTATGATAAAACGTCGCATACATCTTTGGGGGGTTACGGTCGAGTCATCATAGATTTGAATCAGTGGCCTGCAATTCTCAAAGAAGAGGGGCTCAGGTTTGACCCTTAGCCTAAAACAATCCGCACATCGAATGGGGTCGGTGGAACGATTCTCTACGGAGCCCGGTCTATTTGGCGAAGGTTTTCAAATCGGGCAGGACTATATAAATTTTGTGAATACCGCATTTGACGGTCAGGCAAATTATAAGGCTCTGCTAGATCCGTATGTAAAACTTTACCAGGAGCGCACCGGAACAGATATCGTAAATCCTGCAGATTTCTTATCGGGCGGGGGACGGGCGCATATCATGTCAACGGGTGCGTCCCGATGGATGCGTACTGCGAGTCTCTATGTTGACGATGAGTATGCAGAAAGGATTCAAGACGCATTCGGTTTATCAAGCTACGGCGAAGCAATAAGCAAAATAAATGAAGCCATTGAAAACGATCCGGAGTTCGGATTACCCAAAATAAATCAGAATGATCTCGATCAACAGGTCGGGAAAATGGCGCGCGAACACAAGGAAAAATACGAGCTCTTTGAGCAGTCCGCCACGGCCGGCGGCCAGACCGGATTGTTCTTGGGCGAAGCCAAAGCGCTTATGGGTGAGATGATTCGCGATCCACTTTTTTCATTACTCGCAATGGGTGGTGTGACGCGCAGAGCTGGTGAAAAGATCGCTAGTCATCTTCTACGAAGTTTCTCTTTTCATGCATTGAGCAATTCCGCTATTGAAACTTATCTGCAGGCGCGTGTCAGATCGTTTAGAGAAGAATCGGGAATTCCAATGCCCTATAGCGAATCTGCCTTGATGATCGGCACGGCTGGTGTATTGGGTGGCGCAATAGGTTCGGGAATCGAAGTGGTCATACCGTCCTCCACTCGTGCGTTATGGGAGAAATTAACGCCGAATCAACGGCAAGTCGCAAAGTTAATCCTCAATGAAGTGAATGCCGGCCAGATTCGCGCTACTGATGATGAAATTCTAGATTTGTTTGTGGCAATTAATGATCCGGATTTATTGAATATCCGCGTCCCGGATGAGGTTCTCGTTGCAGCGCAGAAGCTCGAAGCAGCAGCAGCGACTCGGGCCGTCAATCCACTTAAAGATGAATTTGCACATCAACAGTCCACTGAAACGGCTGATTTGATTTTGCGGACCGATCGGGTTGTAGGCCCCATTAATAACGAATTTATCGAGCTAAAGCCACCACCAGATGTCTATGGTGCCGACCGCACCAACGGAATCGAATTTTTTAGGCCAGAAGAACTAGAGGTAGATCCGGAACGTTTCCAATTCAAAAGCGCTGGCCTAGGTGATCCTGAAGGTGTTACGGGAAGGCTTAATGAAGTAACCGAGTGGAACCCTGATCAAGCAAACTTGTTAATTGTTTATGAATATGAAACAGGTCGAAAAGTTGTAGTCGATGGACATCAACGGCGGAACCTGGCGTTACGGATCAAAAAAGCGGACCCGAAACAAGATCCAATTCTCCCAGCCACCGTTTATAAAGAAGCGGATGGTTTTAGTGAGGACTGGGCGAAAGTACGCGCTGCCATCAAAAACATCGGCGAGGACCAGTCCTCAATTATGGATGCGGCCGTGATCCTTCGGATGGACACGTCCAATATTCGGGCGCCACGCGGTTACAGTGTTGAGGTGAAGATACCGCAACATTCCGCCGTCTATCGGCATGCGACTGGCCTATCGAAATTGTCGGATGACGCCTTCGCATATATTCATAACGTAGAAATCGACGAAGAGTATGCGGCCGCTGTTGGTCGGATCGTGGACGATCCCGAAAAGCAGTTATTGATCCTGAATCTATTGACGAAAATGCAAAACGAGGGATCGGTAAAAATTAAAACGATGGATGAAGCTGAATCGATTATTCACCAGGCTAACATGGCAGATTTCGCCGACGCCGATGGATCACAGGTCGATATGTTTGGGGCAGCGACGGACCTGATGTTCCATGAGCGCGCGCAAATCCTAGCAAAGGCCAAGTCCGAGATTAGAAAGGATGCATCGTTGTTCGACCGATTGATTCAGATGTCGGGTCGCATTGAACGAGTTGAGGGCAATACCTTAAACAAACCTTCGAACGTGGAGACTAGAGACAGTGCCAAGGAAGCGTTACAAATCATCGACGATCAAGCGAACTACGCCGGGGGGGCGCTCAACGAAGCCCTTAACAACAGTGCAAGAGAGCTCAGAGAGGGTGGACGTATCGCAGCCGTTAGCCGCGCTTTTGTCGACCATGTCCGAGAAGGAATTGACGATGGCAGTATTGGAGGGAATGCAATTGGCGGAGCTCGGCGCGCTGATGAACCTCAAGCGGCGCCGGGCGAAATTAGCGATGAGTTAGATACTTTTGAAAATCCGTATTCGGGCCAGGGCGTAAGGGCTGAAGGGGATGCATTCGTCGAGGAGCTCCAGGCGGAAACGCCTAGTGCCGCCGGTGCGCAGGAATTGAAAGAGCTCATCGAGGGCGGCGCAACTTTCGACCAAATCGCCAAACATCCTTCGGTCGTTGCTGCAGTGATCGAAATGGAAGCAATTCCAAAAACGAATGAACTTCCAGGTTTCGGGACTGAATCGTTCTGGAAGACTCGCCAATATCACTTTGGTCCGGCCGGTGATCGAGCTCGACTTGAAGACCTCACAATAGGAATGCGAAACGCCGTTAATCGTTTATATGATGATTGGAAGGGACAATACGGACCTGTTCTACAAGAAAAGCGAGCCGTTATTTTCCTTGGCCCTCCCGCATCTGGAAAATCGTTTTTTGCTGAACTGCTTGCCAAAGAACGTCGCGCGATGATCATCGATTCCGATGAAGTTAAAAAAATCATTCCAGAATATAACGAAGGCGTAGGATCTTCAGCCGTCCATGTGGAAAGCACTGGAATGAATGCGAAAGTTTTAGCCAAGGCGATCTCAAATGGCGATAACTTAATTGTGCCGAGGACTGGCGCGTTCAAAGGGACTGGTGAATTTTCTGAGGAAATCGCCGAAACGATGGAATTATTAAAAAACAACGATTATACGGTTGATTTGATCAGCATGAACGTGAGCCCGGAGACTGCGTTTCGCCGAATGATGTTGCGGTTTATAGAGAAAAACCGGCTGATTCCGCCAGAGATTTTCCGGAAGATGGGAAATAGTCCCGAAAAAACGTATCATAACCTTAAGAACAGAGCACACGCTTATGCCCAAATCGAAAACGAAAGCGGGATCGGAGAGCCTAAAGGAGTCCTTGACGAATCCGATTCCGGACAACCTTTATCTGACTTTACCGGGCGGCACGACTTCACCGGATTATTTCGAGATCGAGAGATTACACTCGGTATGGCTCCGGGAAGCACTGGACGAGTTGTCCAAAGAGAGCTCGAAAACTTAGAGATAGCGCCCGAAGATCTGCGCATTCCCATAGACGAGATCACCGTTGATGGTGAAGGCGTCGAACAAGTTTCCCTCCGATATCTGACGCGTTCAGAAGCGTTACAGGAAATCGAGCAAGATACCGTTATGCTCGATCGACTCCGTGGATGCGTACCCGCGTGAGCTTCCTCGAGTGCATTGCGAACGCCGTCGATGAGAAAAAAATCTCTCCGGAACGCGCACAAGCAGCGAAAGAGACATTCGAGCAGCTCGAGGCTGATTTTAGGGGCGACGGCCATGGCGAGTTGGCCGCTGCAGACCGGGCCGCGAAGGCGACGTTCGATCAGCTCGAGGCCGACGCTATTCACAAACGCCGTGTGTTGCGTCTTCAAGCGCTGACCAGTCAGAGAGTTTTTAATAATATTGCTCGCTACAGAACCCGGCGTAATGACGGGCGACCTGGGGCGGGGGCGTCTGCCCATATCAACAACGATCACAACAGTCAATTCCCAGACTTACATTATCGGCAACGGGCGATTGCGAACGCCGCATTTTCGCAGATTCACAAAATCCTGCGACGCAACTCGCCAGGCATGTTCGGACAAATTCGAAATAAAGCTGAAATTTTAGATCTTGTCAGGGCTGCGTTTGGAGAAAAAGGGGTGTCAGTCGCCGCCCGTGAGATGGCCGAATCCTGGGGTCGAGCGGCTGAGAGGTTACGGCTGAGGGCAAATGAGGCGGGAATGCGGATTCCCTCACTCGAAGGCTGGGGTCTCCCACAAATTCACGATCACGACAAAATCACCAGTGTCGGATTTGATAAATGGCGGGCAGCGTTGATTCAAAACGATTGGCTCGATTGGGACCAGATGATCGACTATCGGACCGGTCAGCGATTGTCTGTTGCAGAGCGCGAAACTGCCTTGCTGCACGCTTACGAAAATATCCGAATGGATGGTCTCGGTGGTGACCCCACGAGACGGCGCGCATTACACAACCGTCGCAGCGATCATCGATTCTTCAAATTTAGAAACGCCGATGCATGGTTCGAATATCAGCAGGCTTTTGGAAATCCGAACAGCTACGAGGTAATGATCACGCACATCCAGTCGATGTCTAAGGATATTGCTGAGCTCGAAATTTTCGGACCAAATCCTACAGCAACCCGTTCGGCTATGCGTGCTTTCGCCGAGAAACGTGCAAAGGCGCTCGATCAGAAGTTCGGTGGAAACAAATATACCGACGAGGTCGCATCCGATCTGGATACGTTCGATGAGCTCTATTTGAACTGGCGATACGGCGTTCGAATTGGAAGTCGCCGCATGAAAGCATTTTGGGGAACAACCCGGAACCTCATCACCTCTAGCTTTCTTGGTTCCGCACCCATTACAGCGATTTCCGATATTTGGACCGCACGCATGACAGCCAGCCTTTTGGGCATGAGCGCTACAAAAGTCATGATGCGATACGTGCGAGAAATGGCGGGCACTCGGCATCGAACGGAAATGGCAGCACGTGCTTTGATGCCGGCGATGAGTTTACTCGAGGTGAACACGAATGTTCTCAGGCTCTTCGGGGAGTCAAGCGGACCTGAGTGGTCGCGGCGGGTAGCTGACAGCGCATTGAAATTCTACGGTTTGAATCGGGTGACCGAGAAAATGCGCCAGGCTTTCGGCTTTGAATTTTACAGTTTTATCAGTGGTATGTCTGACAAGAAATTTTCGCAACTGCCGAAAGGGCTGCAAGAAGGCTTTGCCCGGTACGGGATTAACAAGGCCGGCTGGGATGCGATTCGTGGCACCGAAAAAGTTGATATCGGCGGTGGCAAATGGATTTTGCCCGATCAAATTAAAGACGAGGAGCTCGCCTCGCAACTAACCGCAATGCTGTTACGTGAGATCGATCAGGCTGTGCCGACAACGAGCGGTCGCGCGAAACATATTCTAACGGGGCGGGTTAGGCAGGGCACCATTGTCGGCGACCTGGTTAATAACGCAGCGCTATTTAAGAGTTGGCCAGTGACGATCGTTGTGGAAAACCTGGCCCGATTCGCATCTCTGCCGGGAAGCAATTCTCGAAGGGCCTGGGTGATCGCGGAATATCTAATAGGCGGCGCGATCATCGGCGGTTTGGTTCTGCAGCTGAAAGCGCTCAAGGATGGCAAGGATCCGCGCGACATGCGAGATCCCAAATTCTGGATGGCGGGAAGCATGCAAGCCGGTGGGCTTGGAATCATTTCCGATTTTTTATTTGCCGATGTCAATCGATTCGGCGGGAGCAAAGGCGAGACACTCACCGGGCCTGTCTATGGGGTTGCTGACGACATCCTCAATCTTAGTTTCGGAAACGCTGCCGATTTAGCGTTTGGTGAAGAACCGAATTTCAAACTCGACGCCTTCAACTTTGCGGTGAGAATGGCGCCAGGCACAAACGCCTGGTATCTGAAACTCGGTCTGGAAAGAATGGTAATCGACCGAATGCGCGAGATGATAGATCCGCGAGCTCATCGGAGGTGGCGCGCAAAAATGAAATTTCATTATCGAAATTACGGACAAAAATTTTTCTGGCGACCCGGCGATCCAACTCCGCATCGTATGCCCAATTTGAAAACAGCAATCGGTGACAAATAAAAGGTAAACATTATGGCTGACTACTCTATAACTGCGGTCGCAAGACGAGTCGTCTACTCTGGGTCGGCGGGCACGGGGCCGTATAATTTTTCATTCCCAGTTCTGACGAGTAGCGATATAGACGTTTACAAGGATGCAGCAAAGCTCACCGAGACGACGCATTACACGGTGACAGTTTCTACAACCGACGGGACTGGATCCGTTACTCTCGCGGATGCTGCGACCTCAGATCACACCATCACGATAGTCGGCGCCCGTACGGTGGAGCGAACAACTGACTTCGTGACCGCCGGAGATCTGTTAGCGTCGTCTCTCAATACCGAATTGGACTCGCTCACTATTTTTAATCAACAAGCGGCTGAGGCTAGCGATCGAGCGTTGCGCGCTCCGGTGACTGATCCAGTCAGTATCAATATGGAGTTACCGGCAAAAACGGCTAGGTTAGGTAAATATCTGGCGTTCAACTCAAGCACGGGTAATCCGGAGGCTGGGCCGGACACGGATGACGTTGCATCAATCGCGTCGGTTACCGACGAGATTACAGCGCTCGCGGCGAAGACGACTGAGCTTGGAAGACTCGGGACAGCGGATGCCGTAGCGGACCTCAATACATTAGGGACGGCAGATGTCGTTACCGACCTCAATACATTGGGGACAGCGGACGCCGTGTCAGACATGAACGCATTAGCAGCGATCGCCGGAAATATCACGACTGCCGCCGGAATCTCAGCGAACATAACGACGGTCGCTACGAACGCGGCGGCGATTAATAACGTTGCGTCTCAGGCCATTGGATATACCTGGTCGAATAGCACAACGATGGCTGATCCGGGCGCCGGGGCAATTCGTTTTAATCACGGAACTGTTGGGAGCGTGAGCGCTATCGCGATTGATGACGCCGACAGTGGCGGCGCCGATGTCTCGCCATACATTATCACCTGGGACGATTCGACGAATACCACGAAAGGGTATTTAACTCTTCGAAAGGGTGGCAGCACGACGGTATTCGCGATTTTCAGAATTACCGGGCTCACCGACAACAGCGGCTGGTCACAGCTCGCCGTTGCGCACGTCGCCTCCGGAGGGAGCTGGACGAATGGTGATGTGGCGCATGTAGAGTTTTCGCGTGCGGGTGATGCCGGGACCGGGGCGATGACATCGTTCACCCTCTCCGATGGATCCACAACTCAGACTGTTGAAAATTCAAATACTGTCACGTTTGCCGCTGGAGAGGGTCTGGATGTAGCTGTTTCAGCTACCGATACCATTACCTACTCGGGGGAAGATGCAAGCACATCGAATAAAGGCGTGGCGAGTTTTTCATCGAGTCATTTTTCGGTGTCGAGCGGAGCTGTTTCGTTAGCGACGGTGCCGGTGGCCAAGGGTGGCACGGGCATAACCGCTGCAGGCACGAGTGGAAACGTGCTGACGAGCAACGGAAGTGTTTGGTCCAGCGCAGCGCCGGCTAATACGATGAAGTTTATATCGAGCGCCACGGCATCGAGCGATTCGACGGTCGAGTTCAACAATTTGTCGAGCGATTATGCAGCCTACCTTGTGGTCATCGTCGGGTTGATTCCCGTTACAGACGCCACGCATCTGTATTTGCGAACTAGCACAGATAACGGCTCGAGCTTTGACTCGGGAGCGAGCGATTATCGATATACCGGCATATCAACTCAGAGTGGTAATACGACTCTGAGCTCTCATCAAGGCGCGAGCGCTGCACAAATCTCGCTCACACGAGAAGCTATGGACAGCGATGTGTCACACGTGAATTTCAATTGCAATCTGTGGATATATGACCCGACCGATGCGCAATCCACCTTCTGTAATTGGAGCCTCGCGCACGAGCGAAGCAGCGCGACTTTGACCTACACGGCTGGAGCCGGTGATCGAGATGCTGCCGGGGCCGTCGATGCTATTCAATTTCTGTGCAGCAGTGGAAATATTGAGAGTGGTCAGTTTTACCTCTACGGGGCCAAAAAAACGTAATGACAACGAAACTAATCAACGGGAAAAGGGTTGACGTTCTAGACACCGAGGAAGCTCGACTGCGGGCCGAGTGGGCCGAGGCGGATAAACGTCGGGCGCGTTATTTAGAACGCGAAGCCGCGATGGCTTATAGGCGCCGGCGAAAATCTCGATACTTGTCTGAGCTAGGAACGGAGCCAGGTGAGTTCGAAAACGTAATCGGCGATCTACTCGATATTGTTATATCACAACTCGCAAGTGTGTCGAGCTCGAAGACCGAGGAATTCGAAACGCTAGTTACAAAAATTCAAAGCATCAAAACAGCAATCCCGAAGTGACTCTTGGGACCAACGAATTCCTCCAGATCACACTCCTCCTCTGCACAATCGGAGCGAGCTGGGGTGTCGTGCGAAGCAATGTTCAGCGTCTTCTCTCCGACCTTTCAGATCAACGGCGAGAGCTGGAAGCGTTAGGCCGGCGCGCCGATGAGCTCGAGCAGCAATCCAAAGTTCTCGAGCATCAAATGTCCGTGCTCGGATCAATCCTCTCGCCATCTTCACTCAAGGAAGCGAACAGGGAAATGGCCGAATTGAAAGCTCGTGTCGACATTAACACGCGTGATGTGATTGCTCTGCAAAAAATGCACAACGGGAATCATCCGAGTGTTGCCCATACTTAATGCTTTAACACCGTTGCTCGGGACCGTGATCGACCGCGTGATTCCCGATAAGGCTGCCGCCGAGCGAGTGAAAGTTGAGCTCGAGTTACAGGCCGCCCAGGTCGAGGCCGACGTGCAACGCGCGCAGCTCAGTCTCGCGAAGGAAGATGCGAAATCGGGAATCGGTGGATTTCGTTGGGGGGCCGGCTGGCTATGCGTGATATCACTGGCCTATGCATGGATCATTCGGGATATTCTGATCTGGATGCTGGCACTCAGCGGAAGCGTTGTGCCGCCGCCACCACCACTCGATGCATCGGCTCAATATGTAATGCTAACCGGGATGCTCGGGCTTAGCGGTGTCCGAGCGTTCGACCTGGCGCGTGGCACGCGAAAGTGAAAATGCACAGGATCATTGATGAGCTTAAACATTTCGAGGGATTCTCATCAACGGCCTATCGCTGCCCAGCCGGGTATTGGACGATCGGATACGGGCGAAACATTGAGAGTAGCGGTCCCGGCATAACGACGGAGGAGGCATCACTGCTGCTGCGCAATGACGTGACCCGATCGATCGATGAGGTCTGCAGAGCTTTTCCGTGGGTGCAAGGACTCGACGAGCGTCGAGCAGAAATTCTCACTCAGCTCTGCTTTCAATTGGGACTTTCCAGGCTCCAGAAATTCAAGAAAATGCTGGCCGCCCTAGAAACAGAGGATTTCGATCGCGCAGCCGATGAGCTTCTCGACTCACGTTTCGCGCAGCAAGTGCCGACACGCGCGAAGCATTTGGCAGATGTTCTCAGGGGGCCAGGAAATGCTTAACGAATTGATTTTATCGGTAATGCTCAATACGACCTATGTCGGCGCTACCGTGATCGAGGCCGAAACGCAAGAAGAGGGAATGAAAATCTGTATGCGAGAGCATGTTCTCGGATTCGAGCAATTTTACGATCGAATGATTGAGCCGGAGCGTTTAATGGCAATCATGAAAGAAACGGAGAGGAGGAAATTTTGTTTCGGCTATGGGGCGGCGGGCGATCGACGAGGGAACCACCGATTCCAATGCTTCGGCGTGATCTGGCCAGGTTCTCCAGCAGTCCAGATCGAGAAGCGCTGTGATTTCATTTTCGAAAAATCTTTCGATGATTATGCGAAATGGCTGGCTCAAGAAGGACTCCTCGAGACTCAGACCGACTCAAAGGTCGACTGAGAAATCACGCGCGCGGCGACATCGCGGAACTTTACGCAGAGCTGTACTTCATCGCGCAAGGCTTCTGGGTTGCGAGAACAATGCATTCGACGTGCCCATATGATCTGGTTGTTGCAAATGAAGAAGGACAAATAAACCTGATCGACGTGAAAACCTCCTACATAAGATCGAGAGGAAAATTCGCCGGCTATGCCCGACGCCGGGCGCGCACACCAATACAAAGAAAGCTCAACGTCGCTCTTATTTATGTGGACACTGAAACGGGTGAAGTCACACTCACTCGGAAAACGCGAGATCTGATTTTTGGGATGACGAGAGTTGTATAGGTTGTACAAGTTGTACACCTATGTGAGGGCTGCCGTCACAGCCATACCGCGTGAAAAAAGCAAAATCTCAGCAAAAGAGGTTAGGTGTGGCTACTACTAACATCGGTACATTCTACGAGTTCTTCGCGGGGGGAGGCATGGCTAGAGCTGGCCTCGGCCCCAGATGGGTGTGCCGATTCGCTAACGATATCGACCCGATGAAATCCGCCGTTTATCGTGAAAACTGGGGCGGAAGCGAGTTCGTCGAGTCCGACATTCGGAACGTAAGAATAGCTGACCTTCCGGGCCAGGCTGATTTGGCTTGGGCATCATTTCCGTGTCAAGACCTTTCGCTTGCCGGCTTGGGTCGCGGGCTGAATGGTGAGCGGTCCAGCACATTCTGGCCCTTCTACGAGTTGATAAATGCTTTGTCACGGGAAGGTCGGGGTCCGAGGTGTCTCGTAATCGAGAACGTATGCGGCGCACTCACATCCCATAATGGCAAAGACTTCGGCGAGATTGCGTTAGCTCTCGCATCGATTGGTTATCGGTTCGGGGCGGTCGTGATGGATGCGGCTCAATTTGTTCCCCAGTCCCGCCCTCGGCTCTTCATTCTTGCTGTTCGAGCTGACGCGGACCTCAAAAACTCGCTCACCTCAAGTCAGCCAGACCCGCAATGGCATTCGACAGCTGTTGTTCGGGCTCACTCTGGGCTGCATGACCGCTGCAAAGATCGATGGATTTGGTGGCGAATACCGGCAGCACCTAAGAGCAATGTCCGTCTGGTAGATTTAATCGAAGAGGACCCCGAAGGGGTTGATTGGAATACCAGGGAGCAGACGAGTTATTTGCTTAGCCTTATGAGTGAGGTCAATAGGGAAAAGGTTAGGGCCGCGAGGCGTGCTTGCGAACGCATGGTCGGTACCGTGTATCGTCGCACTAGACCCGATGGAAACGGTGGGCGGGTACAGCGGGCGGAGGTTCGGTTCGACGGCGTGGCGGGTTGCCTGCGAACTCCTGCGGGTGGTTCAAGTCGCCAGACAATCCTGGTTGTTGAAGGACGACGCCTGCGCTCTCGATTGCTTTCGCCACGCGAGGCTGCCCGATTGATGGGACTTGGCGATGAGTACGTCCTGCCTGAACGCTACAATGACGCATATCACGTTGTCGGTGATGGTTTGGTAGTCCCAGTGGTAAAGCATCTCGCAGAGCACATCCTTGAGCCGCTGTTGACCAATTTCGATCACTGGGGGCCTGTGATTACCCTAAGATTCCCCTAAGATTATCTTGAATTATC
>VTLG01002502.1_pt1 | contig 28305 bp, 31 predicted proteins | sample 4694571 | NCBI WGS metagenome assembly VTLG01 (sample SAMN12604809, study PRJNA352737) | marine metagenome | biome: ENVO:00000447; feature: ENVO:00000209|ENVO:00000569|ENVO:01000036; material: ENVO:00002151; isolation source: viral sequences binned using virsorter ...
CTATATATAATATATGGATGCCTAAAAGGGTCCATGTAATCTTGCTTTAATAGGAGGTTAATATGAACGAGCTAGATATAATACGTAACCATTTTCTTGGTTTTCACAATGACTTTTTTGATAACTTTAGAAGAGTCTCAACTTATCCACCCTACAACATAAAAGAAAAAGATGACAAAGGTGTCATTGAATTTGCTGTTGCAGGTTTCAATGATAATGATTTAAAAGTTGAAGTTAAAGAAAATACTTTAAGTGTCCATGGATGCAAAGAGGATAAAGATTCTGATGAATTTTTCCATAAAGGAATTTCAAATAGAAGCTTCACAAAAAGTTTTCAACTTCATAAACAGATCATTGTTGATGGTGCAAAACTAAAAGATGGTATTTTAAGTGTGAAATATCACCGTGAGATTCCAGAATCGGAAAAACCACGCAAAATTGACATCAAAAAGGGCTAAATCCATTTAAACACTGTTTTTTAACGCCTCAGTGCAGAAAACAGGTTTTGTAATGGTTTATCCTACCCAAGACCTGTTTTCTTTATTCTCGCTTAATTATGGGATTAAAAATTTCCTAGAGGTCGTGTTAAATGGCCGATTCCTACCATTCCTCCACGATTTTTTAATTCTACAGCACCTTGCATAATTTCTTTTGGAGGGTTGATAGTATTATCAATTTTTAACATAATTAAACGATCATCATCAGTTAATTTAATTTTTCTATCGTTAGCCAAAGTTTCAAGTTTTTTAGAAAAGGTAACATCTTTACTACCTAATATAAATCCAGATTGTAAATCACCTACTTGTGTCACTGTTTGTCCTTGAACTCCTAACGCATCCATTCTTTCACTAATTTTTTTTATTTCTCTTAAGATTTTAGTATCTCCTGTTTCGGTATATAATTTTTCTAAGTCTCTTGCTTTACGCTCTAATTCTTTTTGCATTCCTGCTTTCTTACTCACATTAATTGTGCTTAAATCAATATACATTTCATCTGAATCACCACCTTTACCTTGTTTTGATTTACTTACTCTTCCTTTTCTAATTTGACCTCCCTCAAAAGTGTGAGCTATTTGAAATGTTACGTTTTCATCTGGAATAATTTTTTTTATTAAAGCCTGCACGGCAGGATCATCTCTTAACTGTATTCTTTTATTTTCTAAAACTTTAAATTTTTCAAAATTTTCATTTAATTTAGTTCCGGGTGTATTTAAATCTTCAAAATCGTATTTTTTAAAAAAACTATTTGGATTATAAAGATTTTTAGTATCTTCTGATAAACGTATAAAATTAAGATATTTAAAAGTAGGATCTGAAAATTTTAAAGAGTCCACTCCTAATTTTTTAGCAACTTCTTTTTTAAAATTTGTTTCAGCATTTTTAAATGCACTATCCTTTGATTTTGAAATTGGAAATAATTCTTTGTTAACTACTGTTACTTCATCTATTCCTGTTTTTTTACCTTGAACTATTTTTCCTGCAAAAAATCGATCTGTTAAATCATCCCACGTACCAATGCCATCTTTCCATTCTGGAAATAAATCAGGATTACTATCATAAATTTGTTGTTTTGTTTCTTTACTTCTAAACCAATCACTAGATAATATTGGAGTGCCATCTTTATCTTTTGGAGCAGAGTCATAAATCTCTTTTAGTTTTTTATTAACATATTGTCTTTGACTAGATATTTCCATTTCTCTTTTTGTAGGGCCTCTACCTGTTCCTCCCATTCCGGGCATTCCACTACCTGCTCCGGGATTTTCTACTTCTCTCTTCATAAGATTCATATTAATTGTATCATCAATGCCTATTACACCACCTGCTAAAGCTGGCTGTGGCCCCATTGCTTCTGCTTCTTTTATCGCCTTATTAATCATTCTTTTAACTGCTGGACCGCCAGCGTCTATAAGAGCTGAAGCATATGGCACTGCACCGGCTGCTGCTAAAAAAGATAATCCATATAATTTTATTTTATTTACAAATCCTTCTGCTTCTTGCGCTGCTTTTGCTGCTCTCACAGAATCTCTCGCTGATAGATAATCACCAGATCCGGGAGTAAAATAAGCTAAAGCTTCTAAGCCTCCTCCTTCTCCTAAAATAGCTCTTTTTAAATTTGCTATGCTAAAACGACTAGGATCAGCATTTTCTGGATCTTGATTTATTTCATCATCAAACTCGCCTTTTGGACCACCTTGACCTACATCGCCGTATTGACCTTCTTCAGCAGCTCTCACAATTCCTTCTGATTGTGCCGCCGCCGCTCTTTTACGTTTTATTTCATCTAGAATATCTTGACGAGTTTTAGGATCTTTTAAATCTACCATAATCTATAAATACGTTATAGCGCCTGCTATCCACAGGGCACCAAAAAATATGTACACTATTGTTACAGGTTCCATTAATCCCACTTCGCTTTTGCACGAAGCGCCCATCTTTCAAATGCTTCTGCATCTATATCTTTTTTTACCATCGTCGCACCTTCTGGTATTTCATTGTGAAGGGATATTACCTCCCCATCTTCTATATGCACAATACCCGGTCCACAAAAGGCATCTTTAACAAATTCTGTATTCTTTTTCTTTAGTAATCGTACTTCTTTCATACAAGAAGATAATGACTTCATAGGAATATATTGTGTCATTTGAGTTTCTTGGTCATTCATGTTCCCAAAAACAAACATAAGTATTACGCTAATGACTTCCATTTTGCCTCACTTTGTCTTCGAGCTTTTCTGTATCTAAAATTAATTTTTCTATATCTTGTTGTGCTCTTTTTATATTTACGGTATTACTCATCATACCCTCCATTTCTTCTTGCATGGCTTCAATTTGTGTAGCCATAAATTCTATAAGCATGTCTTGTTGAGCATCAGCGGGTAAACTACCCATTTCACCACGAGGCCATTTTATACGGAATTCCGTATTTTTCTCAACGTCAGCAATCATCAATTTACCATTTGTCTCTATATTATTTAAGCGTTCAATAATCCCAAAATAACTATACACGCCTATTGCAACGGCCGCGAGAATACTTAAAAGATTTCTCATAGGCATACTTACACTTGTATTATCCGATACTTTCATCATCTTTCCTATCATATATTTTTTTACTCTTTACAACTTTTGGTTTGTATTGAGGTGTGTACAATTCTTTAGCAACAGGATTATTCTTTTTCATTGCCCTATTACGTTTTGTTAAAAACCATTTATATTGTTTATTAGCCACCCATTGCTCCTAAAGGATTTTCTAATGCTAGTTTAATTCTTTTTTCCATTTTTTCTTCTAGTTCTTTTTGTGCTTGTTTAAGTCTATCTTCTAATTTTTTCATGTCATCTTCAACAGTATCAATAGTAACTTTAAGCTCTTTAGCACTATCTCTAGAATCTTCTTTTACTTGCTGCTCTACATCATTAACAATTTTCTCAACACGTCTTACATCTTGACGAAGATCATTCTTTAATTCGTTTGCAACATCTGACACCAGTCTTATTTCTGCCATCATCATTTCCATTTCTTGCATAAGCATGTCAATCTCAGTCTGAATTAGGTCAGTCTTACTTTCCATTTCTTTTTTTGTAAGTGCAATCTCTTTATCAAAGCCAGATAAATCCGGTGCCACATATTCTTGTATTTGATCTTTCATGTTTAGGTAGTCTTTGTAAAATTCAAAGCCACCCCATAAAGCACCGCCTGCTGTGGTTAGCGCTGTCAAGATAACAAAGATCTTACCACCTCTAAATTTAATACCGCCTACTTCTACTTCTGCCATTGTTGCATCACCATATCGTTCATTAACCCGTCACTTCCTGCAAACAAGAAATAACTAGCTATATTATTATCAGATATAAACGCATCAGGCAAACTCTCATCGCTGAAAAATCCAGCCCTATCGTTTAGTTTTTGTTGTGATTCAAAAAAGGTCTTTGTGTTACCCAACACTTGCATCACAATAAGTGTTTTTAATTGATTTTGTGAATCATATCTACCCTTATCTCCCATTTTTTTTACTATTTTTTTCGCTGCTTTTTCCTTTTTAGACTCTGGTTTTTTCACAGGTTTCTCTTCGGCTTCACCCTTATCCTCTGGTTCTTCCATATCTTCTGGTTGCTCCTCATCTGCATCAGCCTCTGGTGCGCTTTCTTCCGCTTCTGGCTCTTCTGCCACGTCTTCTTTAGGCTCGTCAGCAGGTTCATCACTAGGTTCATCAGCGGGTTCTGGCTCAGCTTCGGTTTCTGGTTCTGGTTCATTTACTGGTTCCTCCATTTCTGGTTCGGGTTCCGTGGTCGGTTCTGGTTCTACCTCTATCTCTGGTTCCATTTCTGGCTCTGGCATTTCCATATCCATATCCATTTCCATATCCATTTCCGGTTCTGGCATTTCTATATCCATTTCAGCCATTTCTATTTCTGGCATTTCCATTTCCATATCCATATCCGGCATTTCCATTTCCATTTCTAAATCCATTTCCATGTTCATTTCCATTTCCATTTCCATCTCTACGGTGGCAATTTCCATGTTCATTTCCATCTCTGGCATTTCTAAATCCGGCATTTCAAAATCTATCTCAAAATCAAAATCCATTTCCATTTCCATCTCTACAGTTTCATATGACATATTCATATCTGGTTCATCAAATTCTGGTTCGAAATACATGTCATCACCCGGCGACTCTATAACATCATTATGTTCAAATATATTTTCTACAATATCTATAACTTCTGTTTCTGTACTACCACCATACGCTACCCACATTTCAACACTAAGTATATGTTCTGTTACTATTGTGTTAACCACGTTATATAATACGTTGACAGTGACATCATCAAAGAGTGGTCCAATGGCCAAGTTTATATCACGGCCACCCACCTCTACAATTATTGTTGTAATTGATCCTGCAAAATCAAAACCTCCTGAGTACTCTTGAAATCCACTTGCAACACCAGATTCTGATAATATGTCAGTACCACTAAATACCGATGTATTACCATTCTTACCTGTAATGTGCATATAGATACGATCTTGCGCATCTCTTTTATCTACTTTTATTGTGTAATTTGTTCTTCCACCATTTTCTATGTCTAGTTCTGATATATCAACGGTGTTGATAAATGTTGTACCCATACCAGATACACCCATTGTTGATGTTGAATTACCGCTGCCTGTTATTTGTGCACACTTATCAGTTCCTAGATTGTAGCAACTATTGCCAGACGGCATTGATGCTGGTCCTTGGCCTCCCCAGTCCAAATCCATGTCCCCTTCATATTTAGATGATGAAACATAATCATTATCACCATCAAGTATATCACCTGAATCAGGATTTGTTGTAGTTACTGTTGTGGTTGTTGTGGTTGTTTCTGTGGTTACTGTATAACCATCAGCTTCATACTCAATAGTTTCTATTTCATCTATGACGATTGTTTCTTCAACACCCGGAGTACATAATCCTGTTGCTGTAACAGGACATTCAGCTCTAAGGGAAGAAGGCCACGATGCCAGAATGCATAGCCATGCCAAATAAAACAAACTTCGCAAACTTTTGCCCATCGGTTAATCCTGTCGTTTTTTGTTCATCTTTAATATCTTGTTCTACTTTTTCAAATACTACACTGCCTTCTGGTATTAAGTCTGAGTTAGCTTCCCAACCCTCTTTTGCTTCTTCACCAATAGCACCCATGTACGGACAATAAGTACCTGCCATATACATGGCGTCCCATACTCTAGGATCAGCACATAATGTTGACACCGCGGCAACTTTCATGCCCATAGAATATAATGACCGTGATAGTTTTATACGTTCACAATTTTCGTCCGTGATTGTTACACCTGTTGCTAAACCTAGTATTTGTGTCTGGACCGCGGTCGATGCCGCAGTCTTACAGATATCAGAATTATTAACTACAACGCTTGGTGCGTTAGCCGTGCTTGGTGTATTATTAGTAACTACTGTAGATGAGACTGTGTTGGTATCAGCGCCTTTGGCACTAGTAATTGCACCAAAAACTAAGACAAAGGTTAAGACAAAGAATAGTATTCTCATTATCTACCACCCATAATTTTCATTAATGTCCATAAAGCACCTACTACAGCGCCTACAATTAATAAAACTTTAATCCCCCCAAGTCCCATGTTCGTGTGTTTGTTTAAATCGCGTACTTGCTTTTGCATGATACCTATATCTTCACGGATGTATTTTACATCCGTTTTAAGTTCGGCTATTTCTTTTTCCCACTCAGCCATAATATTTATTTAAATTATCATACCAATTTGCAAAGTTTGGTTGTATTCCTTGATTTAAGTAATGACCCGGATATTGTGGTCCAAATTGTGGGGCTAATGATGCCCAATCTAAACCTGCTATTCCTGTTCCATATGTTGGAAATGGTGTAGGTGTAGGTGTTAAATTTACTGCATCATTTTCATTTTCATTTTCATTTTCATTTTCATCTTCTACTGGTTGTGATTCTCCACCGGTATTCCACCACGACGGCTCTCTTCTATCCATTTGGTTATTTTGGCCATATACTGGCGTAGATGTATCTTCAAAGATTCTTTGATTAGCTCTCCAATCTGCCCATTCGGGTTTTGTGCCAAAAATATTTCCAAAATTTCCAAATAAATCTTTTCCCATTGTTTTAGCATCTTGTGGAATCAATCCCGAAAGACCTTGTCCTGCTTCTTTTAATATACTCATCATTGGTGTTGCTAATTTACTAACACCCGAACCGCTTGACCAAGGAAAAGTATCTTTATAGAGTTGATTACCCGCCGTTGGATCAGCAGCCATAAGTTGTTGTCTAAATTGAAAATATTGATCTGGTGATAAACCTAATCGTAATTGTTTAGGATCAAGACCTTTTAAATATGCTGCGGTAGAAGTAGCACCTTCCGCGGCATCAAGACCACCTATACCAGCAAATTTATTTAATGCGTCTAATCTATATTGCGCTGCTTCTGCAAGTGCTTGTCTTTCTTCAGGACTTCTATATTCTCCAGTAACAGGATCGTACATAGGGATATCTTCAACATTTGTTGGTCCTATTAGTTCTGCATCTGTTTCTTCAGTTCTTGCTCCAAGGCCCCCGCCTCTTTCAACGGCGACACCGGATAAGTAATTCATTAGTACTTTAGCTTGTTCTGTATCTAAAAAGTCTTCTCCGTATTTAGCTGTTAAACGATCTAGTTGTGATCTTAGTTTATGTTGTCCTTTTGGTGTTACCCAGTTTTTATCACCTACATAATCATCTAATACTTCTCCGTGTAAATACTTTGAAATTATACCTTGTTTTTTATTTTGTTCTTTTTCTAAACGTACTCTTTCTGCTTCTGCCGCCGCTTCTTCTGCTGCTTTTTTTGCTTCTTCTACTGCTCGTTTTTCTGCTGCTTGTTGCGCGGCTAATGTTGCGGCTTCATCTTTAGCCCAACCTTGTTGTGTTCCCGGGGGTCCTCCAGTTTGTGTAAAAACTGTATCCATATTTTGACCACCTACAGCTTGACCAGCACCTATGCCATAAGCTTCTGAAGATTGATAACCACCAGAACCGCCGCCGCCGCCGCCACCACCGCCGCCGCCGCCGCCGGTATCTACACCGGATGAAAATACATTTTCACCACTTCCACCAGAGACGCCACCACCGGGTACATTATACCAGTCATCTAAACTTTCCAGTCCTGCTGGACCTTGGTTTGGTTGTCCATCCATAGATCCGTGTATGTTTGCTTTTACAAGTAAATCTTTTTCTGCATCTGTAATATATGCTAGTTGTGTTGGCGGTGAATCAGCGTGTGATTGTGCTCTTACAGGAGCTGTTACTTCTGGTTGTTTACCTAAAAAGTTTATTATTCCGCCTTGATTATATGCTAGACCTAACATCTGCATATCTAAAGGTGTTAAGTTTTTTCTTGGACCCGGCATTATGCTACCCTCTGTATTGGTTTACGTGCATTCATAATTCCTCCTTGTGCCGCGAATGTAATTTCGCCCGGCTTGTTAAATAGTGCGGCGCCTTTTGCCATGGTGTTTGGATTAATATTACCTGTTGGCATACCTTGCATACCGGCTGGATTAAATGCACTAGCTAACCTTGATGCTGAATTAACTGTTGGCGCAGAAATTGCTTCTGCTTTATTTTCAACAGGAGCAGGAGCAGTGTCCACAGGTACTGTAGGTGCCACGTTTCTTTCTTCCATTGGTTTATAATTTTGTAAAACTTTTTCATTGTATTCTCTATCTTCTTTTGCTCTTTCTTTATATTCTCTATTATTATCTTCTAAAGCTTGAATTGCTATTTTTTTAAGTTCTGGTTCATTTTCAAATTCTTCAGAAACTAAATCAAAAATTTCTTTAGATGCAACACTTATTCCAGAGGTTTTCATACCAATAGATGGTAATTGTTTTTGACTTGTAAGCCATGCACGTCCTCCGGTTGATGATAAAATTTTTGCAGCTATACGATATTTAACTAATGATGCAGCATTACCTAATCGTAAGTTCATTAAATTATTTAAAATACTTCCAGATATTAATCCACCCGCAGAAGCCGCAACATCTGATGTAACACGTCTACCTGCTTGAATACCTGCAATATCCTCTAGTAAGTCTAATGTTTCATTTCCTAAAATAGCTGTTAACTTATTTCTTGCCAAAGCTTCATCTCCTTTACCAATTTTAAATAAAGCTTTATATAATGTTGGGTGAGGAGGTGTTTGCCCTGATGCAAATTCTTTTAAAATAAGATCTGCATCCGCGGAACGACCAGACTCTAATATTTCTTGAATAACTCTTTTTCTAATGTTCTCTTTTAATCCCGGGGAAAACTTATTCATTGTTTTTATAATTTCATCTGTAGTACCCGTGTTTAAAAGGTGTCTCGTAAACTCAGCAGGATTTACCGCTGTTTCATCTATTTCATTTTTTAAAAAAGGTTTTAAAATTTTATTCCGCCAGTTTTTTTCAGCAGTTCTTTCAAGTGCTATTACTTTTTTTAATTTATTAACTAAGTTACCGCCCATAGCTGATAGTTGTTCAATACTAACAATTCCTCTTTCTCCAGCTAAAACATTTAATAAATTTTTAACTTTTTTATAATCTTTACCTAGTAAAAATTTTTGAACAGATTCTGGTAAATTTGATATTTGATCAGATAGTACTTGAGGATTTGTTGAATCTGCTCCTAATGAACTTCTTGCTTTACGCAACATTTCATTAAACGCTGCTGATTTTACATCTGCTAAAATAGCATTATCTGCTCCGAGCGCTGTTTCAAAAGCTCTAATTGCAGCCGCGTCACCTTGTAATATTGCTGGAACTATAACATTTTCTGCTTGCGAACCATCTTTTAAAATTTTGCTTATAATAGGGTTTGTAAAAATACCACCATTATTTGCTTCATATCTAAGTAATCTATTATATGTTTTTATTACTTCTGGTCCTTGACTTACAAATGCCTCACTAATTTTATTATCTAAACCATTAACTATTTTTGTAATTAATTGATCAGCTTCTGTTGGGATTGTTTCACCCGAATAAGATTCTTGTAGCATTTTTTTATATTTCATTGCTTGATCAACTGATAAATTATTTACATTTTTTAAATCATCTAAAATTCCACCCTTTAATTGTTTTGGTAATATAGTTTTTGTTTCAATTATATTACCATAAGGAGGTTTTGTTTGAGAAGTTGATGTTGTTTTAGTAGGAAAACTTTCTTCTAATTTTTTAGCCATGGAATTAATGTCCGTGGTATCAAGTTTCATATCTCCTTTATAATTAGGAAGTTCCTTCATTTTTGCTTCTATTTTATTGTATTCATCTACATAATTATTTCTTGATTTTTTAACTCCATCTATTATTAAATCACCAGCTTCTTTTGTTTTTACAACTTTACTTCCCGTTGAGGATAAAGACGAAGCAACATTATCTAAAGCTTGATCCGCTTCTGTTTTTATAACGTTTCTTTGATGAGTTATAATTGCTTCATCCTTTGCTAATGATCTACTAGCAAATTCAGAAACTTCTTCCCCAATTTCTTCTGATGTTTTTACAGCGTCTGGGTAAACAACTTTTTTTTCTGTTCTTCCAGCACCAATATCAACTTTTTCAATTTTTGGTTCTATTCCTTTTGCACGTTGTTGCAATTCCGATAATTGTTTTTCAATTATTTCTTTTTGTGTTTTTAATACATCAGCTCCGCCCGGTATTTTTTCTGCAATACCTTCAATACGTTGTATAGTTGGTGACTGTGTAAATAAACCCGGTGTTAATTGTATGTCGCCCATTTTAGGACTGCCATCTTTATTAAATATAATTTTACCTTGTTGATTATATTGAATAACTTGTTTACCAGAAGCAATAGATTTTAAATAATTTTTAACAGCAAGATCACCGGATCCAGCTACAGGCCCAATAAATTTTTGTAAAACTCCTTTTCCTATTTTAACACCGCCTAAAAGTAAAAAATCAATTCCAGCAGCGATTGCAGCTTCCGGTCCTCTTTTCTGTACTATTTGATCTAAAGCATAAATTTGATTTTTTGTGAAGTGACGATTAATTAAATCACTCGCTGAAGCACCTGCAAAATATGATATGCCGGATATCACAGATAAACCCGCTAAACTTATTACCCCACCTGCCGCTAAACCGGGAGCAGCAATTACAGCCCCTGCAACTGCCGCTATATTTGTTGCAATTCCGGGTACTTCACTAATCATATCAAGAAAATCTTTTCCATCTAAACCTAATTCATCAAGCAATAAATCTTGTGGCCCATCTATTGTTGGTATGGTTATAATCATTCCTAATTTAGAAGGCTTGTAATGTAGTATTTGTCCTTGGTCTCTCAACTCATTTAGTGCATTTAATTTTGCTTCTTCTCCACTTTGACGCCCTACTTCTTTTCTAATATTAGCTGGTGCTCCTGCTGTAACATCAACACCTGCTTCTTGTAATTCTTCAATTGAGTCTGCAAGTTCAGCGTCTAATTCCATAAAACCATACTTATTCATAAGAATAGGATCTGATTTTATTTCATCTGGATCAACAGGTCTTCCAATTTCTTTTGCTTCTAATAAAGCCGCTTCTTCAATAGTCAAAGCAATGCCTCTTTTTAAAGTTATATATCTACTAGGTGTTATTCTTCCATCTTTTCTAAGAGATCGTAAAAACTTTAAACGATCAAATTTACCCATAAGGGTCATATCTTTACCACTCATTTGATAGTCTAAGTTACTTAAATCTATGTTACCAGCATCGATAGCATCAATAAAAGGATCACCGGACATACCAGCTTCTTGTGCCTCTTGTGCCGCCTCCATTGCTTGCATAAAAGAATCATCTGGAGATGAAGCATCTGGATCTTTTAAATTTCCAGTAGCAGGTGCAACAATTTTATCTTTTTCTTTTTTTAATTCTTCTGTATTTGGAGCACGATTAAATACACTGCTTTTATCTACGGTTCCTGTAAATAGTTCAGACATAATTATTCCTGTGGTCTTGGTCTTCCGTCTGGAAGGTAATATTGATTATAAATATCATAATGAAATGCTTTTAATCGTCTTTTCATTTGAGAAAGATTAAGAGCAGGTAAATCATTTCTTCTAACATAATTTTCTGAATCTTTAAAAGGTATATCATTATCTAATCTAAAATTATTATAAGCGGCATATAAATCAGCGGCATCCATTTCATGAGATGGTTTTACTCCTATTGCACCCGCTGCTTCACTTAATCTATCCTCTAATAATAATTGTGTTTGTGAAATAGCATTTAAAACTTGTTCATATGATTGGAATTTATCCATTGCTTCTTTACCAGTAATTTCTTGTATATAGTCTCTATCCTCATTGGTAAATCTACTATCACCACTTATAGATCGAAGAACTGTTTGACCAAGTATATTAACATCATTTCGTATTTGTGCTGCTTGTTCATTAAATGGTAATCCTAACTGAGTAATATATTTATTATAAAAATCAACAAACCCACCAGAAACACCAAAATACCATTCCGGTGTATCTTGCATTTTAGAATATAGTTCTGATGTTCTTAAATTTAAATCTTCTAAAATAAGATAAGAGTCTTGTTGTTTTGTTGTTGCTTCTATTCCTCCATCTGCTCCAATGAAATCTTCTTTTAATATTACTTCCCCATTTGTTCCAATAGTTAAGCTTTGACCAAGAATAGCTGGTTGATATCTCTCTGGATTATTTAAAATGTCCTCATTTGATACAAACACAAGTTTCTTTGTTTGTGTATCTATTGCTGATTTAGTTGTTTGTGCTTTATCAGCAGGTTCAAACTTATCCATATTAGCTAATGCAAATTGTTTTGACACCAACACGTTTTGACCTGTTGCTTTGTTTTTTAATGTTAAAATAGTATCTGATAATGCTGTTTCTTTTGGTGCAAAATCATTATTAGGATCATCGTCGTTTATTCTTGCAGTAACATCATCTTTTGTTGCTAGTACATTTTTCTTTATTATTGGATCATAATAAGTGCTATAACTAGGATCATCTTTAGGCGCAGAAAAATCTCTGTCCCCTTCTTTTTGAGCATCAAAAGCCAAATCACCTTGTGTAACATAAATATTAGCACCAAGAGATTTTGAATAGACTTCTTTAAAAGTATCAAGTCCGTCTTTTTTTGGTAGGTATCTAGTACTACCCGCAGCTACTTCTGTATTAAATGTTGTTTCATTTAAGAAAATATTTCTATTTTCAGTTGAATCATACACTTCAACATAAGATGTATCTGGTCCTTTCGGCGAATACTTTCCATCATCTGCTGCAACACTTGCATCTAAAGCTTCTTTTGATACATAAACAAATTTTTTCTTAGTATTATCATATGCCTCTACAATGTCTGTTACTTCTTTTTCAACTAAATATTTAGAAGTATAACCCGGGTTTGCATTTGCTAGTTCAGATTCTGCTCTTACTAAACTCTCTGGTACAAACTCCCTTTGATCCGTTTCAGAATTATAAACTTGTATAAGTTTTGAGGGCTTTGTTGCTATTGTATCATAGGTATCTGTTTCTTCATTATAACGAAGCGTATTTTCACCTAATTGAAATGGTTTAAATTTATCTTCATAATCTTTATAATCTTCTCTTGCCATTGACAATGCTTGCAAATTCATTTGTAATTCTTCTTTTCTATCTGCTTCTTTTGCTGCTCGACGAGATTTAACCATATCATCAAAGTAAGGCACTGCTTTTTCAGTAGCGCCACCAAGAATTTCTAAAGCACCACCAACTCCACCTTGATAAGATTTACCCGAAAGTAAAGCTGCCCCTAAAGCTAATAGTGCAGGAGAAGCTTCTTTAAGACGACTTGTTTCTTGACGAGGTTCATAAAGATTATCTAATGTAGATCTACTCTCTTCCATAAAATCGTCTAAAGTTCTTTTTCCTGCATAGCTCCCCGGTCCGTCAACATAGCCACGTTTTGGTGTATCTAAACCAGTTGTGATCCCTGTTCCGCGGTGAGCGTAGCCCCCGCCTCTAAACATGTTTCTTCTAAGTACTGCCATTAATTACCCATCAATGCTCCAAGACCACCTGCACCAGTTGCAAATATTCCTGCCGCTTGTGCGTATGGATTAGTTTGTGGTAATGGCGCTGTTGTTTGTGTTCCCATCATTTGCGGTGATAATTGTTGTAATATACCTGCACCAGTTGAGAGTTGTTGCCACGGCGCATTTTGTAAGTTCATTTGATTTTGATAAGCTGTATTCATTCCAGTTTGTGCAAGTTGTTGTTGCATTCCACCAATTCCCATCAATTGATTAACATCAGATTGACCAAGAGCTTGTGTCTGTGCACCAAGACCGCCCATTGCTCCAGCAATACCACTTGTTTGTTGACCAAGCTGACCAAAGGCCTGTGCTTGTTGCATTTGTTGTTGATTGGCTGCATTTGCTTGCGCTTGCGCTTGTTGATAATTACGTGACATATCTTCAAAAATACGACGTGATCTCATGTCTGCTGCATTACGCGCTAGTTCTGATTGTTGTAGCCCGTACCGTGAACCACCAAAGGCTCCTGCACCTACTGCTTGACCAGCTAGTTGGTTACTTGCCATTTGTGATTGACGATCAATTTCTTTTAAAGCGTCTTGTGTAACTGCTTGTTGATAAGGATCCATGAAATCTTTTGCTCTACTTGGATCAAATTGCATTTGTCCTAGTGCTTGTACCCCGGCTCCTGTTGTTCCAAGTGCTGCTGTTTGGCCTGCACCGGCTGCTTGTAAATAAGGTTGATATGCACCAATGCCTTGATAGGCTTGTTGCATTGCTGCTAATTGTGTAGGGCTAAATCCGGCTATCTGCTGCGCGGGAACATTTAATGGTTTACCCATCATTTGACCCAACGTATTAGCCATCTGCTCCGTTGGTTTTTCTAAGTACTCCGGTACTATAGGTGTTGTTACTGTTGTTCCCTCTGACATTTTATGCTCTCGCCTCCATTCCTCGTGATAACCTAGAAAGTTGTCCTCCATTTTCTAGATTTTGCATTAGTTGATACATTTGTTTTGCGCCTTCGCGACGGTCGCCTCCGCCCGCACCTCTGACTGCTTTAGCCGTCATGACAAATTCTCCGTCGCTTAGCATTGCCGGGATGTCGTCACTTGTTCCTGTTCCCGGTCCTATTGACTCTCCGCCTTGTTGCAAATCCAAGACACCGCCTTGTGCCATTGCTGGTACAATAGGTAAGTTTTGTGCAAATTGCAATTTAGGATCTAGCATAGAGTCATAACTTAATCCGTGTGGTTCATATGTGTGACGTTCTCCTACGTCTTGATCTGATTGTTGAGATTCTAAAAATTTACCACCTATACCAATACCCAGCATAGTTTGTAATATTTTTTTAAAGGATAAATCACCAAATTTACCTGATTTTTTATCTTTTAAAAGACTTAATGCTCGTTTTTTTTCCTCTGTAGTAAAACCGCTGTTATCAGCTAAAATTTTTGTTATTAATCCATCATCATCCCCATCTGGAATAACATCACTTCCAGAAAATCCTTCTAACCAGTTTCTTATGTTTGATTTATCATTATCACCTTTAAAATAATCTTTCCAATTTTCTACAGAACCTTTTCCTAAATAATCTCCAAAAATATCTCCGGGAGTTCTCCATTGATCTCCGGATAATCCTTTTCCAAAAAAAGTATTTTGTCCGCCTGCTACATTACTTGCAAGTCCTGCTAATCCACCACGTAGTGCCATGTTAAGACCTTGTGTTGGATCACCCGGGTTTTCTCTTTTGTATTGACCAAGTAAAGCACCTGTTGCAGCTCCTGCCCCCGGCCCGTACATTGCACCTATAATAGGTGCCGCGTATCCGGAAATATCCGCCGCTGCTTTTCTAAGTCGTCTACCTATTTGTTTAAGAAAGAATTCTGGTTGTCCTGTTACAGGATTTTTTGAGTTTAGTTCGTTACCTACAATGTATCTTCCGGGTTCAATACCCATGTCTACCATTGTTTTAAATAACCGTTTTTTCAATAAAGGGTTTCTATCTAAAACCTCCATTGGAACAACGGTCTCGCCTTCTGCTGCATGCACAATGTACGTATCTTCATAACGACCAAGGCCGCCAATCTTTGATACGAAATTCTTAAATTGATCTAGTGCTTGTAATCCCTGCATGTTTATTTCATGACCTCTCCGAATATGTCTAGGCTATTCACCTTTATAGCGACATCGCGTTTAATATCTTTTTCTTCTGTGGAAGTTGCAGGGTTTTTTACGTCCGCTTGTGCTTCTTCTTCACTAGCGTATTGTTTACCTGTTTGCGCATTAGTGACTGTAACTGAAGTTTCAATCGGCAAGACATCTGGAGCTTTCTTACCAGCTAATACGTTTTCGTCCTTTTTTATACTCATTTTCCCATCCTTTTGCAATAAGTTTTTATTAATTTAATCATTATGATATCTCCATTACGCTCAATATGGCATGTAAATCGCCGCCTTGTTGCGCTTGTAGCTTTAAAGCCTCTGATTCCTTCAAAATAACCGGAGACGTTGAAAAAGAATAACTATTAAATAGCTCTTCTGATGTTCCTTTTTGGACATTTCTATTCGTTTCTAACGTATAACTTACACTATCAGTATCGACAATATAAGCTGAAATTTTACAATCATTTTCTTCGTCTATATTCGTGATACGAAGAGATTTAATAATACCTGTAGTTGCTGTAGGTACAGTATATAATGTACTTAATTCATTAGTTGTTAGCACAGATTTATAATTTGTATAAGCATTAGCCATTTAGGATAAAAACCATGCCTTTCTTTCCTCATCATCACTTAATGTTTCAGGAGTATATGTGTTATTTAAAACAAATATCATTTGCTCTAATGTTTGAATAAGTTGTGCCATTTGTTGTCTATCATATTGTTCTGGTGCATCTGGTATACGTGGTACTACAATTTTAGCCATTAGCCGCCTCTCATTCCGTCTGGTTTCATATCTAATCTAAGTGTACCATATCGCCATTTATCATCAACGGCGTCGCTTGCTACTCGTACAGCAATTTGTCTTCCACGTATTCTTGTATCTTGTTTCGTTGTACTTGTTGTTACATCATAGGAACCGTGACTTGTTTGTGTTCCTGTTGGGTAAGGTCTGCTTTTAATTGTCACATCAACCGTACCCGCTTGATTTTTAAAGTCGGGAATAAATCTTGCAATAGACATAAATTGATCACCATCTGCAATATCAATGTCACCAGATTCAATATAATTAGACATTGCTGAGCTTTCATCATTAACACCTTTTTCGTGTGCATATACAAAAGTACGACCCGCTTTAAGTCCGTTGATAGTTGATATGCTTGCTGTTGTATCACTTGCTTCGTATGATGTTGCATAAGGATTGTCATAGACACCACTATCAGCCCATGAACTTCTTGCTAAAGTGCCAATATACCATAAATTTTCTGCATAATTAAACATTACCACTCTATCAATTTGATCGGACCCTTCTGATGGATAAAACCACATGACTTCATTAAAGTCTGAATTTGCTGAACAAAATACATCTTGTTTAGCATTAGGATTGATATTATCAAATACATAGTCTTGAACCGAACAAGGTATTTTTTTAACCGAACCATCATACATAAAGAATGATTCATCCCCCATCCAAAATGATACACCAGATATATCGACCGCTGCATTAAGTCCTATTGCACCACATTTAGAACCAATTAACTTAAATCCAAAAGTAAAAGGTGCACCAATAAATTGCATTTGATATAATGCTGTATCAGTCCAAATAAGAACAGCCCCTCTTGATCTAACGGCTGTTTGTATTTGGTTACCATCTGTTAATCGGTGTGTACCTGCTGTATTTGTCGCTGTTGGTGTCCATTCGTTTGTTGTTTCTTGGTCGGACCAACGAATATACATATTATCTTGTGTAGAATCTGTTCCTATTGTTGTCTCTGTTCCAAAACAAATAATGTGTCTATCATCACCAGATACCATCATAAATCTTGATTTAGTCGGTGCGTTCGATACGTTTGTTGTAGATGCAACATTACTAGATAATCCAGAAGATGTATCCCAGTAATAAAGTCCACCATCAAATTGAAGTGCTAAAACATCTTCACCCCAGTTATCAAGTGCCCATTTTGATGATTGAAGTAAAACACCTTCCCCACCAGTTAAACCTTGACGTGTTGTATTCCATGTACTTGTACTCCATGTACCTGCACCCCAGCCATAACCAAAAAGAGCTACCGCTGCTCCTGTATTAATTTGATAAGTTGCAGTTGCTGTTCCGGTGGTCGCGGACGAGGAGGCATTAGCTGGCGCCTCTATAGTATAAGTACTAGAACTGGGTACCGTTAATATTTCGAACTCACCTTGTAAGTTAGCTTGTGTTAAACCACCGACTGCACCACTAACGCTAGATATAGTAACAAAGTCACCAATCAATGCTCCGTGGTCCGCGTCTGTTACAGTAACGGTTGATGAACCGCTTGTTGTTGCAAATTGAGTTATACTCCCTGTTGCTCTTGTAGGAGAAATATCCCCATAACTATTTTCTGAATAAGCATATAATTTTTTATTAGTACCATAGATAGCATACTTAACACCATTAAGATCAGACCATGTAAGTATTGCTCGAGTTGCGCCGACGAGAGCATCAGTTGTTACTTTTGACCAACCACCAATTTTTTCTGGTAAACCATATCGAAAGCGAACATTATCGCAATCGACCCATTTACCTTCTGCACCGTATTCAGTATTTTGTTTATCTATACCCGGCGCTATTTGCAGTTTTGTTAACGGCATTCAAGCTCCTAGTTAGTTGCGTAGTATGGTATCCAGTAATCAGTGCCATTAACAGCTATACGAATATGCCCTGTTAATGATCCAACACTTGTATCTGTTGTTAAACTTGAAGTTTGATCTGAGGCAGTTGTTCCTTGGAAATTAATAAATTCTTGATCAGCATCAGCTTGATCTAATGTTAAAACAGCAATAGCTGCTGATGAACTATATTGATCAATTTCTAATTTTCCGTTAGGGGCTGCTCCTGATGGTATTCCAATACCTACTCTATCATTACCTGCATCGGTAAAGAATAAATAAGCATCGGCGTCTCCTTCAATTCTAAAATCTTTATCAGCGCCAGAATCATTAAAAGTAAATGTTCCACCATCTAAATCAATATCACCTGTTGCCTTAACACCACCTACAACGTGTAACTCTGTACTTGGTGAGGCAGTTCCAATACCTACTCTATCATTACCAGCATCAAGATAAAGTAAATTGGCATCACTAGCCCCTTCGAATCTTGCATCTAAATCGGCACCTGCTTCATTATAAATAAAAGTTCCACCATTAAAATTAACATTACCTGTTACATCTAATGTTCCGTTGGCCGTGATATTTCCTGCATCGTCCAAGACATCGAACATAGTCGATCCGTCAGAATACAAGAGGTGCTTGGATCCTGATACAAGAGAAGCTGCTGTTCCGCCTGCTGGTTTAAATCCTAAAGTATAAGTACCCATTGTTGCCGCATTATCGACAATATACCAGTTTTCTACAGCTTCACACTGCATGGTAGTATTACCAGTAAGTGTGCCTGTTAATTTAATTATTGCATTACTTGTTTCATCTGCTGTTGTACCATCAGTCGCACTTAACGAATCTGAAGTACTTGCAATTGCTACAGATACATAACCTTTAATTGCTGATTCTAATTTTTGTAAATTGTTATTTGTTATTGTACCCCATGTTCCCGAGTTTTCCCCACTGGCTTGGAGTTCGAGATTGAGAGTACTTGAATATGTTGATGCCATTTATATCTCCTATGCCACGTCGTCTATTAAAGCAGCGACAATGCAATTTGCTGTTGCATCGCCTGCGTCTGCTACATCAGAAGATATAGCATGAATATTTGCAACTGTTACATTTGGTAATCTACCAAACCATGATTGTGATGGTCCAATAAAAATACCATCTGCTAAATCATTAGCTGCTGTTCCGCCATCAAGGCAAATAACAATACCATCCGCTGTGCTTGTGTTCTTAATAAATAAAAATTTTACTTTATCACTTGTACTTACCGCTGTCATATCCGTGTCTTGGTCAACGGCAGTATAATCGATAAAGCGACCTGCAATTAAATCAGCACTAGTAGTAGTTACTGCTGTTAGTTTGTAATACCATTTATCATTAGCATCATCCGGAGTCACCGTCATAGAACCACTAATATTTTTAGAGATTTCGTCGGGTAAAATTGTCGCTGTTAAACTTATTGTTGCGTCATCTGCCATATATTATTAATCCGTTGATCCCGGGTCTACATCCTTCCACGTTGCTGAATGAGAATCATCTACTTCATTCCATAAGAAGAAATCTGGTGATCCTACAGAAAATGAAATTAAATTTTGAAATGCTTCACCAAATGCGGTTTCATCACCAATACTAAACGTCGCTGACGATCCACTAGGTGATATATTCGCTCCACCTGTTGCAACTTCAGTCCCTAAAGTAAATGTTAAATCAAAACCAGTTTCAGCAAATTCAATATTATGCACTGCGTCTAATCTTGGATCTTGAAAAGCTTGTTCAGAAAATGCGGTGTGTCCTAATAGCATTTATTGTCCTATGGTTTTGTTGGCCATGTTACTTTAGCTACCTTGTCTACTGTATCTAATCCATTAGGTAAGTCTCTAAGGTCTTGTCTATATTTAGTTTGGTCTGCTGTCATTGTATTGTCAGAAGCACCCCACCAATCTGTTTCAGATAATAAAGCGTTTCTTTTATCTCTCAATGCTTTTAAATCTCTATTAAGTTGTCCATCTGCCCACGTTTTTTCTTCAGCGTCTCTTGCCGTTTCTTCTTCGGCTGTAAACTGAATTTTTCTTCCTCTTGATAATTGATGATATCTTGGCATACTATTCTCCTACTTTAATCCAAATAATTTAATTTTACCAGAAGCTAAATTACCACTACTTGGTGATACTCTTAAATAATTAACTGCTGATTGTGAGGCATCAAGCATAGCTAGAGTATGCTCATAATATAAATTTGGTGGATCAGTTGTATCACTAAACATAGTACGAATTAAAAACTTTTTCCAACTTGATGAGTTTAATGAAAAACATTCAATAGTTGCATCTATTTTTAATGCCGCGTCATTTCCATTATTTACTCTATTACCTGTTATACCTATTTTATTACTACTATTTGATGCTCTATTACTAACGCTATCATCACTTTGGTCTTCATGAGTAACAAAAGAAGCAAATCTATAATCACCACTACTATTATAAAAACTATTTCCATTATCAACACTTGCGTGTAAAAGAATTTCAACATTACCACTGCCGGGATGTACATTTTCAAGAGTTATTAAATAGTTATCATAAGTTGAAGTTATGTCACTAGAATCAAAAGCCGCTACAGATGTATTACTTAAAGTTATTGTATCAATTAAAGTTGCTCTACCTCCAGCCGCATATGTTTTTATATCACTAGCAGGAATAGTTTTCATGGTTCCACCATCATTAACAACAACACCATCGGCATCTGCCAATGTAATTGATGAGCCTACAGAAGTTCCTCCGTCTAAAAGATTTAATTCTGCCGCAGTTGATGTTACCGCAGTTCCACCTATTGCTAATTTACCCGCAGGAATATTAGCAGTAGCATCATCTTCAATTGTTAATACTGCTGTTCCATCGTATTGTTGAAATATAATATCCTTTGCATCTACTAATGGCTTAATTATTACATCACTTGAACTGTTTGTAATTTGTAACATTGCAGTTCCGTCATCTTCATAAGTAATACCATGAGTTGTTGAACCTGCATCTAATGTTATACCACCAGCAGATTCTATATTAATTGAATCTATTGCAGTTCCATCTGATACAATATCAATGTCTCCGTCAGCGTTAGAACCAACATATGTTCCTGTATCCTGAAAGCATAGTTTATTTGTAGAGTTTAAAGTTAAGCCAGTTCCATCAGTATGTGTTAAAGTAGTATCTCCATCAGCTCCAAATTTAAGAACAGAAGAATCTGATAATAAACTTAAATTATCATGTACAATTACCTGTAAATTTTCGTCTATAGATACAGCAGGTGTTGTTCCAACTGTACTACCTTTACCTATTACTAAATCATCAGCAGAATCATCAAGAGCTATATAGAAGTCTTGAGCATTTCCGTCAAAAACTAAAGCAGCATCTTCCGCTCCTGCGTCTCCAATTGTAAATGTTGGAGTAGTACCTATTAAAGAAACATCACCACTGATACCACCATCTTTGATTAATAAACCATCGATCGTGACACCTGAGCCAGATGTTTTTTCGGATACCGTATCTACTTTAATTTCCGAAGCCATTATTTTTTATCCTCCTTAGGTAAATTATCCTGTAATACTTTTGAATAATGTTCAGAAAGTATTTTATTCTTTTCTAGACTATGAAGCAAGTTTTCTTTTTCTTTTGCTAGAACTTTAACATTATTAAAGGCAATCTTGCCTTTTTCATCTAGTTTAGTTTCATCATATTCTTTTTGGTCTAGTGTAAACATATTTTCTCCTTAGCTTGTTGGTTGTGTCCACACACTATTAGTTAATTTATCATCTGAATCTACAGATAATAATGTATCATATGAACTTTCTGTTGTATTATTTTGCGGCAAGTCTCTTAATGTTTGCCTCCAAGTCTTAATGTAATCTGGCATTGTATAGTCAGAATTAGCCATATAATCTGTTGCTTCCAGTCTTTCTTTTCTTAAAAATTTTATTCTTGTAAGTTTTCTAGTAGCACTTGCATCGGCCCAAGCTTTTTGTCTTGCATCATATTTAGCCTGTTCTTCGGCTGTCATTTCTCTTCTTCCTTCTGGTGTTGTTATTGTTGTCATACTTTTATCCTACGCTGGGTTTTTTATTCCGTAAACTGTTATTCTTCCTTTTATATTTCCACTTGAAGCGGCAAATTGAAAACCTGTATAAGCACTATTAGTACCAGACTCTGGCATATTAAAAGCTAGTGTAGTTATTTGTGCCCCTACTCCATCATTTGTATTACCTTGTGAAACTATTGTACCCGATGTAACGCCATCAGTTTCATTTAAAGGTTGGTATACATACATGTTGCCATGAAAAAAGTTTCCGGCCCCATTATTTTGTGCTTGCAGAATTTTAATATCATTAGCATTACCTTCATTTGCTGCAGCTGTTGTACTAGGGTATCTTCTCATAAATGCATAATTGTGATTTGTAGAATCATTACCATTAGAATCACCATAGTGAAAAAGCATATTTACATCTGCTCCATCTGTTGCTACAGCACAATTATCAAAAACGACAAAATAGTTTCTATAAGTAGAATTAAAACAACTTGCAAAAGTTATAGTACCAGTAAAGCTAGTTTCATTTACTGTTGCTACTTGTGTTAAAATTGCATCACCAATATAAGTTTTTAATCTTGAAGCGGCAGTTTTTCTCATAGTGCCACCAGCACCATCGTCTACTAAAAATAAATCAGCATCTACTATTGCAGCACCAATATCAGTACCACCATCAAGGTCTATATCAGCAATATTTAATGAACCATCTGGAAATACAGGTGCTTGTGAGAATGTCACAACACCATTTGCAGCGATCGCTATTGAATCTGCATCTGAAGCTGAACCAATAGTGCCACCATCTTTTATTAAAATATCATCTTTAAATGTTACAATACCACCAGAAGAAACTGTCATAGCATCTGTTGCTGAACTTACGCCTATTGTTCCTCCATCTTTAAATACAATGTCATCTGCTACTGTTAATAGTCCAGCAGAACTTAAAGACATCTTTTCAGCAGCAGCTTCAGATGCTCCTGTTTTAAAACTTAATTTTGTTGCATTAGAAGAAGAACTAAAGTCTCCTTCGGAAACTGCTTCAATACCAGCAGCGACAAGTATAGCATCTGTGCCTGTGCCTTCATCTGGCGCTTGAAAGTTAATTGCTCCAATAACATCGTTTGCCGCAATATCAGTTTCACCAGTTTGTAATGTAAGTGAAACTGGTTTATCATCGGCTGTCGCAGTATGTTTTAATAAAAGACCAGCATCAGCAGAATGTGTTAAAGTTATTTCTGAATCTGCTCCAAATTTAATAATAGCTGAATCTGATCCTAAAGATAAATTATCTGCTATTGTAACTGTATCATGCCCTAATGTAATAGCATCAACATTCGATGTAATAGTACCGGCTACGATTTGTGCGTAATGTGAATCATCAGCGTCATAAAGCTTTAGTCCTCCGGTTGAATTTATACGAATCTCTGCCATTTATTTACCCCTCTAGTGTTGTTACTCTTGCTGTAAGAGCATCTATTTTTGCTGATAATTCTTGTATAGCTTTTATCATTGGATATACAAAATTTGATTCTGATACTGAATGAACTCCATCATTTGCTAATTGATAACCATTAAATGTTGTATTGCCCTCTGCATCCATAGCAGCTTTAACTTCTTGTGCAATTATTCCATGTTGTAATTTATCTGTTTTTGCATTTTTATCATTTGCATCATAATACTCAAAATCTTCAGGGTACTCACTAGGTAATCTAAAGTTATAAGTGACTGGTCTTAATCTGTTTATAAAACTTAAACCAAGAGTTTCATTTTGAATATTCTTTTTCATTCTTTCATCTGAAGAATGAGTCCAGTTATTGTTTGTGTTAAATTGATTGTAAACTCTGTTTCCATTTTTACCAAATGTAAGAGTATCTGCTCCAGCAGATATTGGATTACCACTACCTGTTAAAATTATTTCATCTGCATTACCAGAACCATAAGATTGATAACCTAAGTATAAAGAACTTGCACCAGCACTAGAACCACCAGCTTGCCAACCAACAGCAGTAGAATTACTACCATTAAGCCAACCTAAAGCATCAAGACCTATAGCAGTACATTTACTATGAGTTGTTAGTGCATCTAAAGCACCACTACCTATTGCTATATTAGCATCACCGGTTGTTACCTTGTGTCCAGCACCATAACCAATAAGAACATTTTCTTGACCTTCAGTAAGTTCATCAGCAGCAGTATTGCCAAAAACAACATTTTGACTACCACTGGTTAAAAGTTTAAAAACATCTTTTCCTATACCAATATTATGACTTGCACTTGATAAAGTTCCTGTCGTTGGTGCAGAACCATCTGAGTTTGTTTGAATTAAAAAACTATCAACAAAGTTCGTTGCATCCATTGTGACATCAGTCATCGCTCCTACGGTTGATGCACCTGCCGAAGCCCAACTTAATGTTCCACTACCATCAGTTGTTAATGCATGACCATCACTTCCATCAGCAGTGGGTAATGTATAAGTTACATCTCCAGATTGTGTGCCAACTTGAAATGCTGTAAAATTAGTTCCATTATCAGTATCTTCATATAATCTTAATTGACCCGGTCCTGCTGCTGCGTTATGAACACCAACCCAACCGCCATCATTAATATCTAAAAGAAGATTGCCATCATATTGATTAAATTTAATATCCTTTGCATCTACTTGTGGTTGAAATACTACATCTGAAGAACTATTAGTTACTTTTAAAAGATTAGTTCCCGCAGCAGCAAATATTAAATCATCTCCATCTGCATCTAATATTATATCTCCTGCAACATCTAAAGTTAAATCTCCAGATGATAAATCAATTTCCGTTCCGTCTATTGTTATGTTGTCTATAGCTATACCAGAATTACTTACTGGTTTTTGTGAAAATGTTACAACACCATCTGAAGCGATTGCTATTGCATCAGCATCTGAAGCTGAACCAATATATCCTGCATCAGCAATTCTAAGGTCATGGTTTAATGCTAAAGTTCCTGCATCTGACATATCAAATGTAGCCGCAGTAATAGCACTACCATTATCATCACCTTTAATAATTAAATCTTTATCTTGAGTACTTACTGTTAAAACTGCATCTGTAGAACTATTACTAAGATCAAGAACTGATGTTCCACCATCTTTAAATGTTACATTAGCACCATCTGCATCTAATATAATATCACCGGGTATATCTAATGTAAGATCACCAGAATCTACTTTTATCGTTTTATTAGGTCCGTCTACTTCAATATTTGCCATTATACTACCACTAAGTTTCCTTCAACAGTTATTGTAGCCGCAACTGTAAGCGGACCAGCAACAACTGCATTTTTTATTGTTTGTGTCTCATCTATTTGCGAATCATGGTTAGGAATATTTTCTAATGCCGGAGAATCTCCGATATATAACATTCCACCAACTTGTTCAATTTTAGCCATTTATACTCCTATTCGCTTATTGTATCAATATAGCTTACCCAAATATCTAGTGCAGAGTTTGTATCGCAATCGTGCCATAATACATCACCACTAGCTAAAACAATTTTAGATCCGCCCTGAATTAATTCAAGTGATCCTCCCGGAGGTATACTCGTTCCTTTTGCTAAGTAATAGTTTGCACTAGACCTAACAACATAAATATCTACCGTAATTGTTGTAGTGAGAATGTTTGTGCAACGAATGCCAATAACTGCGTCATAGTTACCACCAGTCAGTATTGCTGCTGCTGTGGTTCCTTGTGCTCTTGCTACTACATTTCTAAAATCTTGTGCCATTTATCCTCCTATATCATAGCTGGGATCATAAGGCAACGGCCATTGCTAAGGCAAAGCCGGCTGAGGCTCCTCCTGCTGTGACTGCTGTCCCACCTATTGTTATTGCATCAGCTTCCAATGTACCATCAATGTAAGCGTTTTTAAATTGATATGATGAACTACCTAAATCCACGTCATCGTCTGTTATTGGTAGGATTGCTCCATCAGTAACTTTAATTTGATTTGTCGATCCACCTGCTGCAAGATTTAAATCTCCACTAGAAGCAATTGTTAAATTGGTACCATCACCTTCTATTTTCTCACCATCATCACCAAACGTTAAGCCAATATCTTGACCAATGTTTATGTCTCCGTTTGATCCAACAGTAATTGTTAAGTCAGTTCCATCTGATTCTATTTTTTCAGCAGTTGCAAAAGTAAGTCCAACACCTGAAGGAATGTTTACATCAGCAGTTGCAGTTAAGTTGATATTATTACCAGAAATTGTTAAATCTGTTCCATCACCTTCTATTTTTTCTCCATCATTACCGAAAGTTAAACCAACATCGGCTGGAATATTAATATCTGTTCCTGCTGTTAAATTAAGATCAGTTCCTGCATTAATAGTTAAATCTGTTCCATCAGAAGATAAACTTTCTCCACCAGCGGCATCGTATAAATATAATTTCGCTGCTCCTGCTAATATAAGATCATCTGTAGATGTATCCCATAGCATATAAGCACTTGCCGTATCACCAAAGAATTTTACATCATAACCTGTATCATCAACACCTACGGTAACCGTATTATCAATTTGCACAGCACCATCAATATCAACAGCATCTAAATTAGATGTGCCATCAATATCCATGTTTCCAGAAATATCTAATTCTGTTGCAACAACTTTATCGTTAAATGTTGCAGCACCTGCTGCTGACATATCTAATGATAAGGCTGTTATTGCACTTCCACCATCATTACCTTTAATTGAAAAATCCGCATCTGAAACTTTAGTTTCTAATATAACATTACTAGATGAGTTATATAATCTTGCCATTTCAGTGCCATCATCTTCATAGACAACACCACTTCCTGCTGTTCCTGCATCTAAAGTTATTCCACCAGCCGACTCTAAATTAATTGAATCAACAGCGGTTCCATCTGAAACTAAATCTAAATCACCATCAGCATTTGAATAAATGTATGTTCCAGTATCTTGAAAAGTTAATTTATTTGTACTATTTAAAGTTAAACCAGTACCATCAGTATGTGTTAAAGTTGTATCAGAGTCAGCACCAAATTTTAATACTGCTGAGTCTGATCCTAAAATAAGATCATTTGCTAAAGTAACATCATTACTACCATCTTCAAAAACAGCTTTACTAGCAGGTAAAGTTGTAAATACATCTTTCGTGCCCGCACTAAAGTCAACCGCTGAATCACTATTTGAACTAGCAATTACAGTTGTTCTTGCTAATGTGTCAGTTGAAGCATCAGCAACAGTTCCAAGACCAGTTTCCCATTCATCTGCATCACGGTTAACAATGGCATAATATGTTGTATTACCATCACCAACACCTGCAACAAAAGTCTGGAATCCCGAAACAGCACCACTTAAATTAAGCGTACCCGTCCCAGTCGTAGTCGAGGTTTCCTTTACTCTATCGTCTATAACTAGAGCCATGTTTTATCTCCTAGGCTAGTCTTAGTATAGCGTTACTTGCATCGGCTGTTGGAAACTGAATTGTAAATGTTCCACTTGTAGATGTCTTATCGCCACCGAAATCTAAAATAGCAACAGCTTTATTAGAAGCGTCACTGTTGTAAATTAATGCTCCTCTTGCAGTGATTGTTGCTGATGTAAAAGATATATCAGAAAAATCACAAAGCGCAGTAGTACCACTTGTAGTTGGAGTTACACTTGTTAGTGATCCGCCAGTAGCAGTATATGTTCCAGAATTTGAAACTTCATTTGAGCTTGAGTAAGCAGTTGTGGTTGCATCCAAAGAAGCAGAACTTGAATACAATGCTATTTTAAAAGTATGACCAGTTGTTGCCGTAAAATTATGAGTGCCAACTAGCAACTCTTGTTTAAAGCTTGTACATACAGCTTGAGTTATAGCCATGTTTTATCCTCCTATGGGTTCTGTGATTGCAAAGGAGTTCTTAACGCCCCATGCATATA
>VTLG01005275.1_pt1 | contig 28300 bp, 47 predicted proteins | sample 4694571 | NCBI WGS metagenome assembly VTLG01 (sample SAMN12604809, study PRJNA352737) | marine metagenome | biome: ENVO:00000447; feature: ENVO:00000209|ENVO:00000569|ENVO:01000036; material: ENVO:00002151; isolation source: viral sequences binned using virsorter ...
CTTGGTTTGCTTTAGCTGTGTTTGTAGCGTTTTCTTGTTGTAGTTTATTTTCTCTCTTTAATTGTTTCTCTAATTTGTCATGTTGTTTAATTAACTCATCTTGTACGTCTGTTTCTTTTTCACTTTGTGCTATAAATTTATCTCTATCTTTTTCATTTTGTGCAAGTGCTTTTCTCGCTCTTTCTATTCTTTCATTGTAAACCTTTAAAGTACGTGCAGAACCTGAAACAGATGTACCAAATAAATCTTCTGTACTTGAAATTATACCTCCCAAATCGTGAAGGCTACCTTTTTGTTTGTTTATATTTGCTATATTTTCTGCTATAGTTTTATTGTTATTTTTTTGAAATTGTGTATTTCTTTCTACACCTTCATTTGCCTCTTCTTGTCTTTTAAGTGATTCGTGCTGTGCTTTCTCATTTAATATAAGTTGCCTTTCAGTTTCTGACTGTGCCGCCGCTAACCTTAATTCAAATTTTGTGTTTTCTATTTTAGTTTTATTATTTTGTTGTAATTGTTTATTTTCTCTATCTAATGCGTTGTTATATGCATCTAATTTATTTTGTAAAGTGTCAGTAGAATCACTAGCGTTTCTCGTGGCTGCTATTAAAGAACCAATACCTACCACTAAAGCACCTATTCCCGTAGTCGCTATCGCTACTTTTAAAGCCTTTAATGATTTTACACTAAGTCCTAAAGCGTTACGTAAACCCTTTTGTGCTATTGTTGCTAATTTAGTAGCTATCGTATTAGCTTTTGTGGTTACAATAGAAAGTTTTTCTTCTGCAACCCTCATAGCTGTCTTCGCCATTAAAGCTGCTTCTGACATCATACGTATACCCATTGCAATTGCTATCGCTGACTGTACTTTAACTTGTATTTTTTCTAGGTTTTCTGATTCTATACCTAATAAACCCATAGCACCCTGTGCCGCCATAAAACCACCCGCTATACCTTCACCCATCTTTAAGAACGCTTCCGCCTTTTGCTGTGGTTCGAGGCCTTCCATTTGTTTCTCTAAGGTCTTTACCTCTGAACTAGCTTGTTGTATTGCTGTTGCTAGTTTATCAAAATCTTCACTACCTTTTGCTACACCTTTTATTTCTTCACGTGCTTGTTCTAAACCTTTTTCAAGTTCACCTATCGTTTTCGTTGCTTTCGCACCTCCTTTTAATAATAAATTTAATTCTAAATTCTCTGCCATTTTATGATATTGTTACGTTCGTTAATGTTTCATGTAAATATACAACCGCTGACCAGCTGTTATTTACGTTATTTCTGTCTGAACATTGTATAGATAGTTCACCTGTTGATACTTCTACAACGGAAGCTGATCCGTTTACACCTACCTTACCTAATATTCTACTATTGAACTCTGTTATTGTTACACCTAAGTCATCTTCAACCCTTACAACCCCTTTTATATGTCTATAACTAAAATTACCCGCTGTACCACTAGAACCCCCTGTTTCTAATCTTGTTATAAAAGCCTCAAAACCTAATATTGAATTAGATTGTAAATTTATATATTGATTTGCCTGACCGTTTGCTAGTAAATTTGTAGCTGAATTATTAGTTGTATTTGCACTTAATACTACAACCGAAAACTGTGGTACATTATCTGTATTACGACCACCGTTTGCACCTCCACCTACTACAAATTCACCGTAACGTAAAGCACGACCAAAACCACCTACTACAGTCGCTTCGTTTAATCCGTTATTTATATTGTTATTTCTACCTGTAATTAAACAGTTTCTGTTAAACCCTCTAGATTCGTTTTCAGTACCGTTTATTAAAGTATTAGCGCTACCAGTTCTGACAATATTATTTTCACCTTTTTTAGTGTTAGTAGGTTCTTTTAATTGTTCTTCTAATTGTATTCTAGTTTTAAAAGCAATACATGTACCTGTTTCATTATCGTACTTATAACCGTACGCCTCACAAGCTATTTGATTTGCTTGTACATCATTTGTACCATCAGTAAACTTAACCCTACCATCTAATGTTACTTCTTTTGGTTTTATTTTAAAGCCTTTTCTAAATTCCATTATGCTATTAATATAAATTCTACATTACTTAATTCATAAGGTTTGTAATCTATCTTATTTACCCTATATTGTCTATTCTTTATTGTTACCTTATCGTAAAAATTAAAATTAGATATTTCGGAAGGTGTTAAATATACCTTTAAAGTCATTATTCTTGTATCTGAATTGTATAATTCATCATAATATGGTAACCAATATGTGTTAAATAAATTATCTACTGGTGAACTACCTATTGTACCTATTAATTGACCTTGACCGAAATTATAATCTTTACTATTTACTGTTGTAGGTATTTCTGTAACATGTGCAAACTGACAAAAACTAGCTTGGTTTTCACTTGACTGCCCGTTTTGTGGTGGTATATAATAAGTACTACTACCCATTGTAATTTTAGTAGTGTGTGATACATCATATAATATCCTAGGCTTGTTATCAAAACCTTCAAAAGTTCCATCTTCTTTGCCTGAATAAATTACAGGTATTGTCATTTCACTTGTAAAAGTTTCAAATATTGGTTTTATAAATGTACTAGAAAATGGGGTTGCTTTTATTTCTTGTTCACCATCTAATATATCAAATTGTGTTGCGTCTATTTCTTGCGAACCATAGTCATAACTTGTTGCGTTTTTATATACACCTAATGCGTAGTCGCTTTCATCTTCTAAGTAATTTATTTTTACTTTCTTTTTTAAGGGTACTGGTTTTAAATCTATAGCTGATATATCTACTTTATTAGTCCAATCATGTTCGTTAATAGTTATGTATTGACTTAATGAATCATCTATAAATACCGCTTTGTATGGTTCTATAATAAGGTTTCTAGGATCATCTGCGTCTTGTAAAACTAACAAATTAAACATTGTAAATATACCTTTTAAAAAGTCATACTGTCCTAAGTCACCACGTTTACTATTAAGTATTCCTGAATGTATCTTATCTGTTATAGCACATGTTATATAGAAGCCACCGCCATTTTGTTTTACTAATGAACCCGAAGATGACTTTGCCTGTATTTCTAATGTGTCTGTATTATTTAGTAATTGAATAAACGAACCTTGAAAAATGTGTTCTTTACCTGCGACTATAGATTGTACAGCTAGGTCTATTTCATTTAAAATTGCACCTGAACTGTCTTTATGTACCCATCTAAACGTGACATCTCTAGAAGAACTATCGTGATTTTTTATATTTGCATTATAAATACATTGAAATATTTGGTTGTCTTGTGTAGCTGTAAATTTATGCGTAGTACTATTCCAAGGCAAAATACCTGAAGATTGAGATAGTGAAGAACTAAACGCTTGTACTTGTAAATTTGTAAATGATGTACTTATTGCTGGTGTGTCTTTTAAAAAAGCAATATCAGCTGTAGAAGCTGTTGATTCTGCTACACTATCATTACCAAAATTAAAGTCCATAAATAAACGTGTAAAATCACTACTATTTAAAAAGTCTGAACTGTATGTAAACCCCGCTTCCGTAATAATTCTATCTACTAAATATTTACACCTTAACCAAGGTCTAAAAGCGTCTTCTAGTTTATTTAATTTTACTTGTCCATTGTCAAAAGTAGTGTCACCGTTCCATTTACAAAAAGGATATTTTAAAACATCAGTAGTAGTAGCGCCTGCAGTACCCGCAAAAGTTCCTGTAGGTAATGCGTTGTCTAAAGTTAAAGCACCTTCAAAACTACTTTTTATAACTGTTTTATTGTATGTGTGTAATAGTTCGTTAAAGTCAATATCTTTAAACTTTTTTTCTTTTAATGTATCTGCTAATGTAATTGTATCACTATATAAATTTACTACATAACTTATTTCTTCTTGTTTTTCTTTTATTTCTGTCAATCTTAAATATCCATCGAATATAGTATAACCATCTTCTTTTAAAATCGCTTTAGTTTTTCTATACGGATTAAATGCGTATACATCACTTTGTACAGACCTTGTTACATCGAATAAACTACTGAATATTTTATTATTTCTTTTTGTAGCTGGTAAGTCAAAACTTTTACTATAACTTTGTACCTTTTCTGCTACGTTTTTAAAGTTATCTATTGATAGTGTTAGTGGTATCGTTTCATCACTGTACAAATCAACAATAACTGATCCATCTGTGTAGTCATAAGTTGTAGGCGCGCTAGCTATAGTTTCTTTTATAGATACACTACCTATTTCTAAATTAGTATTGTCATCATTTAAGTAATTTAAAACTAATACCATCTCAGCGCTAGTCGCTGTAAATGTAAATGTTTGTGTACTTACTGAAGGTGTTATTGAATTGAATAAAATAGGTTCATAATTAACACCGTTAAAAGTCCAATTAGTAGAATGACCTATAATTAATATACCTGTAGTTCCTGCTAACATCTCTAATTTAAGTTCATATACAGAACCGACTACTAAATTACTTATTAATTGGAATATACCAGTACTAGAAGCAGAAGAAGCACTGTCTAATGTTATTTTATTACTTGATATTGAAGGTACTGATACAGCACCCCATACACCCCCTGTACTATTCCATGTATTCCAACTGTTGTTAGGCGCTACGTTTGACATAACTGTATCTACTGGGTTCGCTACTGTTAGTGAAAAACCCGAACCTAAATATCCACTTGTAAAAGAATAGTTAGATACATGCTGACTAAAAAAAGGTACAGACACTTGATTAAACTGACCTTCAAAACTTTGTGGATATACTATTAGTTGTAAACTCATTATATTCTTTGTGTGTTTTTAGTTCTTGTAGTTTCTAATGTAAATCTGTATTGTATCAAACGATCATTAGCTTTTGTTTTCCTTGTGTGTGTAGTTCCTGTTAATGTTACAGGTTCAATATATTTTCTCATGTACCCTTCATCTGCACTGTCTGTACTTCTTTGATTAAGTATATAAACATCATTACTTAAAAACAATTCTTCTAACCACTCTGATTCTTCTTCTGTTATAAAATCTGTATTAACACTTATCTGTTCTGATACACTAGCGTTAAAATATTTCTTACCTCCTTGATGGTCTTTTAATCTATATACACTTTCGTTCCAAGTTCCTGAAATTTGTGTAAATGATTTTCTTCTTGTACTTAGTGTTCTTGTTGATTTTTTAGTAAAGTTGTAGTAGTCCCATGTACCGTATTTATTTAACCAACATAAACGTATTGTTTCAAAACCTTTACAGTCATCTTCTTGTTTGTATATTTTATATGTGTCACTTACTAAGTTATCCCCGCTGTCATGTGCTACTACCGTGTAATAATCCCAGTTAGTAGGTAAAGTTTCACCTGAACCTACTAAATTACCTGTACCTACACCCGCAAATTGTATCTTAGTATTACTGTCTGTCAAATATCCTGAATGACCACCTGTACTAGCTTGTATAGTTTTTGTAATTAAAGAACCTGTAGTAGATCCATTATAATAAAATTGTATTTTAACAAACTTTATAGATGGATTCGCTAAACCTGAAACACCTACTCTAAAGTCAGTATCATATTGACTAAAGAACGGTAATGTCATGTAATCATTTAACCTTATATATTGTGTGGTCGGCGCGTTAGTTAAAAACTTATCACCGCTAGCGTTCATAATTAACCCTTTGTGTCCTAAGTGGTAACCAAAGTCACCGTTACTATCCATTTTAAGTATATCGTTATCATATAAAACACCGTTAAATACTAATAATTTTCTACCATCTTTGTCACCTGCTGCTGTGGTTACCGTTCCTGTAGCACTTGTCGCAAACTCTATTTTAAATTTAACCCTTACGTATCTTACTGTATTTCTATTTGTACTAAAATCATCTATCTGATGTATTGTATGCGGTGTTGTTTCTGAATAGTCTGTACCATTATATTGTGAAAAAAAGCTATTTGTAGAATTGTGTACTACACCGCCTTCGTAATCTGGTGATACATAAGATTCTAATATTGATCTTAAATTAAATATACCTCTACCTGTTGCGTTTGGTGAAGCTTTTAAAACAGCTACTCTATTAGCAGTCACCATTAAATTAGATGATACGTTATTTACATATATTTCCGCTATATACTTTATTTTAAAATTACCACTTATTGCTGTATTGTCATGAATCGTATATATAATATCTTGACCTACTGCTAATAAATCATACTTTGGTTGTTGTTCTATTATTAATGCCATTATTTCTTAAATGCTTTTATATTGTTTAATACATCTTGTTTAAAGTTTGCTAACATCTCTTTTTTAAACTTATTAAAACTAAATGAGATTGGTTGAGAATAAAAACTAGCTGCCTTTATTCCTTTCCTTTGTATTGACTTTGAGAATAAGTAAGCTAAACTTTTTGTTTTTATAAACCTTCCCAAGTCATCACGCCCTCTAATATTCTTTCTACTTATCCACTTCATTAGCGCACCTATATTCGGCGCATTACCTACACCTGACCTATACCTAAAAGGTGACTGTTTACGTTTACCATCTATACCTATATATGATCTTGATACTTGCGTACCACTAACCCCCTTTTGTATATAGTCACCGTATTTAGCTGATAGAAATTTTAAATCGTAACCATCTTTGTCTTTAACTACTTTGTATTTTAAGGACTTTGATAACTTACCTGAAGCTGTCCGTTTTTGTAATATACGTCTAGCTTGTCTTACAATGTATTTACCGTAAGATTGTAAGTACCTTTCTATACTATTGTACTTTTTAGCCACTATACACTAGCTATAAACATTTCTACTTGTATATCATTTGAAGAACTAGGTCTAATTTGTAAAGAAGCTAAGTCAGCTGTAATTGCTGCAAAGGCTGGTGTTGTATCTTCTTCTGCTACAAATATATCATCACTATTGTACAGTATATGTGACGCTCCTGCCCTTAATCTTACTTGATAATTAGAAGCACCTGACACTACACCTAACATACATTCGTTTGTATCATCTAAATTAGTAATTCTAATATACTTAACATTATCACGGTCTATATTACTTGCTGCTGCGTGTGGTGTTGCACCAAATTCAGCAATAGTAGTAGTCTGTGAATGTGTACAAGATATTGTACGTTCTAAAGTATCTACAATACCTGTAGTTGTTAGTGTATTTGTTGAACCTCTACTTGATCCGTTAATTGTAACACTTTCTGTAATTGTTGTTGTTAAATCTGCCATTTTATTTTTTATCTATTTGTTTTAATTTATTTATTGACCATTCTATACCACTTGTACCACCCCAAGCATCCCACATTAAACCCCCGCAACCTTCACTATATGGTACATCTTTATTTTGTTGGTGTCTTTTAAAAGAAGCCATACGTGCGATAGTATCTCTACTGATTGGTTTTCTGTCTGCTAATTGTCTTGCTCTTGTCCAACCTACTCGTGTACCACAATCACTACCGTTTTCTTCTTTCCATTTTATAGCACGTTTAGCGTTGTTAGTAGCGCTTTGTGGGTAGTCAGTATAACTTTCTAATTCTTGTTTTAAGTATGTTTTTAAATCTTCGTAAAATTCTTTATAGTTCATAAGTTATTTTCGGTGGTATTAATTGTATTTTTAATTTACCTATTTTAAATGTTAATAATCTTTTTATTTTACGCATATAGTTGTTTGATCTACAGGCATGTTACAAGTATCTAATTCACTTTCTACTGTTACCGCTAATTCCATTACCCAACCCGAAACACTGTTGTCAAACCTTTCTGTAAATGGTTCACATGTAAAGTCATCATCTACAAAATATCTAGGTTCTTCACCATGTGTTGTATCATACGTATATAATAATTCACTGTGTTTAAATAGACCTACAATATCTGTCATTATCTCTAACATGTCACTTAATACTTCTTGTTCGTTTGATTCGTTAGGTTCTACTAAGTCCATCATAAACAGTTGAAAGTTAAATGTCTTTTGTCTTGCTGCTAAACTTACATTAACAGGGTTTATATGAAATAATGGAAATTCTGTATTTTTTTCTAAGTCAATTTCCCATATATCACCTGTAGTTACTTTTTGTATTTGTAAGTGTTGTTCACCTACACATTTAATTGTGTCTATTACGTTATTATATGTTTTAAACCTTATAGCGTCTATACTCATCTTGTCTTTTTTTGTTTATGTCTTGTGTGTATGCTAAGAAAGTCAAACACTCATACGCTGACTTCTTAACTACCTTTTCTATATTTAATATGTTTTCCCCTGCTAAATGATAGATAGTATTATACCACCCATATTTTTCATTTATTTCACTACTTCTTTCGTTTGATTCCTCATCTTCTTCTTCTTTATTAAAGATTTGAGAGAATGTATTGAAAGTTCCCTCTCTAAATCGTAAAAAAAAACCGAAGCTCCGTTAAACTCCTTTAGTGTTAATTCCTTTTTAAAAAGGTTTGCTACTTCTTCGTTAGGTTCATAATCTTCTATTGCGTATGTACCATCTTCTTCCTTTGCAATTACTGGTCTATACAATACACTCATTATTAAATGTAAGTTTTCGTTTATGTCTTTCATGTATGTTTCTAAGTCCACAAACTCACCTAATGTCATGTCTACTAACTTAGGGTGAAAACCATACTCAATATCATTAACATTTATAAAAGTAGTTAGTGTTTGTTCTGCTTCAGTATTTAAAAACTTACTTAAATGGTCACTTAGTTTGTTTATACTCGGCATGTCTAAACCGTAAAACTGTCTTTTAGGTACATCTGTTAAACAGTTAAGTATTCTAACTATCTTTTCTATTTCATGTATCTTTTCATCACTTTTAAGAACCTTCATTAACCTCATATACCTTCCTAATGTTAATTCATTCCACTGTGTAGGAATTGTATATTTAGTTTTCTTCTTACCTTTCTTTAGGATTAATTCCATAGTATATAATATAAATTATTAGTATTTAGTTTAAAATATTATTGTATAAAGTATCTACCAAAATTACTATCTATCTCATAGTACATACGCATAGCTAAACAATCGGCATAGTCAGGTGACCTACCTATAATTGCTTTTACTGTATCTTTGTCTACAATTCTTAGTTTAGTGTCTTTGTCTTGGTCTTTACTTCTTACTTGTTCAAGTTCTTCTATTATGTTTTGTCTTACAGTTATATTGTCTGTATTTATACCTATCTGTCCTTTGTTTATTTCATCAGCTAATTTATAGTAACATTGTGTCTTTAGGTTTTGGTAATTCTCGTTTTTTAATGGTCTAGCGTTATTGACAAAGTTTCTACACCTTAGTATGTCTGTTAAACCGCCTCCGACACCATCACTGTCAGCGATTATATTGTTTAGATTTACCGCTTCTTTTTGTTGTAGATTCTTTATGTATTCTGCTAACTCCGTTATTGTGTTAGTGTCAAATGTTTTAATACTTTTTACTGTTTTACCTGACCATAACATAACTACTGATTTATCATTACCAAATCTAGCTACGTCACAAGTTATATAGTTCTGACCTTCTGTACCGTTTTGATTAAATAGATTTAATATACTGTTATACTCTATTAGGTTGTCATCGCTTGCGTCATATTCCCAGTTACCATACAATAAACGCTCTTTACTTAACCTATCTAATTTTTCTAATTGTCCTTTATAGTGTTTACTTACATACTCGTTGTCATCTACTAAAGCTTGTATAAACTTTCTATAAGGTGGTAATGTGTTAGTCTTACTTGGTCTGTAAAACTCTGAGTACACCCAGTTCTTAGAAGGGTTACATGATAAAAACATTTTAGGTATTAAGTTGTATTCATCTAACTTATACCTTATACGTGAAGCACATATATTTTTTGCTTTTTCTGTTATTTGGTTACACTCATCTATGAATACTGCAGATACCTCCATGCTTCCTAAACTATCAAAATTTCTATCTGAAGGGTACAAGAATAAATCTTTTAGTATAACCTCACTACCATTGTAAAACGTAATGATATTTGTACTTCCGTTAAAGTTATAGTGTTCACCTGACTTAACACCCCATAGACTACAAACTTCAAAGAATGTGTTTAATGTAGTTTTCTTTAATGTGTCTAATTTACTACGACCTATTAAGTATCTTGTCTTAGGATATTTTAAACACAGTAATACGATCCATGCACAACCTATAAATGATTTACCACCACCCGCTGCACCACCGTATAGTATTTCGGTAGTTTTGTTATCAAATAAGTATTCTAATGCTTGACCTTGTGTCTTAGTAAAGTTAGCGTCAATATTCAACCCCGTTTATTTTAACATTAATAGTAATAGGTTCTTCACCACTCGTAATATCTAAACTGTCACCATAACCTCTTTTACGACCTCGTGTCTTTAAATAAAATATAGTAGCCTGTGTATTGTTATTCTTTATTTGTTCTTTTAAATGTGTTTCTGCAAAGTCTATAAACTTACCTTCTATACTGTCTACTTGTTGTCTAAACTTCTTATCTTCTTTATACCATTTGTAAAACTGTGTTCTACTTAACTGTGCTTTCTCACACGCTTCTGTTACTATACCTAGTGATTTCTCTAATGCGTCTATTAATTTCTTCTTATTGCTTTGTGTTCGTTTTTGTTCGTTTTCCATACTATGTAATATAAAAACTTCTTATTTGTTTTTTAAAGTAAGTGCTCTAACCATTCTAATATCTCTTCTTTATTTCTTATTACTTCACCGTTTTCATGGTTTACATAAGTAATATGTGTTTGATCTAACATGTCTTCTTCTATATTAAGTGTAAATACATCAGCTGTAAACATCTCTTCTAATGTTTCATCATATAGCTTAGCTTCAAAGTCTTTTGTTATTATAAATGAATTTGGTAGTTTCATATTTATTTTTTAGGTGGTTCTAATATTATTCCTAACTCTGTCTGTGACCATATCCGTATCTGTTCACAATACTGGTTAAACTCTTCTTTAGTTAGTTCTTTACTTGTGTCTGTAATAAATAACCTTTTTAGTTCTTCGTGCATTTCGTACTTATGGTAGCCTAACTCTCTACCTAATACTAATACTATACATTTAAAGTAATATTTATTTTGTGCTTCCGTTCTATATTTCACGTTGTTTATTTCCTTTCATTATTCTATCTACATGTTTTTTACTTTCACTGTAACTATGTTTCTTTTCGTTACGTATGATAGTTGGCATTCCATCATCTTCTGTTATACACTCCATTTCTACATTACAACATATAGCTTCTTTATTAACTAACTTCTTTAGTCTTTCATCAAATGTTAGTTTAAACTTAAATAGTTCTTTTTTATTACCGCATATATTACATAGGTATCTCATAACAAAAATACATTTTAAATAGTTTAGTTTCTTTCATTAATACTTTCTTGTATCGTTTTGTTTCTTTCTTGACCGTTTTATATTTAGGGTTGCGACTGTTTAGTTTTCTGCGTTTCATTTTAAAAAGGGTTTTCTGGTGTGTGTTTAGTTCCTAAATATTGTCTTTCTTGTAAGTCCGTTTTATACTTCATACCTGTTATTAATTCCCAACCTATATTATGTTTTATTATTTTAGGTATTACCATTTTCTTGTTACGTAAATCATCATCTTTATAATTAGGAAATATACTTTCGTATTTTACTTCTTTTAACCTACCTACTTTTTTACCTTTAATTGTTTTGCTCATAGTTTTCTATTTCAAATTGTAAATGTGCTATTGCTTTATTTAAACAGTCTATTGGTGTATTGTGTTTGCGATATGCTCGTAAAATGTAAGTTACCGCCGTACCACAATGGTATGATAGATCAAAGTTATCACACACTTTCCTAGCTTCGTAACCCTTTTTACCTTTATAATATTTAGGTATTCTATTGTCTTTCGTTAATCCTAACTCTTCTTTTGTCATTAACATTTTAGGGTTTATTTCACTTTTACAATTTACATCTATATTCCTGTCTTTATCTAACCAGTATTTATATTTATCTTCCATAGTTTTTTATTTTATATACTAAGTATGCTACAATAGGTGTACCGAAAATTAAAGTTAATAAACTTGGGTGGGGTTCACCACACAATCCTAAAGCGTGTCTAAAAAATTCTATCATATTTTAGTTTTTATATTGTTCATATATTGTTTTTATTCCATTATACACTGTACTTAAACAAGAAGCACAATTAGAAGTTAATTTATATGTAGTGTCATATATAGTATTATGTAATTCTATTAATTTTGCTTTTGTTTCGTGGTCTTTTATCTTACCGTTTTTTATAGAAGGCATAATTTTAATCACTTCTTTTACTAAGTGTGTTGGTACTTTATTAATTTTTCCCTGTACTTTAGTTGCTAACCATTTATCTACAGGACACTTCATAACCGATATAGAAGCTTTGATTTTCATAAAACAACCGCAATTAGTACAAGTACCTGTAGGTTTAAAATAATCTTCACAACCTCTACAAATGTTTAGACGTTCTTTGTATATCTCTTTATTTACAAAAAACTTATTCACCTAATTTTTCTTTTAGTATGTTTCGTACATTGTCTATAGTGTTAAATAAACTGTTTCTACCTATACCTGTTTTGTCTGCTAAACTATCTAATGTGTTATCTTCATAATAGTATAGTTTAAATAATTCTCTATCATACCAGTATAATTTATCTAACTCTATGTCTATTAATTCTAATTTCTTATATTGGTAGTTAGGTGTTTCGTTAGGTATATTGTATAAGTTTCTATCGTTACTTAGTTCACCTGTTTCTTGTATCTCGTATGTTGTAACACTACTTAAATTATCAATTTTTGTATAATACTTTTTGTACTTATAATAATAAGGGCTGTTTTTACTTTGTAAACTTCTACGTATTACTACAGCTCCGTAACTTACTAAACCTTTATCACCATCTTTTTCATATATGTTTTTTAATGTTTCTGGGTTCATTTGTAGAAAGTATAACATTAATTCTTGTACTACTTCATCTATTACATTTTTATCTGTAGTAAGACCGTAAGTCATCTTGACAAATTTTTCTCTAAGGTCTGCTATTTTCTTATATATTTTATTCATGTATAGTTTCTAGTTTTGATATGTCTTCTAATAACTCATGTGCTTTTTCACTTATAACATGTCTATATAATCGTACCTTTTTTCTGTTTCTTTTATTTTCTAACCCTGTCAAATATCCGTTTACCATACAAGTAAAGTGTGTAGGTATTATAGACAAAAAATCATTATAGTTTGCTTGACCTAAATTATTAGATTGATAGTTGTTATGGTGTTCTATAATAATATCGCTTATTTCTAAAAAGTTTTTGTATTTTTCTTTTGTACTTGTTATATCTTCTATATATAAATCTATCGCTTCTAAATAATCATTAATTAATATTTCGTGTTCTATACTAAGACAAACGGGTTTCAACATTTTTTACTTCTTTTTTATATTTAGATATTAATTCTTCGTAGTCATGACGCATAAACTTAACTGTACTTTTTGATAGTAATTCTATTTCATCTGCTAAACCTTCTTTAATTCTAAGGTCTATTAGTTTACCGAATGCGTATTGTTCACCTTGATTAAATAAGTTGCATTTAGGACACTGCACTTGTACGTTACCGTGCTCATGCCAGCGAGTAGACAAATGACGCCTACTCATAAAGTGTCCTGCCTGCATTTTCTTATAGTGATCCGTTTTATTGCATGTCCAACATTGTACCATGCCTTGTGGTGTTGCGTATCGTAAACGTATATAAAGACTAAACCATTTGTCAAGTTCCTTTTTTAGTTTACTTATTGTTTTCACGCTTACAATTTTACACAAAATATAATATAGAAGTTTATAATATATTTTATTTTATTAACAATCAGTTCTTAATAAACTATATATATATTCAGGTCTACCGTATAAACCGTTCTTTTTTTCTTTAGTTTTAAATATTATTTGTGCTTTGTATAAATTTGTAACCGCTCTTCTTATACTTGTTAATGGTGTTTTATTATCCTTGTATAAAGTGTACACATCTGAAGCTGATAGTTTTTTATACTTTTGAAATATTGTATATATTTTTTCTTCTTGTGTAATGTTTTTAACTTCTTGTTGTTTAACAAAATCTTCTGATTCGTTTGTAGTGTTGTAATAAGGTTTCATTTTAATTGTTTTAAGTTAGAAATTTGTTTTAATCCTGTGCCTGTTCTACTTCTATATCGTAATCTTTTGTCTTGTCTTTCTGGTTCTTTACTTGATTCGTTCCATATTAACTGTCTATGTGCTTTAATCCATTTGTAATAAGTCTGTACATTAAGAACAAACTGTTCTGTGTTTCTTACACCGTTTCTAAATGACGCCTGTATATCTTCAAAATACAAATTACCAAAATCTTCTATAAGGTCATTAGATAACGACTGTGAAAGTATAACAATATGTTTTTCATCTTTGACTTGTCCTAACTCTACTAATGTCAAACTTACTAACTCTACACATTTTAATGTTAGTTCTTGTTTTTCGTATTCTTTTATTTTCATACTAATAAATTAAATCATTAATAAAATTCATATCTACATTTGTTTCTTCACAAATTGCTTTTAATTGGTGTAGTTTTAATTGTTCTGGATAATTCATGTACCTATCTATAGTTTGTTTTGTAACTCCTAAATCTATAGCTAAATATTTTCTACTATATCCTTCTTCTTTTAACCATTTGTGAAATAAACTTTTGTCTTTCGTTTTGTATTGTGCTTTCATTTTAAATCTTTTTACCCGCATAACAAATAACTTAAAAGGGTTATACCTGCACCACAAGTAATAAATAGTAATAAAGCTAATATTATACTTATGTAGTTTTTATATCTTATTTTTTTATTATAATCTTCTAAATTCATAAATTTGTTTTTTTAATTATACTAATTGCTTTTTGGTAACTATCTAATTGTTGATCTATTTTTGAAGTAGTTTTTGTTTTAACTTGTCTTTTTTCCCAAGTTCTGACGCACGCCCGCCAGTCTTTCATTTTGTTTTTGCCTACATACCAGTTTTTAGATTCGTAAAAGTCATAAAATTGTTCTGCGTCTATATCGTTATTTCGCTCTAAACAATATTCTTTAATTTCATCAATAAAAGGCTTCTTATTACTATACGTAGTATTATTATTAATATTTATATTATTATCCTTTAAGTTTTTGACAAGGGGGTTGTAATTTTGTTTCGCAACACCTCCTTTAAGTATTCTTATATACCTCTTGTCAATTTCTTTAGTACCTTCTTTGTATGTAAAATGTAATTCTATATAACCTTCTTTGACTAACTCACTAACCCATTTAGACACAGTAGTTTTAGTCTTACCGTATAACTGTGAAAAATACTTATTAGTTGCAAAGCAAATACCGTTCATATTTATTAAAGCTGTTATTTCTGCATATAATAGTTTTGCGTTAGGTGTAAGTGTTTTACTATATCTTACTTCTGCTGTTAGTATTGCGTAGTAGTTAGGTTTCATTTAAGGTTTACAGTTAAAGAGTATTCATAGTTTTCATTTGTTAAAGCTAATCTAATTAATTCTAGTTGATTTGAAAAATACCTATAATTAGTTTTTATAGTTATAAAAGCTTCACCACATTTTATATCTATAAATACGTTAGGGTTTAAAACTTCTTCTACACTATTGTTAAATAAAAATGATCTTAAAGCTTGATTATCTAAAAATTTACGTTTGTTATATTTAATGTCTGTATATGCGTTAAATATTTTGTTAAAGTATTTACGATATATTTTCCAATTCTCAAAGTTTTGTCTATGTGTGTTTTCATAATGGATAATACTACACCTGTCACGGTTTATAACATCTGATATGATACTATGATGTATATTTTTTTCTATACGTGCTATGTTAGATATTACAGTACGTGGTATTTGATATTCTCGTTTTCTTGACTTTGACCTTATATCTTCTTTTGTAATATTACAAACCGCACACGCTATTTCCATTATGTTGCTAACTTCTATTTTATCTGTTATATTAACTCCTTTCATATTTAAAATGGCAAATCGTTATTATTATTGTTATTATTCTTTTTTCCGTTTCTCATAACCCAGTCATAAAACACTTCTGCGTTAGCTATAATGTGATCTACAGTACAGTCACTGTTACAAAAATCTACAGCAGCTTTTAAACTAGACTGTCTTACTATTAAATCTTGTACATCATCACTTCTTTTAGGTGTACTTTGTTTAGGACTTTGTGTAAATTGTGTTTGTTGTTGTAACCATACTGGTTTTACTTTAGGGAATTTACCATCTATAAATTCATAATCTGTATCATTACCTACTATAAATTTATTTTGTTCTTGTGATTTACTACTATATTCACCTGTATCTCCATTTTCAAAAGATACTTCAAATTTATACATCATACCAAATTTACCCTCCCATGTACCGTTAGGTTGTACGTTTGTTACTTTACTTTTTTTGTTCATTTTTTTTAGTTTTATTCGTTATTATTTTCTAGTTGTTTTTTTAATTCTATTATTTGTAACTTTAATTCTACATTATCTTCACGTAAACGACTACAAGTTTTATTATTAATTACAAATGTTTCTAATAATTTACCTATATCTTTTAATGTTAAATCTGATAATTCATTTTTGTATAATACAACAGCAGATAAAATTTCTGTGTATAATTCTAAAGATTGTTTATTGTTCATTATTTTTGTTTTTTTCGTTAATTATTAATTTTAGTAAATCTTCTAAATCTATATTGTCTAAATCTGTTAATGCTCTAAATATTAAATATTGTACTTTAGGGTTTTCGTGTAATTGATCTGCAATGTATCTACACTTACTTATAGGGTTCATATCATTCACATTTTCCATCAGTACAGTTTTTTATTTGACCACAGTAATAGCAAGGTTGGTGATCTTCACAGTAATCTTCAAAAGGTAATGCGTCTTTATCACATATTTTACAACATACATTATCACCGTTTTGTTCTGTTGGATCATTATAACCTGACCTAATACCTTTTATATATTGTTCTTCTGTTATGACCATAATACAAGCATAAATAATAAACCAAATGTCATAAGTAAACACACACCGTAGACAATTTCGTTAAAAATTTTGTCTACATTGTATTCTTTTATTTTCTTTACTGAATATACTTTACTAAATTTTTTGTTAAAGCTTATAAGTTTTTTACCTGTAGTGTAGTTAAACTTGTTAAACTGTTGTCTATTTAAATAAAGTTTGAACCCTGTTTGCTTATTTGTTACAACGTACATAATGTTTTATATTTTGATTAATAATGGTACAAAGATAAACAAAATAAATAGATATTAACAAACTTTTGTGTAAGTTATTAACAATTATAATGTTTATAAGTACATGTAATTTAAAGAAGTTTTGTTATGTATAAGAGTATTACACTTAAAAGTATAGAAAGTGTCTTAAAGGCGATTTAAATACTAAAAAAAAGGACTATTAATATAATTATAAAATATACAATAGTTATTTTTATAGAATTTGCGTTATGTCTGTGTCTACACATATTATAAAGGCATTAGTAAATTAATAGGTAAAGTACCGTTTTCTAATACTACAGCACAACCAATAGCTGGTTTTTTACCGAACTTTGCATAAGCAAATGAATATTCTGAAAAATTAATACCGCAACCAGTTTGTACGGAAAATGTTCTAAAGTTTTTACCTACGTAGTGTTCTGTATAACATTGTGTATGATAATGACCTTGTACTATATTCATCATGTGATTTTTACAAGCAGTCCGTGCTGTACCACCTTCACCATGTTGGTAAAGTACATTATCTTGTATTAGGTGATCTACAAATTGCCATTTAGACACTTCTAAGACCTCTTTATATGATTTTATCCATTTTTTAGGTATGTTAGCTGTTTGTCCTTTACGCATAACCATACGGTCATGATTACCTATTATAACAGTTGCTTTTGGGAATGTTTTGTACCATCTTGATATACGGCGTATTGCGTGTTCTAGTTCATCACCACCAGAAAGTCCATCTGGATCAGTTTCATGGTAACTACTATAATGATTATCTATAATGTCACCTATAAATATTACTTGATTGCAACCGTATTTATCGTATTGTTGTTTACAGAAATGTAAATATCCATCAAGACAAAAAGGTTCGTGCAGGTCGCCTATGACTAACACGTTGCGTACCTGCTCCGACCTCATTTTTTTTAATGCCACAATTTCATGTGGTTTTAACCTATAGCGGTTATTCCGCATTTTACTTTTTTATGTCTGCTACACCTTGTGCACCTACTAGTACGCAAAGTGCCCAAAACACGTTTTCACTAGTTTGTTCATCAAGCCCTAAATGATTCATTAATAAGGGTACGCAAATTGCTGATAAAGTATAAAGGAATTTACGAGAATTTAAAACTTTTGCTACTAATACATGTTTTAACCAATTTTTCATTTTATTTATTTTAAGTTAATATTAATAAGTCCAAATGACACGTTGAGATTTTTCTTTATCCAAATCTACGTGAATAAATGTGTCACTTATACCTACACGAGTAAAACCTGCTAACAACAGGCTGTTAATTATTTTGAATCTACTACTACTATCTTTACATGAGATGTCTGCTGCTACACCTTTTAAATGACTAGAATTTTTAGACGCTTTGTAACCACGTTTTATAAGGTCATCATTATAAATTTTACATCTTATGCCACTGGTAATTTTAAAAGGTATTCCCGCTGTTTCTCGGGCTTGGTCTAACATCTTTAAAAACTCTTCATTCATCGGTTCGCCTTTACAATTGTCTTTACAAGAACAGTCAAACTCTGATAGTTTAAAGTATTTTAATGTCATTTTTTTTTATTGTTCCTACAATGTGTTCGCCACCTTGCTAGTGTATATCCTATTGACATAACTAACAAAACAATTTTTAATAATAGTTCTAAGTCAGCAAATGTTGTTACTCCTACTACTGTCGCATTTACTGTTAGTGTTTCTGCTATATCTTTTGTTACTGTCCTTAGTGGCATTTTTTATATATGTTTTTAAAGCTATTTCGTTTTTAGCTTTTGGTTTGTAAATTTTTTTTATCATTTAATGTCAGGTGTTAGGAAGTCATCAATAGTTATTTCCTTACGTCTGTTTCTATCGTGCTCTAAATTCATACCCGAATAAAAAGCGTTACTTTCTGGTGTTACATCAGCACCAGTGTTAGTACTGTATTCAGGATAAGATGACTGATTGTTTTTTATGTAGTCAATTAATCTATTACTATAGAACTCTGCAGTGTTTCTTACTTCTTCACGTAGGTCTTGCGCTTCCTCCCTACTTAAAGATACAGCGTTTTCAGCTGTTTTAGATACAATATTATTGTTCATGATCTTATACCTTAAAAATGGTATAGCCTCGTACAAACTCCAATGTGCTAGTGCGTCACCTACATAATCTTCTACAAGTGTTTCGTAAGCTCCTGAAAGTGAACCCGCTGTTATTTTTGTTTGTAAAGCCTCAAACAGGTCTGTACCTAACAATATTTCTATATATTTCTTTTGTGCTGTTCTAATTGAACTTAAAAGGTATTCAACATCTACTGAATTGCCTATACTTGTAGTGTCTTTTAGTTTGTCTTCACTTATAAATAATACGTAATTTGCCATTATCTTTTTATCTTATTTGTTTACAAAACCGTTATTCGGCATATTCTTAGGCGCTCTTGATACTTTAGGATCATTTGCTTTAGGGTAAAACCCTTTACTTCTTGCTTCTACTGTACCTATTATGTCTGTAGCGTCTTGTATTTTATTACCTGTTGCTACTCCTAACTTATAAAAGTATATTTTTCTACGCCAAAAGTGCCCGCAGTTACCGCCCCCTTTATACAACCATATACTATAATGGTCTGCACCATCTAACCCCCAACCTTTATTTACTGGTGGTTTTGATTTGTCACCTAACCGTAGTATATCTTCTTTACGGTATATTTTATTTGCTGATAACATTTTTCTGCAAAATTCTCTACTACTTGTACTTGCTATCGCTGTAGCGTATTCGTACCTAACTTTATATAAGTTATATTCTCTATCTAAACCATCTTGATCAGACCTTGCGTTAGGTATAGCTCTACCTGTAGTAGCAAATTCATAGTTACCTATATCGTTTAATTCTGCTTCAAAATTAAAATCTTCGTGTTCTTCTTCTACTTTTTCGTTACTGATTAAAGTCCAGTCATCACTACTAGGTTCTTCTTCACCGAACTCTGCTATAAATTTATCTAGTTCTGTTTCTTCATATCTATCACACTCTTTTTCACACTCTTTAGTAGGATTTTCACAATCACATTTTTGTAGTTCTGTGATTTGATCGTGATTTTCACAAGCCATATATACAGTTTTACCTTCGTATTCGTGTTCGTGATAACCACTACAACCTAACCTTTCAGATTCTTGTAAAGCTTCTTCTATTGTGTCATACACATTCATACCATCAATTTCACCTACTTTAGAAAATTTTTCTTCTTCTAAAGTTTCTTCTGTTTCTTCTAATGGTTTAAGTCCAAGTTCTTCACGTATTTCATCTTGCGTCATTACTGACTTCATATCTTCTATTGTCCATTTAGAGGTGATTGGTTTACCTTGAACGAACTCTAATGGTAGGTTCATATCGTTTACTTCAAATAACTTGCTTAAACAGCTTAATATGTTCTTCTGATAGGGTTTTACAACAGTGTTTAAATACATTTCGTAAGCTTGGTTCATTTCATCTGCATTATTACCAAGTCCTGTATTGTTCTTAATACCGAATAACATAGGTGATGTAACTCTATGTCCTGTAAGTATGTTTTGTGTTAAAAGTTCTTGTAAAGCTAAGTATTGTTTGTCTGCGTCACTTACTGATATAGGCACTATTTCTGGTGTTCTGTTTTTGTCATCACTAAAAGTTAATACAAATTTACCTGCATTACTTGAACCTGTGAACTTATCTTTTATACTGTTTTCTATGTCCCTACGTTCTTCAAAAGTTGGTACTCCATTACTAAAGTTTATAAAGTAAGAACCCGCAAATCCGTTTTCTATATTAGCTAAATGAAATTCAGCAACCTTTTGATCTACTAAACACCAATTACAAGCCGCCGCATAATCTGGTGTTCTGTATAGTTGCATATTAGGACTGTACATACCATCATATATAATTGCGTTAGGATTTGTTCTGTCTGTTAAACTAAACGCTGGTACTGCTTGTGGTTTGTGTTTTCTTGGTTGTTTCCAATCAGCTGATATATAATATTCTTTAACTCTACCTGTTACATCTGGTTTTCCCATACGTATACGTTCTACTGGTACGTGATATAATTCCGAAATAGAACTACGATCCTTTGACCATACCACGTTGATACCGTACGCTCCATGTAACTTGAAATCAAAAGCTAGTTTTTTAACTATAGTATGTAAGCTTTCACCTCTACTGTTTGCTTGTGCTACAAACTTTTTTAATTTAACGTATGCATTAAGATTTTCACCTTCTTGTACTGTTAAATCCTCACCTGCGATCATGTCGGCTGTTGTATTTACTATCGCCGCATGTGTTGAACTGTTGTAGTAAAGATCAATTAAAAACTGCGGGTACAAATTTCTATAATCTTCTGTACCGTATTCTATATAGTCTTTACCCATAGCCTCTTTAATAACAGGCGCTATTTGTGTTTCTAAGTTTACATTTAAAAAACCCTGTTTAAAATCTACTTTTTTTGACTTCTTGTTTTTCATAGTTATATTTTATCAAAATATGCGTCTAGTTTATTTCTTTCATCAGCTGTCAAGGCTCTATTAACCCATACAACCTCTTTAATAATTCCATCAAAAGAACCGCCTATAGCGTCAAGTACAAAATCACCTGACACAGCCCCTGTTTCATAACCTGACGTTTCTATTTTTGTTAAAGACGCATTATCTCTAAAGCATGTTAATACATTATCACCATCACGTTCAAAACCAAAATTGTAAAACTGATCTAAAGTTGGTGAACCTTGCGTCCAACCTACCTTAGTACTACTATTTATTTTAGTCCTTAATTCAGTAGTTGAATGTACTCTAAAAAAGTCAGCACTAGCGGCGTCACTATCATAGAAAAATAAATCAGTTGAACCACTAGAAACAGTTGATATAGCAAGTCTAGCGTATAAAGCAAACTGTCCTGAAAACGTAATGTTTTTTGAACCATCTGTTGCTAGAAATAATTTATTGTTCGTACTATCAGCACTTTCAACACCACCTGTAGCACTATCATAATCAAAATAGTTGTTAGCAGCTAACATGTGGTTTGCGTCACCTGACTGGTCTGTCCACTTTGTAACATCTTCACCATCTTCTGCAGTACTACCATCACTTTCCAAAATACCTGTATCATTCTGTAACCACATTACAAGATTTGCACCTAATTTAGCTGGTGTCCAAGCTGCGTCAATTCTATTGTTTAAACTTAGTCCTAGTCCTAGTTTCATTATTCTCCAGTTTTACCATCATGTTCAGTGTAACCTATCGCAACACCTGATGTAAGTTGTATCTGTGTACATCTACCAAAAATAACCGTACCTGCTGGTATTGTAGTATGTAAAGCGCTTTCACCTGTTAAATTTGCCATAGTGATAGAAGCTATTACTGATTCTACAACAAAATGTATTGCGTAAAAGTCCTTAGTAGTTTGATTTGCTGTTGTAAATACTATACCTGAACCTTTACCTAATTGTTCACGAAGTAGTATATTGTTATTGTCTAATAAACTCATTTTTTAATTTTTTTAATAATCTGTATATAAATAATTTGTTGTTGTTTCTGTATGTTGTGTATATCTAACTTGTTCTGATCCTGCTGTTTCTTTAATTAAAACCTTACCTTCTTCTACTTTACCTTTTACAACACCGTTTTCATCTTCTGTTGCTAATACTTCTGTTTCAATGTCTGGCGCTGTAGAAGCGGTTAATGTTGCTGTACCCACCCAAGACACTTCGTAAACTTCATATTTCCAAAACCCATAAGGTTTGAAGTCAATTCGGTGTGTAAAAACATTTTCTGTAGTGTTATGTAAAAACTCACATTTAACATATCTGTCTTTATGTAAAGTTTTCCTACCGTAACAGTATTTTACTGTCTTAGTCATGTCATTTGTAAACTTAAATAAGTATTCTATCTTGTCTGTTACCTTCGCTGTATCTACTCTTTTTTCTTCTAAACTTAAATAAGCTGTTATTGTACTACCATATACACCTGTTATCATACTATATAATATAAAAAGTACGTTTTTATTTTATGTTTCTATAATTTACTTGGTGGAATTGCTTGTTTTTTCTTTGTTTTTGTTTTATTAAAAAAGTGTTCTACACCTAATAATTCCACTTCGCTAGACTTTACATTGTCTAATATAACCATACGACCAGATTTGTTTACTGTAACACCTTTATATTCATCTTTTAGTTTATACATAGTTTTTATTTTACAAAGTTAAAAAAAAGGGAGGCTATTGCCCCCCTTATTTATATAAAACACTTACATTCTTAGTTTTGTACTATTGCATTAAATGTAAATGCGCCGTTGTCAAACGGTGTAGTAGTGTAATCTGCTACTAATTGCATTGGATTTGGTTCTTGCGCCTCAAAGGTGAAGTCATAACCCACCATATCTCCTAGTGCAACACCGGTTACTGACGTACCTGCAGATAGTTCCGCCCCATTATCTAAACCACAAGCTACGATTGTATTTTTACCTGTGCTGTTTAGTTGGTTAAGTTCTGCAAATACTACCATACGTTGCTGTGCTAGTAATTTGATTTCGTTTTGATCTTCTTTTGTTAAATTATGAAGCTTGATATTTACAGAGTGTGTGTAAAATACAGTACCATTTTCGCTAGAAGCGTTAATAGTTTCTGTTACAGACCCTGTACCACGTTTTAAAATGTATTTATAAATATCATCACCAGAACCTAAATCTAAATCAGTAACTTCACCACTTGCTGCTGTGTAAGAACTCAATTCATCATGTTGAACAATGTATATCGCTTTAATACCTCCGATACCATCTCTACATGTGATATTTCTTCCTTTTGTTAAATTACAAGCCATTGTTTTTAGGTTTTTAAGTTAATATTTATAATTACGATTGTTTAGTAAAGTCTGCTGGTACACCTACTTGTACACCTGCTGTCCATCTTGCAACCATTCTTACGTTATTTGATCCATCTAATTCAGCCATATCTAATACTTTTACCTCTGTTAAATCAGAAGATAAAGAAGTACCGAAGAATGCGTTAGACTTAGCACCTGCCCACATTGTGTTAGTTGCTACACCTGGACAAACTGCGATCTTAATTCCTTCAAACTCTGGAGTATATTGACCCATGTGGTTAAAAGGGAAAGCAGATAAAGCAGAAATAGCAGAAATATAGTATCTGTAAGTCGCTTTATTCATGTATATATACACGTCATCTTTGCCATAGACCCCTGAAGGAATGTCAGCTGCTAATGTTTGTAGGTTTGCTACAATGTTAGCTGCCGTATAAGCTGCAGAAGCTGAAGATGTAGCCATACCTGAAGCTGATAGTCCATCAAACTGTCCTGAAGTTCCTGTAGTACCTGTCCAAATAGAAGTTTCTATTGAATCAGCGATTGAATCTGATAAGTAAGTCATTGCGTAAGCAACGAAATCATCTTGTTGTTCGTAAGCCCAGTCAGAAATCATAGTACTTTTACATACATCTATGTTAATCTGAAACGGCTCTACGAATAATACTTGTTCGTTAGTTGTTAATGTTGCTGAATTTTCAGTAAAGTCACAAGAAGCGTCTTTTACTAAATTAGCACCACTAACTCTGTTGATCACCTCTTTGTAGTTTACATTTTCTCTAACAGTCATGTACTCCAAAGATTTTGCCATGTTTAAAGCTGCGTTTACATAGAGACCTGCGTGTTTCCCTGCATACGAGCTTGATGTGATTGTTAATGCCATCTTTTTTAATTTTTTTTGTTAATTATTATTTGTTTTTGTTTATGTTGTACCAGTATTTTTCTTGTCTTGTCATGTTGCTAAAATCTACTGGTGTTATTTCTTTTGTTTCTTTTGTTTCTGAAAACTTATTTACTGAAACAGGCTCTGAAGCTGGTTCTTTAGAAAGTTCTTCAAGTTGTGCTGACAAAGTTTCCTTTTCTACTTCAAGGTTTTCGTTTACACCTTTCATTTCTTCTAACTCCGAAGATAACCTACTAACATCATTTCTTACTTCTGTTAATAGTTCTTTAATAACAGCACCTATTTCTTCAATAACTGCTTCTTTGTTAAATTCTACTTCTTCTGTTGTTTTAATCTTTTTAGGGTGTCTTACTTCTTCTTTTATTTCTTCTTCTATAACATCTTCTACTAATTCATCAGACGCTTCTACTTCTTCATAGTATTCTTCATCTTCTTTTTTAGCTTCTGTTTCATCTTCTTGTTCTGTTTCCATAATAGAAGAAATAATACCTTCATCTACTACTTCAATTTTTGTACCATCTTCTACTTCATAAACACCTGCTGGTAATGGCATAGTTGTACCATCTTCAGCTAGTATTGATATATCGCTACCTTCTGCTAAAACATCAGCAGATGAAACGATTATTGTACCATCTATTAATTTGTTTTGGTACTCTAACTTCACACCTTCATCTTTATTAAGACCAAGTGCGTTTAAAATTTGTTTTTTTAAGTCCATTGTTATTTGTTTTTATAATATATAATATAATTGTTTAAGTTCTATTTGATTTTATACTTCTACCATTTCACCTTTTAACTTGTTTAGGGTACTTTTGTATTGACTTGTACTTACACTTACACCTAACGCTTTTGCCGCTTTTTCAAATGCTTTAATGTTTTTATCAAAGTCACTAACTATCTTTTTAGATTCTGAAAGTACCTTTTTATAAGCGTCACCTGTTTTCTTTTGTCCTTTTTGTGCTTTTACTAAATCTTTTTGTGCTTGTTCGTACCTTTTAAGCTCAGATTTGGCAACAGCTATTTCTTCTTTTAGTTCCTGTGCGTGTTGTTTTTTTAAGTTATCGTGCGCTTTATAAGCTTTATCTGACCTTTCTTTAGCTATCTTTACTTCTTCTTTCCAATCGCTTATGTCCTCAAATTCTGTATAGTCGTTATACTTGTCAAACAGTTTGCTAATCATAATTTCGGCTAAATTGTCTAAAGCGTCTAATGTCTTTAAGTCTTTTAAGTTTACTTTTTGAACCCCTTTATGCTTATTTAAAATAGCATTTAATTTTATTTCGTAGTCTTTATACATTTTATTTAATTTTTAATATTTCTGCTAGTGATTCTAAGATTTGTTCTTCTGAATAAATAGCCGTACTCATTTGTTCTAATTTTGAGATAAAGTAACCTTCAATGCTTAGCCCTTTTAAAGTTCCATCTTTTATTTTAGACCATAAATCTTCATTTTCTATTTTCATTTTAACAAACCATGTACCTACAGGTAAGTCGTAACCGTATAATTTTGACTTATCACTATCACCTTCTTTTATCCATGACTCTACTGTTAGTACTCCTGCTACTCTTTGTTCGTGTTCGTATGTTGCTTTATGGTGATTGTTATGTTTTAAGTAACTATATGCTGCGTTTTTTACAGTATCTTTACTAAACCATACATAGTATTCTTGATCTGTGTTAGGATCGTATCTAAATATCTGTTTATTTGGTATTAAAGCTGGTGATATTAGCTCCCTTTTTTCCTCATCTACTTTTGAGAATGTAAGATTGTTTTTTTCTTTACCAAAAAATATAAAATCTACCTCAATCGCTGGTGAATTTACTAAGGATATTGCGTCTATCGCCAAAGCTTCGTTTTCTTCACTTATAACAAGTTCTGTTATCTTCGTTGTTTTCTTGTTCATATTATATAATATAAATAGTTAATATTTGTTTCATTTTTAAATTGTAGCCCTACGTCTAATATTTGCTAATTGTTCTTGGCTGTCCGATAGTTCATCAGTTACTACAAACGCTTTTAGTGGTTCTGAGTCACCCATTGCACCACCTAAAGTAAATGCACCTGCATTTGCTGGTATCATTGAATCCATAGCCGCCTGTTTTTTATCCATATTAGCCTGTAAGTCTGCATCTGAACCCATACTGTCATTCAATATGTTTCTAACAGAAGCTATACCCATAGCTCCGATAGCCGCTGCGTTAGCAAACTTTACAAATGTTGGTAAAGCCTTGTCAGCTGGTGAAGCGAAAGCTCCCATAATACCCTGTTGTGTACTATATATTGTTTCTGCTACCGCTATAGCTTTAGAAGCTTTTTTATTGTTTTCAAATAAACCCGCTATTGCTGAAAAACTGTTAGCTATTGTTTCTTGTTTGTAATCTGCTATTTGTTGGTCTATTTCGTTTTGTTTCTCTCCTGCTTCCTTATTTTCTTCTAACCTTTTTTCATTAAATTCATTATTTTTTTCTATAAATTTATCCCAATATTCATCTTGCCTTTGTTCTTCTAATAATCTATATTTTTCTTTTATTTGAGCTTCTATTTCTGATGTAATAGTAGTACTACTTAAAGCATTTTCTTTGTCAATTTCTAACTTCCTTTTAGCTCTTGCGTCATCATCTTGTATATTTAGTAATTCTATTTCTTGTTGTAAACTTAATAATTGTGACGCTTGATCCTTTCTAAGTTGTTTTGCTTTCTCATTTGCTTGGTTTGCTTTAGCTGTGTTTGTAGCGTTTTCTTGTTGTAGTTTATTTTCTCTCTTTAATTGTTTCTCTAATTTGTCATGTTGTTTAATTAACTCATTTTGTACATCTGTTTCTTTTTCACTTTGTGCTCTATAGTTATCTCTATCTCTTTCATTTTGTTTAGCTCTTTTTCGTGCTGCTTCTAGTCTTTCATTATACGTTTTTAAACTCCTAGCAGAACCAGAAACAGCTGAACCGAAAAATTCTTCTGTACTTGAAATTACACCACCCAAATCGTGAAAACTACCTTTTTGTTTGTTTATATTTGCTATATTTTCTTGTATAGTTTTATTGTTAGTTTTTAGGAAGTTTGTATTTCTGTTTACACCTTCATTTGCCTCTTCTTGTCTTTTTAGTGATTCGTGCTGTGCTTGCTCATTTAATATAAGTTGTCTTTCAGTTTCTGACTGTGCCGCCGCTAACCTTAATTCAAATTTTGTGTTTTCTATTTTAGCTTTATTATTTTTTTGTAATTGTTTATTTTCTCTATCTAATGCGTTGTTATATGCATCTAATTTATTTTGTAAAGTGTCAGTAGAATCACTAGCGTTTCTCGTGGCTGCTATTAAAGAA
>VTLG01008828.1_pt1 | contig 28294 bp, 27 predicted proteins | sample 4694571 | NCBI WGS metagenome assembly VTLG01 (sample SAMN12604809, study PRJNA352737) | marine metagenome | biome: ENVO:00000447; feature: ENVO:00000209|ENVO:00000569|ENVO:01000036; material: ENVO:00002151; isolation source: viral sequences binned using virsorter ...
ATAAACATACCTATGAGGAAAGACTAGAGTGGGCTTACATAGAAGGAACTGATCTAGCAGAAGAAGTTTATAAAGACCCGATAGGTAATGTTGGTGTATGGGGTAGAGCTAAAGAACCTTTCCAGTTCCTTGCTTGGTGTAAAGAGTGGTGTGAGTTTCAATGCGAAGGGTATGGTTATATATCACATCATGTTTGCTGTCTTGATGGTACAAACAATGGATATCAACATATAGCAGGTCTTATATCTAATCAACATCTAGCTAATAAAGTTAACCTACAAAATGTTAAACAACCACAGGATTTATATAAACAAATACTTGATGTTCTCTTAATGCTACTGAAGTATGACAAGTCTGAACAGGCTGAAGTCTGGTATGCACAGAAAGATTTATTGACAAGAAAGTTTATAAAAAAACCTGTGCTTATGATTCCATACAACTCAACTACATTCGGCATAGCAAACTACATAGAAAAATATTTTGTAAATGAAAATGTTTTTATCGCAAAAAATTTTAAGAATAATTTTTATTTAGCAACCATGATTGAACAGGCAGTTAAGTATGTAACCCCAGAAAGTTATGAAGTATTGAAGTACTTGCAGACTACAGCGTTATGTTTCAACAAAGAGAACAAACCTATCTCTTGGCATACACCATCAGGGTTTCTTGTACAGCAAAACTACTACAAGAATGATGTTAAAAGAGTCAAGACTAAACTAAGTAACTCAAGTGTCAGGCTAAGTCTAGCTGAACCAGATACTACAAAGGTCGATAAACGTAGACAGGCACAGGGTTTCCCTAGTAATTATATACATAGTCTTGATGCTGCACATTGCCACATGAGTTTAGTTGAAGCAAGCAAGCATGGACTAAAAAACTTTTGTGTTATACATGATTGCTATGGAAGTCCAGCTAGTGAGCTTCAAAGGTTTATCGAATGTGTAAAGCAAAGTTTCTTTAACATTTATAGTGACAACAATCTGGATAATCTATACCACCAAACAACACAACAACTAAGTGATACAAGTAAGTTACCAGCAGCACTAGATATGGGAGACTATAACATTACAGATGTGTTGACAGCACCATATATATTTACATAGCAAGAGATCAAGGTATAGTTAGGGAACGTCTTTTATAGACGCATTAAAACGGAAACCAAACCAAGAGAACAAACATGGAAGAACTCAAGCCTGAGACTATTAAGATAGTCACACCGAATCCTACTAACTTTAGGTATTCATATCTTGTAACCCCTGACGAGTACAAGGGTGTCAAGAAATATAAAGCAGAGTGTCTTATCAAGAAAGGCACAATGATGAAAGATGAAATGGGTAGAGAGGTTGATGCGGTAGAACATATCTACTCACAGCTAGAAGAACTACTAGAAAGATGGAAAGTTTCATTGAAAGAACACTATCCAGATAGAAAGTTTACTCTTACAAAAAATAAGTTTGGAGAACCATCTCTACCTTATTACTTAGAAGATGAATACCTAGTCATCAAGACAAGCAAAAAGGCAGGTGGGGTAAAACAAAATGGTGATGTATGGACTAATCCACCTGTTACTTTCTGGGCTAACGAAGACCCACTACGTCTGATGACAGACGAAGAAAAGAAAGAGTATGAAAAGATTAGTCCTATGACAGAAGGGCAGATGTCTATGAAGTGTAGTGGCTATGACGCAGGTGCTAATGGTGTTGGTATAAGATGCCAACCTTTACAAGTCATAGTTAGAAAGCACGTTGAATGGACAGGCAGCCCAGACTTTGAAGCAGCACCACCGAGTAGTTATGAAGAGAAAAGTACTGTCTCAACAGCAGCCGACTTCTAAATACAAGAGTAAATTTGAAAGTCAATTTGCTGACAAACTAACCAAAAAGAAAATTATCTTTACCTATGAAACTCTCAGCATTGACTATGAAATCACTTGCACCTATCGCCCTGACTTTATCCTCAACAATTTTATTGTTGAAACAAAGGGCTACTTCTCGAAAGAAGATAGACGCAAACATCTTGCGATTAAGGAGAAACGACCCGACCTAGATATAAGGTTCTGTTTTCAAAATAGCAGAACCAAACTATCCAAAGCCAAGAACTCTATCTCTTATGCCAAGTGGTGTGAGAGACATGGGTTCCAATACTGCGACAAATTTATTCCTGATGATTGGTATGAAGAGCCAATACAAAAACAAAATAGTTTGCCCTGAGTGCGGTAAAAAAAACTGTGCTGTCTTTGATGACGGACACCACCATTGCTTCACTATGGACTGTGGCTACACCTACTACCCAAACAAAAAAGAAAAGAAAGTGACCACCAAGATTATTCCTATATACAAACCAAACCCAAAACTATTAAAGGTAACACCGATAGCTTTACCTAAACGTGGAATCACTAAGGAGACTTCAGAACTATTTGGTTATGGTATGTCTGAATACAGAGGACAGCCAGTACAAGTAGCTACATATAAAGATCAGAAAGGTAATGATGTTGCACAGCACATACGCTTTCAAGATAAGAAGTTTATATGGATAGGAGATATGTCAAAGGTACAGCTATGGGGTCAGCATCTATGGCGACAGCATGGAGGTAATGGTTCTGTCTTCTTAACTGTATGTGAAGGAGAGATTGATTGCATGAGTGCTAGTCAGATACAAGGTAACAAGTTTCCCTGTGTATCCATACCATCAGGAGTACAATCAGCAGCCAAGTATCTAGCAGCTAACTACAAATGGCTTGATAGTTTTTGTCGTATCGTTATTTGCTTTGACAATGATGAAGCAGGTAATAAAGCAGCAGAGAAATGTATGGAGGTATTGCCAAGAGGTAAGGCAGCTATAGCAAGACTAGATCGTAATGATATAAACGATCATCTTGTATTAGGAGAAGGTGAGCTAGTTAAAGATAGGTTATGGAAAGCTAGACCAGTTAGACCTGACTCTCTTATTAATGCAGCAGACGCTTGGGATTTGTTTACCAAAGAAACAAGTAAACCTGTATCAGACTTTCCATTTCCAAAGCTAAACGAATACACAAGAGGTTTGTTTCCTAGTCAGATATTTACAGTAGCTAGTGCTAGTGGTGCTGGTAAGTCAACGATATGTAGAGAACTATGCCACCATTTCTTAAAAAGAAACCTTAAGGTTGGCTACATTGGGTTAGAAGAATCAGTACAAAGAACTCTTCAAGGTCTTGTAGGTATTGACTTGAACATTCCTTTGCACTTAAATGAAGATGGCATAACTAAAGATGATCTGCGGATTGCGTTTGATAACCTCACATCAACACGCAATCTTTTTTTATACAACCACTTTGGTAGTCTTGAGCCTGATGTATTACTAGAACAGATAAGATACTTAGCTACTGTTGATGGAGTAAAGGTAGTCATACTAGATCACATAAGTATAGTCTTGTCTGGTCTTGAACTAGATAATGAACGCAAAGCAATAGATATTATAATGACCAAGCTAAGAAGTTTGAGTGAAGCAACTGGTATAGCTATTGTATTGGTCAGCCATTTACGCAGACCACAAGGACAATCACATGAGTCGGGCAGAGAGGTAGATACATCTGACTTGAGAGGTAGTCATAGTCTTTTACAACTATCAGATGTTGTACTATCTGCATCAAGAAATCAAACAGGAGAAGCTAGTGAGAGACAGCGATTACAACTAAAGGTGTTGAAATCAAGACATACTGGTATGACAGGAGAAGTAGATAAATTATTGTACGACCAGAAGACAGGTCGGCTTGTTGTATATGAGGATTTTATTTAGCTATGACACTACTTATTGATGCTGATTGGTTGATCTACAATTCATGTTGTGCCTGTGAGCAAGACACAAGATGGAATGATTGGGAGCATACTCTTCACTCTGATGAAAGAGACATACTTAATATGATAGAGAATAGACTAGATGTATATAGAAGTATTGCTGACAGCAAGCATGACATAGTTATGTGTTTCACTTCTTACCCTACATTTCGACATGAGATATTCCCTGAGTACAAGATCAACAGGATAGGTAAACGTAAACCACTTGCACTTAAGAGTGTTATCAAAGAAGTAAAAGAAAGATACGAAACTGTTGCCTATGAAAACCTAGAAGGTGATGACGTACTAGGTTTGCTTGCTACCAATGGCAGATATAAAGACCCGATAATAGTTTCAGTTGATAAAGATATGAGAACACTACCATGCAAACTCATAGCTGATGACTCGATAGAACATATTACGAACAAGAAAGCAAACAGACATTGGTTTGAGATGTCGTTAGCTGGTGATGCTGGTGACGGAATACTAGGTATCAAAGGTATGGGTATGGTTACTGCTTCAAAGACTTTAGCTAGTACACCTGATACTAAAGAAGCATTATGGTCTAAGGTACAGGAGACATATACGAAGAAAGGTTATACGATTGCTGATGCTATCTTGAACGCAAGGCTTACAAGAATACTGCGAGAAGGAGATTATGATTACAATACAGGTGAAGTAAAACTTTGGAACCCATAAAAGAAAGCACCAACAACGCAGTAGCATGGGTTGTTAGTGCTTCTTTGTATATAAGCTTTAAAAAAAGTCCCCAAAGATCAGCCCTTAATTAAAACTTAGTTACCCCCTCGTTCTTGATAGCACTTACGAGAAGACCTGAGGGTATAGGTCTAATGATAGTGACCGAAGTCTTGAACTTAATAGACAATATAGCATAGATTTCCATAAAGAAAACCCCAAGAGGAACCACACCCTTGAGGTTTTCGTATTAACTAAACAAAAGGGCAAACATTTCCAAAACCTTTTGCTTAGTTTTGCTTTGCAACAAGGTAACCACTCCTTGTTATCTTCACATTAACATATAATATAGAGATAGCTCTTTAATTTTTGTGTCTTTACCAGTAATTACTGACGAACTTATACAAGCTTTAGATGCTGTGTTTCCTAACAGACACCCAGACCTATCGCTATCTGATCGTGAAGTGTGGTATCGTGCAGGGCAAAGGTATGTTGTTGATTTCTTAATTGAACAGCAAGCCAGGCAAAAAGAAACTATGTTAACTAATAGAGTATTGGAGAACTAATTATGTGTCCACCAAGAAGACCTAAACCACCAGAACCACCAAAACCTATAGCAACAGCTCCAGCTCCAGAAAAAAGGGCTAAAAAAGTAGTTATTGGAGGTAAAAAGAAAAAACCAGGACCAGGTTTTTCTACAAGAATAAAACTTAAAACAACAGGTGCAGGTACAAGAGGAGATCTTTCTTTAGGATCTGACATGAAAAAGAATCTTAATGTCTAAATGGAATATTCAAGCTCTGGGCAATCTGCTGCTAGTCGATATGAAACATTGCAGAGCAGTCGATCAACATATGACAGGGAGGGCAAAGAATCTTCAAAGCTTACTTTGCCTAGCTTAATACCAGAAACTACAACTGGTACTAGAGCAACTATTAAAACTCCCTTTCAAGCCCTTGGAGCTAAAGCCGTTAACAGTCTTGCCTCAAAACTTTTAATTACTCTTCTACCTCCAAGCACTGCGTTTTTTAAACTAACAATAGATCAGCTTACTTTAATACAAGACGGTCAAAAGGAGTTTGAAAGTGAGTTAGATAAAGGTTTAAGGATGTACGAAAATGCTCTAATGGATGAGATAGAAGTTTCAAATGATAGGACTGCTATGTTTGAAGCACTTAAGCATTTAATAGTAGGAGGAAATGTTCTTTTATATTTATCAGATAAAGGTCTTAAAGTTTATCCATTGTCTAAATTTGTTTGCAAAAGAGATTCAGTGGGAAATGTATTAGAAATCATTACAAAAGAATCTATCAATCCAAAAGCTTTACCATCAAAATTTTTAGAAAATGTTAAAAAGAAAGAGGGTTATCAAGAAAAAGATTTGGAAGATGAACTTGACATCTACACTTCCATTAAAAGAGTTAATGAAGATTATATATGGTATCAAGAATGTAAAGGTCAAAGAATACCAAACACAGATGGTAAATCAAAAGTAGATACTTCTCCCTGGATTTTGCTTAGATGGGTCCGAATTGATGGAGAAGATTATGGTCGTGGATATGTTGAAGAATATCGTGGCGATCTTATATCTCTTGAGGCTTTGACTAGAGCTGTAATAGAAGGTGCTGCTGCCAGTGCAAAAGTTTTATTTTTGGTTAATCCAAACGGTCAGACCAGGGCTAGTACTCTTGCAAAGGCTCCTAATGGAGCAATACGAGAGGGGTCTGCTGCTGATGTTTCTGTTATGCAGGTTGGGAAAGCAGGTGATTTTAATGTTGCACAACAAACAATGAAAACGATTGAAGCTAGATTAGCTGATGCTTTTCTCATGGCTAGATCTATACAAAGAGATGCTGAAAGAGTAACAGCAGCCGAAGTTCAAATTATGGCACAAGAGCTTGAGAACTCTTTGGGTGGAACGTATTCTATTCTCAGTCAAGAATTTCAAATACCCTATCTCAAACGTAGGATGCACATGATGGTAAGGTCTGGAAAAGTAAAAGCCTTGCCAGAAAAATTAGTTAAGCCTAAGATAGTGACAGGGATTCAAGGTCTTGGCAGAGGTAACGATAGAAACAAACTTATTGAGTTTATCGGTACTGTAGCCCAAGCTTTAGGTCCAGATGTTATGCGTCAGTTTGTCAATGTAGATGAAGCTGTTAAGCGTCTTGCTACTTCTATTGGTATAGACACTAACAACTTAATTAAATCTCAAGAACAAATTGCAGCAGAACAACAGCAAGCTCAACAGCAGCAACTTATTCAATCTCTTGGACCTGCTGCTTTAGGATCTAAACTTCTTGATCCTAAAAATAATGCTCAAGCACAACAACTAACGGAGGAACTCAATGCCAACCAAGAACAAGGAGAGAGCTAGAGATGAAGATGGTAAATTCATTTCTAATGAAACAAAAACTAATGAAACACCTGTAGTAAAAAAAACAGTTTCATCCAATAAAAATGTGGTAGAAACTAAAAATGGTAATACACTAACTTATAACTAACAAATTATTATGACTTCATCTCAACTAAATGTAAGTGAAACTCCTCCAATGTCTGCTCAAGATTTGGAATCTTTAAAAGACGAGAATGGTTTGTATGCTGGTAAATTTAAAAGTGTTGAAGATTTAGCTGCAAGTTACAAAGAGTTGGAAGGTAAACTTGGAGCTATTAAACAAACTGAAGAAGTAGAACCTACAGAAAATTTAGAAGAAAATTTAGAAGAAACTGAGCAAGACGTAGAAAATACAGAACAAGACAGTATTAATTATGAAGAGTTTTATGGGGAAGGTTTAGCTTCTGTATTAGAAGAAGTTGGAATTGATCCAGAAGACATAACAAATAGATTTTTAGACGAAGGAAATATTAGTGAAGATGATTATTCTAAGCTTGAAGAAGGTGGTTTTTCTAGACAGGTTATTGATACTTATTTGGATGGTATTCGAGCTGGTGATAATGTTGAAGAGATTGCTAAAGTAGAACTGGCTGATATAAAAAAAATAACAGGAGGGGAACAAGGATACGAACAAATGAAAGAGTGGGCAGTAAAAAATATGTCTGATGAAGACTTAGATGCCTTTGATCAATTAACACAAACAGCTCCTATCCCTGCCATAAAATTAGCAGTACAAGGACTTTATTCTCAATATAAAAACGCTATGGGTATTGAACCAGAATTACTTACAGGAAGACAATCAAATAGTGGATTGACTCCGTTCAAATCAGCAACAGAAGTTAGTAATGCTATGAACGATCCACGATATACAACTGATGTAACATACAGACAAACAGTACAAGAAAGACTTAGAGAAAGCGATGTCTTTAAACCAAGTAGGGGTTTTTAATGGCTAACAAGCCTACGAAACCAGAACTCTATGCAAGGATAAAAGCAAAGGTAAAAGCTAGAGTAAAGAGGTGGCCTAGTGCTTACGCAAGTGGACAACTTGTTAGAGAGTATAAAGCTGCTGGTGGAGGTTATACTAAAGCATGAAAAAGCTTACACTTAGTCAGATAAGAACTCTGAAGAAACATTCAGAGCATCACTCTAAAAAACATATAGATATGATGAAGAAGCTAATGCGTGAAGGTTCTTCATTTAAAGCTGCACACAACAAAGCACAGAAACAAGTAGGTAAATGAGTCTTAAAAGATGGTTTGACGAAAAGTGGGTTGATGTTAAAACAGGCAAGAAATGTGGTCGAGGTGCAAATGAAAAAGGTAGACCTTACCCTGCTTGCAGACCATCAAAAAGAATTAGTAAAAAAACTCCAAAGACTAGAGATGAATTATCTTTAAAAGAATTAAAAAAATTTAAAGAACAAAAAAAAGGACCAGACAAAATTAAATATAGACATAAACGACAAACTTCTAAGTAGATGTTATATTTTAAATAACTTACATTCTTTATGGCTAAAGGAGTATCTCTACGAAAAGAGCATAAGAGTCCTTCTGGGGGTTTGACTGCTAAAGGTAGAGCATACCTAAAAGCTAAGACAGGTAGTAACTTGCAAGCACCTGTCACAAAGACAAGTGGCCTTTCACCTAGACAAAAAGCAAGAAGAAAATCTTTTTGTGCAAGAATGTCAAAAGTTAAAGGACCACTTAAAAAGAATGGCAAGCCAACTCGCAAAGCCCTTGCATTACGCAAGTGGAAATGTGGGTCAGTAAAAACTAAAAAGCGAAAATCTTAATATCAAAAGTGCCTGATGCGTCAGATACCACTTGAGAGAACAGACAGAAGCCAAGTTAGTTTCTTAAATTTATTTAATCAATCTAAGGTTTTTTATTATGAGTAATGCTACGGTATCTCGCCTTGGTTTGGTAGACAATACAGGAACAGACTTTAATGAATTGTTTCTGAAAGTTTTTTCGGGAGAGGTGCTATCTGCGTTTACACGCAACAACATCTTTAACGATCAACTTCATTCTGTTCGTACCATAACTTCAGGCAAATCGGCACAATTTCCAGTTTTAGGCACTGCCACTGCGTCCTACCATACACCTGGAAATTTATTGACAGGGGGTAACCAGATCAGACATGGTGAGCGTGTCATAAATATTGACGATCTTTTAATTGCAGACGTTTTTGTCAGCAGATTGGAAGAATTGAAGAATCATTATGATATTCGCGCTCAATACGCTGACGAACTTGGCAAGGCACTCGCAAAAACATACGATGAAAATGTTGCGAAAATGATCGCAAATGCGAGTCGTTCATCTTCAACACTTACAGGTATTGCAGGTGGACTTACCTTAACTCTTGGTTCTGGTAATACTACTTCAGCAAACGTATCTGGTGATGAGATAGCAGCAGCTATCTATGACATTGCTCAAACATTTGACGAGCGTGACATTCCTCCTACAGATAGATTCTGCGTATTGCCACCAGCCGAATATTATAAATTGGCTGAAAGTGCAACCAGAACAGTTAATGCTGATTTTAACCCAGGTGGTAATGGTTCGTTTGCTCAAGGTAATGTTCAGTTTGTTGCTGGCATACCGATCCTAAAGTCTAACAACATACCTCAATCAAACGTTGGCAGTAATCCAAGCGGTGCAAACAACACCTACTCAGGTGACGATAGCAAAACTATTGGATTAGTCTTCCATAAAAGTGCAGTGGGAACTGTAAAATTAATGGATATGACAACTGAGATCACAGGTAATGATTATGCTACGATGTATCAAGGCACATTAATGGTTGCTAAATATGCTCTAGGACATGGAATCCTACGCCCAGAGTGTGCAGCTACTATTAAGTTATCTGCTTCTTAATACTTCTTAATTTCAATTTATAGGGTATCTTATTATTAGATACCCTTTTTTTTATTATGGACTTTGGTGACTCCTATCGCAAAATACAAGAAAAGCAACTGCAAAAACGAATGGACGAAAAAAGAAGGAAAGAGATGCTTGAAAGAATGAAAAAGCAAGCAAAAAAAATGAGGGAAAAAACTATGCGTGGTAGGGATTTAATGATGGCACCCCCAAGGAGATAATTATGTACCACTCAAAATCAAAAAACAAAAAAAAGAAAAAAGGATCGACAAAAAATAGAGATTCTCTTAGTATAAAAAAAAATAAATAAAAATTATGGGTAATAGAAAACTTTTACAAATAAATACTTCTTCAAAAGAAAAAAAGAAGAAAAAATTAAAACCTCATGAAATTCTTCAAAGAATGTTGAGGAAAAAATATGACGATGAAAAAGAAATAAGCCAATTTGGTATCATTTCTAAAGGCAGAAAAGCCAAAGATGAAGCTTTAAAAAAATTAAATCAGTATTAAATTATGTCTATTGCTGCAACAACTGAATTAGAAAGCGTCAATATTATGTTGGCTGCAATAGGTGAATCTCCTATAAACACACTAACTGGCCTTTTACCTGTTGATGCTCGTTTAGCACAATCTACCTTGGCTGAAGTTAACAAAGGGGTGCAAAGTGAAGGCTGGTCTTTCAATACGGAAATAGATGTTACTTTCACTAGAGACAGCACAACTAAACAAATATCGTTAGCTACTGATATTTTAAGAATAGATCCTAATATTCATCAACACCCTTCAGTTGATGCAATACAGCGTGGATTAAAAATGTATGACAGATTAAATAATACATACGAATTTGATGAAGATCTTATCTGTACAGTTGTATATTTTAGAACTTTTACTGAAATTCCAGAACCAGCTAGATATTATATAACGATAAAAGCTGCTCGTTTGTTTGTTGACAGATTAGTTAGCGATCAAGGTTTAAGAACATATACACAACAAGACGAAACAAGAGCTAGGGCAGTTTTAATGGAGACTGATTTAGCAAATGCAGATCATAATTTACTTAGAGGAGATCCTTCATTAACAAATGTTTTTAATACTTATTCACCAGCAGATGTATTAATTAGATAATTATGGGTCTTATATCAAGAGCAATTCCTACGTTATTAAGAGGGGTTTCGCAATCTGCTGATTCTACAAAACAACCTGACCATGCTGATATACAAAATAACGCAAACAGTGATCCTGTATTAGGGCTTACAAAACGATCTGGTACTCAATTTGTTTCTAATTTAATTACAAGCGGTCTACCTGTAGGCAATGCTCATACTATATTAATTAACAGAGATACTACAGAAAGATATGTAGTTATTTTTCAAGCAAATGATGTAAGAGTATTTGAATTAGATGGTACAGAAAAAACAGTAAATAAACCTGATGGTGTAAATTATTTAAATTGTACTGATCCAAGATCTCAAATAAAAACCATAACCATTGCTGATTTTACTTTTATTGTTAACAAAACTGTTACTACAGCTATGGATTCTGCTTTATCCAATAGCACAAATAACATAACTCAAGCAATAATATTTATAAATCAAGTATCTAATAAAACAATATATACAGTAACAGTTAACAGTGCAACTGCAACAGATAACACCGATGGAAATGATCCTCTTTCAACAACCACTGTAGCTTCTGATTTAACAACACAACTTGCCTCTGGTTTGGGTTCAGACTTTGTTGTTACTTCAAATGGTCCTGTAATTCTTGTTAAGAGAAATGATGGAGGAGATTTTGGTATTGATGGTAGTGATACACAAGGTAATACTCATATGACGATTGTAAAAAATTCAGTGCAGCAATTTACAGATTTACCTACAGTCGCACCAAACGGAATGGTTGTAGAAATTAAAGGTGACGAAGATACTAATTTTGATAATTACTACGTCAAATTTGTAACTAATAATGGAAATGCTTTTGAAGAAGGACAGTGGGAAGAATCAGTAGAAGCTGGCATACCGTTTAAATTTAATTACGACACAATGCCACACGTTTTAATAAGACAAGCTGACGGTAATTTTAGATTTGCAAGGGTAGATGGTGATAATTATGGAACATCATTACAAGACGCTGCTACTTATACAAGTGTTACTGCAAATAATACAGTAACCATCACAAAAACAAATCATGGTTTTAATACGGATGATTTAGTAAATGTTGTTAAAGTCAGTGGCACATTAAATAGTGGGCAATTTGTTATTACAAAAGTTGATAATAATAATTTTACTTATACTACTGCTACTAATGAGGGTGCTAATACTAACGAAAACTGTACTATTGGTATAGGTTATACGTTACCAAAATGGGGAGAACGATTAGTTGGTGATGAAGAGTCTGCTAAAACTCCTTCATTTATTGGAACAACAATGAATAATGTTTTTTTCTTTAGAAATAGATTAGGATTTTTAGCTGATGATAATGTTGTATTGTCTACTGTTTCTGATTTCTTTAATTTTTTTCCTGAGACTGTTTTATCTGTTATAGACAGCGATCCAATAGACGTAGCTGCTTCTCATACAAAAGTCGCAATTTTAAAACACGCAGTCAATATGGGTGAAAAATTAATTTTGTTTTCAGATCAAACACAGTTTAACTTAACTTCTTCTTCTGATTCTTTAACTCCTAAATCTGCTAACGTAATTGTTGCAACTGAATTTGAATCAACAGATCAAGCTGCTCCTGTAGGTTCTGGTAGTTCTATTTATTATCTAACAAAAAAAGGCAATTTTTCTGGAGTAAGAGAATATATATCACAATCAGGGGTAGAAATAAAAGACGCTGCTAACATCACAATTCATGTACCTAGATTAATACCAAATGATATTTTTAAAATGGCTGTTTCTACAAATGAAGATGTATTAGTTTTGGTAGGTGCAACAAATCCAAATATTTTATATGTCAATAGATGGTTGTATGGAGACAGATCACAAAAAATATTAAATGCTTGGTTTACTTACACACTTAATCCAAAGAAAGCAATTAAAAATATTGATTTTATTGGAACTGATTTATTTATAGTTTCTGATGATATTAGTGAAGACGTTGCAAGAGTAACTTTAGACAAAATACCTTTTGTTTCTGACTACAAAGAACCTAACGCTACATTTGAATATCATTTAGATCATAAAGTTACAGAGGCAACATCAGGAGTTTCTGTTGCTTATAATTCTGCTACAGATGTTAGTACTTTTACTGTTCCATACAAACTAAATGCTGCAATGCAAATAGTAGGTAGATATTTAGCAGCAGGTGAAACAAGTACTTATGTTGATACTCAAGGTAATACACAACCATTTAAGCCAGGACAAGTTGTAAATTCTACTAACCTTACAAACAATACTACTAGTACAATTACAGTAAACGGAGACTATACAAATAGTAAATTTATTATTGGTGAACCTTTTGAAATGCACTATAGGTTTTCATCACAACGTCTTACAGAATCATCAGAAGGACGGAAAAGTGGTGAAATCATTAGTGGTCGTTTGCAGCTAAAACATTTTTACATTAAGTTTGAAGACTCTGGATTTTTTAAAGTAGAAGTAACTCCTGATAATAATACAACTTCTATACATAAATTTACTGGTCGTTTTCTTGGTGCTTCGTCTGCTGCTATTGGTCAAATAAATCTTGAAACAGGTACATTTAAAGTTCCTATTATGAGCAGAGCAGATAGAGTTAATATTGATGTAAAGAATGACACTTTTTTACCAACAGTCTTATCAAGTGCTGAATATGAAGCTATGTTCCATATGAGATCAAGACGAATTTAATGGGATATTTAAGAAAAGCTAATTTAAAAGATTTAAATTATGTATGTACACACATGAGACAAATGGATAGATTAGAAGCTTTATATCAAACAGGGCAAGATCCAGAAGATGCTTTACGTCTTACTTATTTGTCTAACGAACAAGTTTTAACTATAGCTGGAGACAAAGATCAACCTATGGGTTTATGTGGGGTATGTTACGATGGCTGTATTTGGATGCTTGCTACAGATGAATTATTTGATAATAAGAAATACAGGATTCAATTAATTAGACAAGGTAAGGAGTGGGTAAATAATCTATTGAAAAATTATAATTTGTTATACAATATGGTATATGCAGAAAATCATTCTGCTATAAAGTGGTTAAGATGTCTAGGCTTTACATTTATTAATTACCACGCAGAATATGGACAACAAAGTAAACCATTTTATGAATTTATGAGGATTGCCTAAATGTGTGTTCCAGTATTGCCAGCAGTAGCAGTAGGTCTTAGCTTATTTCAAGGGCTTGCTATGAGAAGTGCTGCTCAAGACGAAGCAAGACAAATAGCAAAAACTGAAAGACAAAATATGGTTCGTGCGGACGAATCAGCAAGTAAACAAGTTACTGCTGAAGGACAAAAATTATCAGCTACGCAAGCTTCTGAAGCTCAAAAAGCACAAAGAAGAAGAATAGCAGGTATAGAAAATATAGGAAAAGTAAAAACACTTGAAGGGAAAGGTGGAAATCTTATGGCTTCTTTATTAATGAATGAAGGTCGTAAAACAGGAGATGAAATTAATACCATCAATCAATCTATTGAAAGTTTTGCAAGACAGTCAGGAAGAAGAGTAGAAGGTATATATGCACAAAGAGATCAGCGAAGATCAACAAGTCAAAGTCGTGTTAATCAAGCTTATGCAAGAATACCTTCTCTTACAGCTACTCTTTTGGGAGCTGGTTCTGCTGCTCTTCCTTATATTGAAACCTAATAATGACAAATTCTTTTTCGGGTGGATTCCAAGTATTTGACCAGCCTATAGATACATATGTTGAAGCTCCTCGTGAATTTTCTAATTCAAGTGCTTTTGAGTTAGCTCAAATTTTACAACAAGTAAATCCAAATCTACAAAAATTTATTGGTAACAAAGTAGAACAAAATAGACAAACTGAAAGATTGGTTGGAAAAGTTAATTATTTAGCAGAAAACAATGCTGCCTATAAAAACGTAGCTAAAGGGTTGAAAGAAAAATTAGGTGACAGATATGGTCGTATTGTTCAAGGTAATTCTTTATTTGTAAGGCAAGGAATTCAAGAAGGTAAAGCTGAAAATATTGGTAATGGATTGCTTTTAAAAATGAAGAATAATTATAATGAACATACTTTTGAAGACGGAACAAGATTAATTGATAATGAGGTTGAATCAGAACAATGGCAAAATTGGTTTCAAAATGCTTTAAATTCTGAAATTGGTGATATTAATGACTTAGATGCTGATGTTTTTGAAAAGAAATTAATGCCTAAACTTACAGCATTAAGTGAATCAATGTATGAATATGATCAGGAACAAAAAGCAGCAGCAAACCTAGAAAAGAACAGATCTTTAATTGCACCTAGAATACAAACTGTTATGCCTTTATTTGAGAAGGCATTACAACTAGACTACAGTGACAATAAAGAAAATATTGATCTTAAAAATGCAACTTTAGAAAATGCAATTAATTCTTTAAATAATCTTACTGATAGTTTTGTTCTTAATGGATACTCAGGCACAGATCTAAAAACTCTTAATAATGACTTATTAGAAAATGTAGTAGCAAGTGTAGAATTGTTTATTACCAATAATCCTTTTGATGTAAATACAGCACAAAAAGCAAAAGATTTATTAGATTTATTTGGAGAAAATGTTGCTTTAGGTGAAAATCGTAAATTAAATCAACACCCTGATTGGATAGAAAAATCAGGAGAATTACGGATGCAAGCAAATTCTATTATAAGTAATGCGTTTACTGTTGATGAAAAATTAAAAGGGCAAACCCAACAAAGATCTATTGATAGAGAGTATCAAGAATTATTAGAAATTGAAGATTATACTGAGAGGCAATCAAAATTTCAGAGTCTTTATCGTAAATATCCTAAATATAAAACTTATATTGATAATCAAGCTAGAACTGATGATTTTACAACTGAAAAAAAATTAAATGATTTTAAATATTCAATGTCTTTAAATTTATTTAAAAACGATCAAGAAATGATGACAGAGTTTATGTCAATAGAAAAAAGTTCTTTAACTGATAATGATGAAATCGTAAAAAAGTTAAGCACTACAAGAAATCTTTTAACAGAAGCAACTACAATTCGAGATTTAGTTACGGAAGGAATTGATAAAGTCATGGATGATATACAAAAAATACTTAAACCTGATGCTGCAAACTATAGTTATGAATCTCAAGCATTATTAGCTGCTTTTGAAATAGAAATAACAGAACAAATACCATCAATGATAACTCAATTAGGTGAAGATGTTGGTAATAGAGAAGATATTATAAAAAATCCTTCACTATTAAAATTTGCGGTTCGTGATCGAGTTACGGAATTAATAAATCTTCAAAAATTAAAAATGCTTATAGCTATACCTAATGCAAAAGGTTTGGGTGGTTTAAAAACAAATTTAGTAATAACTCCAGAAAAAGCAGTAGAGTTGGGTTTGAAAGATGAAACTACTGGTGAATTGATTAATAATCCATATCAACAGATTTTAATCGACAATTTTATAAATACAGACAATACAGTAAAATCTAACAAAAATGGCAATCGAACTAACAGATCCCAAGTAAATAATACAGACAATAATACAAATGAAGATTTTATACCAACTGAAAAAATGAAAACTAATGCTGTATTACCAGACTAAACAAGGTAATATTGATTCATAGAACAAAACGACAATGACAAATTCCAACTTTAACGAAGAATCAGAAACAGATAAACTTTTTAAAGAGCTTGAAGAAAACTCTCTATTTCCAGAGTTTGATAAAAATCTAAACAAAGGATACGCTAGAACAATAGATTTTTTTGATAATTTAGTTGGTGGTGATAAAAGAAGTTTTGAAGAGATTTTAGAAAACAGATCAAGAATAAAAAATGAATTTAATGCTAAAAGAGCGCAAAATTTAAAAGACTTAAAAGACTCAGGAAATATAGATGAAATATACAGAGGTATAACTTCGGCTCCTTTTGCTTTTGTAAATGAGATAGCTGATTTTGGAGTAGGTGCAAGTAATTATTTAAGAGGAAAAGATTATTCAAGAACAGAAATTTTTAACCTTGAATCAATGGGATTAAAAGACGAAGGAGATGAACAAAGTTTATATTACACAATTCCACAAGCATTAACACAATTTTTATTACCTTATGGTGTTTTAAATAAAGCTGCTGTTGGAATTAAAGCTGCAAAAACAGCAAAAGCTGTAAAAGCTGTAAAAGGTATCAAGAGTGCAAAAGGATTAAAAGCTGCTCAAGATGCTGCTAAAGCTGCTCAAAAAGCAAGAAAGTTTGGATTATCAAATCGTTATGTAAGAAACTTTGCAGTTGGTACGGTAGCTGATTCAGTTGCTTTTAATGCTTATGATGATAATTTATTTAATTTTATAAACGATCAAGTACCAAGTCTTAGAAACCCTGTTTTTAATTATTTAGAAGCAAAGACACCAGAAGAAGAAAGTTTTGCTGAAGCCAAATTAAAACAGCTTTTAGTTGGTGGAATATTAGGTGAAACAATAGGATTTGGTCTTGAGGTAGCAGCACCAGCAGCATTTAAAGTTGCGAAAAAAGTAACTAAACCTGTTGTTAAAAAAGGTGTGCAAGTAGCAACTGATTTAGTAAAAGAAAGAGGTGAACTAGGTAAAGCTCTTGGAGAAGATGCTCAACGACTTTTTAATGCAACAAAAAATTTATTAGATGACATTAAATCAGATCCAAAAAGAAAGGCTAATGTTTTAAATAAAAAAATGATTGATGACGCTGAAAGTTTAAGAGGTGTAACTAATATAGAACCTGAGATGGAAAACATATTAAAAGAAAAAACTGAATTAAAATCCAGACCAGAACCAACGCAACAACCAACAGGTAAAGGAGATTTTAAGCCTGTAGACACTGAAAGAACTGCTGTTTTATTTGGACCTAGAAAGCAAGATATTGATTTTACTAGAAATTCATTAAATATGATGATGAAAACAGAACCAGAGAATTTAGATGTTTTACCTAACAGAAAACTTTTAAGAATTGTCGAAGATCTTTCTTTACCAGAAGTTTTAAAAAAATTAGATGATGATGCTGCTACACTTTCAGATCCAGAAAGATTAGCAAGAATGTTAAAAGCTTTAAAGTATCAATATAAATTGACACAAGAATTAACTGACGTAGTAAAACCTTTAGAGGATGCAATACTAGCAAATAACGCACCAGCTATTGATGAGCTTTATAAATATATGGGTGAAAGAATACAGCCATATTTTGCAATGCTAATTCCTAATAAAAAATTAAGTGCTGGACCTGCTAGATTTTTACAAGCAAGAAGACTTATTGATGTTGAATTGCCTGACGAAGGCGGTTTAAAAGGTTTAGTTGCTGACTCTATAAATGAACAAAAAGCACCAACAACAAAAGGACAAAAAAATAAAGTTAAAAGACCTACTGTTACACAAGAAGCAAGAGAATTTATAAAAGGATATGACGAAGAACAAGCATTGCCTTCTGTAAAATTAATTGTAGAAGCTTTAGAACAAAAAGATCACGTTGAAATGATTAAGTTTCTTAGAGCTATTGGCATGGCAGAAAACAATCCTAAAGCTATAGGTGAACTACTAAGACCTATGACAAAAGCTCAAGGTTTTGCTAAAAATGCAAACGCTACTTTAAAAGTTACAAATGAAGTTGCTATAAATAGTGTCCTTACTGGATTTCCAACTCATATATTAAACGTACTTACTGCTGGTTTCAACGTGGGTCTTGGTCCTTATCAACTAATACAAGGCGCTCCTTTAGATAAAACTGCATACTTAAGGGCTGCAAAAGAATACATAACAATGTTTACACAACTTCGTAATACTTTAAAAATGGCAGGTAAAGCTTTTAAACAAGATAGAAATATATTAGACCCTTCAAGAGTATTTTATTATGACGTAGCTGATATGTATGCAATTAGGATGCCTGGCAATAGCCCAACTGCACAAGTAACAAATGCAGTTGGTCATACTGTTAGATTACCTAGAAGGTCAATGATTGCAGGTGATGAAATAGTAAAACAAACAGCATTTAGAAGCGTTCTTACAGGTGATATATGGGAAGAAGGGTGGAGAGCAGGTAAACGAGGTGCTGAATTAAATAAATTTGTAAAAACAGAATTTGAAAGACATATAAAAATTTTAACTGAAGACTCTATTGATGCTTTTGAGGGAACTGCTGCACAAAAAGCTGAAGCTTTAAGAAAATATATAAGGGCTGTAGATTACGCAGCACAAAGAACTTTTACTAGAGAGTTAGGAACAGGATATTTTAAAAAAGCAACAAGACCAGTAGCAAAGGTAATGCAACTACCAGCATTTAAATTAATAAATTTCTTTGTAGGAACACCTGTAAACTTAGCAAAATCAAGTATTAGATTAGACCCTATAACTGGTATAGGAAGTTATTTTCAAGATCCTAAAAAAATACCTGGATTGCCAAAGCTTATTAAAGAATATCAAGAGGAGTTAGCAAGTACAGATTGGGCAACAAGAACAAGAGCAGTAGGAGAAGCTAGAACAGGAGGTCAAATACTTGCAGCTTTTTCATTATTAGCACTAGCAGACGAAGATAATCCTAATCATCCTGTTGTGTTAAACGGACCTAGCTATCACAAATCCAGTTTAAATAAATCACCTAGATTTCAAAGAAAACTTCCAAATTCTTTAGGATTTTTAAAATATGATGAAAATGGTGATCCTGTCATAGGTGCTGATGGTAAGCCAGAAAGATGGTATTTTGATCTTAGTAGACTTGATCCTTTCGCAACTATCATTTCAACAGCAGGTATTATTGGTACACTTTATCATCATGCAGATGATGTTTTACTTGAAGACGCTGGAGTTGCTATTGCTGCTATAAGCCGTGAGTTTGTTAAACAAAGATTTTTCTTAGAGGGTATATCAAATATTTTTGAAGTAATGGATAATGTGCCTTACAAAGCTCCAGATTGGATAGCAAAGCAATTAAGACTAAGATTTGTTCCAACACCTGCTGGTCTTGGTGGGGTTATAAATAGAAATAGAACACAAACGATTGTAGATGATTCAATAGATTTAGAAACAGGAAAGAATAAAGTATATAGAGGAAATTTTGTAAGAGATAAAAAGATATATCCTGGTGACTTATCTAGTCAATATATAGATAAAAAAACTGGTTTAGTAGAAGAAAGATTTGAAATTCCTCTTGTTCAAGATTTTTTAACAAGGACTTTAATAACTTTAAATAGAGAGATATTAAATAGTACACCTGGTTTTAATAGTAAATTACCTGCAAAAACTGATGTTACAACAGGAAGGTATATTGAATATCCTCAAGGTTTTGGACCAAACTATTTTACACCTATAAAAAGTAGTGAAAGATTTAATGATCCAGTTCATAGTTTCTTAGAAGATATAAAATTTCCAATACCACAAATGCCAAAAGTTTTAGATGGTGGAATTGAATTAAATAATGTACAATATAATGCTTTAGAAAGGATTACGTCTTTGGTTACAGACGATAACAACAACCAGCTATATGATCGGTTATTTGAGCTTATCCAAAACAAAGATATACGCAGAGATTATAATAGATTAAAAACAGACAAAACTTTATCAAAAAGAGCAAGAATGGAAATATTAGATAGTCTACATAGACCTTTTAATAGAAGGTATCAAAAGTTTTTTAAACTAGGAACAATAAGATTTTTACAAACTAAAGATGGAGAGTTTGGTATGAAAAAAGGCATGAGTGAATTTTATGAAGCATGGAATAAAAAGAATAGTAAGATAGAATCAGAAAAAGAAAAGTTTTTTAATCCTCTTCCTGACAACTAATCATGGCTACTATTGAATACGGTGGTACTGGTTCTAATACTCCAGTAAGTACAGTTACAACTCATACAAGTAACGGATCAGCAGGTCCATACGCTATTAACTTTGAATATACTCATCCAACAGATATTGATGTTAGGGTTGGAGGTGTTTTTAAAACTCGGAATACTCATTATACTCTTACAAGCACAACACAAATAACTTTTACTTCTGGAAATATACCTGCTAACGGAGCAATAATTACTTTTACTAGAAATACAAATATTTCAGTTCCACCAGTTAGTTTTGCAGATGGAGGGGTTTTACTTGCTGAAGATTTAAACGAAAGTGTTAACGTCTTACTTAATGGTATGCAGGAAATAGTTTTTGATTTTGTAAAAAGAGATGGATCTCAAGCTGTAACTGGCAACCTTGTTTTTGAAGGATCTACTGATGACGATCACGAAACTACTTTATCTATAACAAATCCTACACAAGATAATACAATTACACTTCCTGATGTAAGCGGATCAGTCGTTACTACTGGAGATACAGGAACAGTTACTTCAGCAATGATAACTGACGGAACTATTGTTAATGCTGATGTAAATGCAAGTGCGAATATAAGTGGCTCAAAGTTAGCAGATGATTCAGTAACTTTAGCAAAATTAGGAAGTGGTGCTTTGCCTACTGACATAACAGTGGCAAGTGCAAATATTGTTGATGGAACTATTGTTAATGCTGATGTAAATGCAAGTGCAGCTATAGATGGAACTAAAGTAAATTCCAACTTTGGTGGACAAACAATAGCAACTACTGGTAGTTCAAATATTGGTGCTAACTTAGCAGTAACAGGAAACACTACTATTGGTGGTACTGTTGAAGTTACAGGTGCTTCTACCTTTACAGGTGCTATTGATGCTAATGGTGGTGCAAGTATAGATAATATTCAAATTGGAGTTACAGATAACAATGAAATAGATACGGCATCTGGCAACCTAACTATTGATTCTGCTGGTGGCACTACAACTATTGATGATGCTTTAACAGTTAGTGGCAATGCAACTTTACAAGGAACTTTAGGAGTTACAGGAAACACTACTGTAGGAGGAACTTTAGGAGTTACAGGTACTTCAACTTTAGCTGACGTTACAGGTGGAGCAGTTGTAACGTCTGGAACATCTACTAGCGACACTAAAGTATATTCTGCTAAACGTGCAGGTGAAATATTTTATGGAAAGAATACTGCTGAAGAAATACAATCAGGTGAAACATGGACTTCTGCTGATAATAAAGTTGCTACTACTGCTGCTATAGATGCTCGTATTATTGACTTTGTAGATGATGTTGGTGGTTTTAATGCTATTGCAAACGAGACAAGTTTTCCTGCAACTAACCCACAAGGATCTGCTGGACAAGCTGCATTACTATCTATAGCTGCTGTATCAACAACTCTCACTCCTAGTTCCAATACAATTACTATTGCTAACGGTGCTGGTACTGGTAATACAGTAACTATTAACAGTGTTACTCCAGCCAGTATTCCTCAAGGTTTTGGTCTTATTGTTGAATCTACTAATACTTTACATACTTATAATTTTCATAGACTTGTTCCTAAAGCGACTGAAGTAACTACTGTCGCAAGTAACGTAGCAAACATTAATACTGTCGCTGGCATTAGTGCAAACGTGACAACTGTTGCAGGTATATCAGCTAACGTCACTTCTGTTGCAGGTAACGCATCTAATATCAACTCAGCAGTCTCTAATGCTAGTAATATTAATTCTGCTGTAAGTAATGAATCTAATATTAACAGTGCTGTTTCTAACGCAACAAATATTAATACAGTTGCAGGTTCTATATCAAATGTAAATACTGTTGGTGGTTCTATAGCTAGTGTTAATACAGCATCTTCAAATATAAATTCAATAGCAAATTTTGGAGATCAATACCAAGTTGCATCTTCTAACCCTTCAACAGATGGAGGTGGTAATTCACTGGCAGCAGGTGATTTATATTTTAATACAACAGCTAATGAATTAAAAGTATATAACGGTTCTGCTTGGCAAGGTGGAGTTACTGCTAGTGGTAACTTTGCTTCTGTTACTGGTAATAACTTTACTGGAGATAATGTTTATTCTGATGGTGCTAAAGCAATTTTTGGAACAGGACAGGATTTAAAAATACATCATTCAAGCAATCAATCAACTATTGAAGAAGTAAACGGAAGTTTAAATATCACATCAAACGGAGCTTTAAGTTTTAATCCAAGTGGATCTAATGTCGTTACTTTAGTAGGTAACGCAACTAAAGGATCAGGTCAAATAAAATTAAACTGTGAATTAAATTCACATGGAGTTATTTTAAAAGGACCACCTCATAGTGCTGCTGCAAGTTATACATTAACTCTTCCTAGTAATATTGTTAATGGTCAGTTTTTAACTACTGATGCAAATGGAAATACGTCTTGGTCTGCTGTTGATTTAACTACTTTAAGTGCAAGTCATTTAACAGGTGGAACTATCCCTGACGCTAGATTCCCTGCAACTTTACCAGCTATAAGTGGAGCTAATTTAACTAATTTAGATGCTGCTGATTTAGCTAGTGGAACTATCCCTGCTGCTAGATTTGGCGCAGATACCATTGCTACAGACTCACTTGCTGCTGGAGCTTTACCAACAGATGTAACAATAGCAGATGCAAATATATCTGGAAATCTAACAATAGAATCAGCAGATATAGTAGATGGAACTATTGTAAACGCAGATATTAATGGATCTGCTGCAATAGCTGGTTCAAAGATTTCTCCTGATTTTGGTTCGCAAAATGTTGTTACAACTGGAACTTTAGGAAGTGGTGACTTTACAACAACAGGAGACATCACAGTAAACAGTGCTACCCCTAAAATAAGTTTAAATGATACAAGTGCTAACCCTGACTATGACATATTAAATACTGATGGGACTTTCCAAGTTAATGACACAACAAACGGTGCTGTTAGATTTAGAATAAATACTGATGGACATGTAGATTTTCTTACTAACGTAGATTGTCAGTCTGGTCTTGACGTAACAGGAAATATCACAGCAGGGGACAGCGACGAGATTCGACTTGGAAATTCGCAAGATTTAAAGATTTATCATAATGCTACAGATAGCTATATAACGAATGCTACAGGTGACTTAATAATTGACAATAATACTACTGCTGGTCGTTTAAAACTATTTACAGATGTAGAATTTGAAGCTTTTGTAGGTAATACCGAAGCTGCTATTAAAGCAGTTAGAAGTGCATCAGGAGGGCAAGTTGAGCTTTACCATTCAGGAAATAAAAAGTTTGAAACTTCAAGTGCTGGTGTAGAGATTACTGGTAAATTAACTTTTGCTAATGACGGTCTTGCTAATGGAAGTATTGATTTGGGTGCTGATGCAGATTTAAATCTTTATCATGATGATAGTGATGCTTATTTTGATAACAATAAAGGAGATTTTTATATAAGAAATGATGGAAATAGCACTAGTGAAAAAATAAAAATACAAGCAAAAGGTGGGCAAGAAGGTATAATATGTACCCCAGATGGATCAGTAGATTTACATCACTCAGGAAGTAAAAAGCTTGAAACTTCAAGTACAGGAGTTAGCATAACAGGTGCTTTAGTTGCTTCTGGTGACGTTACTGCTTTCTCTGATGCAAAGTTAAAAACAGAAATATCTACTATTAATGATGCTCTTAGTACTGTTGGGAAATTAAGAGGTGTATCTTATAAATGGTTAAAAGATAACAAGCCTTCTATTGGTGTTATTGCACAGGAAGTAGAAGAAGTAATACCTGAAGTTGTACATACAAACCAATTAGATGGTGAAGATGTTAAATCAGTTGATTACGGAAAACTTGTGGGTGTTCTTATTGAAGCTATAAAAGAACTAAAAGCAGAAGTAGATGAACTCAAAGGAGGTAAATAATGGCAATCCAGAGTTCTGGAACAATTACTATACAAGATATAGTAGATGAATTTGGAGGGTCAACCCCGCACTCTTTGTCTGAATATTACAGAGATGGTGCTAATGTTCCTAGTAACAATACTAATGTTCCTACATCAGGAGCTATAGCTATAAGTGATTTTTATGGTGCAGTAAATGAAATAGTTATTGCTCTTGCAAACGGAGCAACCAATCAAAACGCATCAACTTTATTTGGTTCAAACTATACTTCATCAGTACCTAAACGATTAACTATTGCAAGTGGTGTAGAAATAGGAGCAACTAGCGGTAATAATGTTCTTGTTATTCCATCAGGAATGGCTGGTACTTTAATTATTGATAATGCTGGTACTATTACAGGATATGGCGGTGCTGCTAGTTCTAATGGCGGTACAGGTATAAGAGTTGAAGTTGCTGGTGTAACCATAAACAACTCTGGCACTATAAGAGCTGGAGGAGGAGGCGGTGGTACTGGAGGCACTGGAGGAACAGGTGGTAATGGATCATCAACTTCAGAAAGTGGATATACTGGTTCTCAAACTGGAAATTGTACATACGCTCAAAACTCTTCTTTCCAAGGTGTGTCTTGGTTTTCAGCCAAGTCATCAATCTATCAGCAAAACCCAAACCCTAATGCGGTAAGATGTGGTTCTACTAACATGCAATCAATTACTGGAAATCAAGTTTGTCAATATGCGTTTGGAAGTCAATATACAGGTGCAAATGGTAGTGGTCAGCAAGCTTTGGGTCCAAGTAGTACCTGTAGTTATAGTTGGGGTAGAAGATTATGTAGTCCTAAATATTACAATTTGACAGGTTATTTCAGGTTAGATAGCCAAGGCTGTAGTATCGTAACAACAACATCAACTAGCGGAGGAGCTGGAGGAGCTGGAGGAGCTGGAGGAGTAGGACAAGGATATAACCAATCTGCTACTTCTGGATCTGGAGGATCTGGAGGAAGTGCTGGTGGTGCTAATGCTGGTACTGGTGGGACAGGAGGAACAGGTGGGACAGGAGGAGCATACGGTACTAGTGGATCTACTGGTGCGACAGGTTCTTCTGGAGCTAACGGTAACGCTTCTAACGGTTCAGGCGGTTCAGGCGGTTCAGCAGGTGGAGGTGCTGGATATTACTTAAGTCACTCAGGTGGCATAAGTTCTACTATGAACAACACAGGAACACTAACAGGTCAATCAGGTTAATGGAAATCAAAATATATGATTTCTTAAAAAAAGATAAATGTGAAGAATTAGTAAAAAAATTACAAACTTGTGATCTTTGGCAAGACGGTAAACTAACTACAGGTAAATTTTTAAAAGATAGAAAAACTAACAACGAACTAGTAACAGGTGATTTATTTGAAGAAATTTTAAATAATGTTTTTAGTAATTTTTTTGGAGAAGATAGAAGGAACGAAATTTTTCTTGATACCCATTACAATATAATTATGCCGCCAATGGTAAATAAATATAATGTTGGGGAATATTATGGATGGCATTTTGACCAAACGTGTATGCCCGATCAAACTGGTAATTTAACAAGAATGGATTATTCTTATACTATATTTTTTAATGATGATTACGAAGGTGGTGAACTACAAATTGAAGATCAGTCTGTAAAAGGTAAACAGGGTCAAATTGTTATTTACGATAATAAATTAAGACATAGAGTTACTAAAATTACTAAAGGTACACGATACGCTTGTATTGGATGGATGAAATCTTTAGTACAAGATGTAGAAGTAAGAAAAAGATTAGGCATAAATCAAAGACTTTTAAATACTCATCCAAATCCAGATTCTCCACTACTAATAGAATTACAAAAAACACAAAGCCTTTTACTTAAAAAATTTTCATAGAATGTTTTTTACATAAAAAATGATATTATTAAATTAAATCAGTATTTACATGAAATATAAAATAACAGAACTATCTACAAGTTCTATGAAAGTAGAATACAACGATAGTTCTCACGCTGTCATACCTATTGAAAAAACCTATGATACAAATCTCTTAAAAGATTTAATTGGTAAATACCATAATGTAGACAGGTCATTTGAAAAAGTTGAAGATATTCCTCTTGCTTTAAATTATGAAGGTGATACAGAAGAAGATTTAACAACACCAAATGAGTTTACATATAAAGATATGAGGTTAGCAGAATATCCTAATGTCGGAGATCAATTAGGAGCTTTAAATAAATCTAGACTAGGTGATAATTCAGAAATTACAAAAATTGATGAAGTTATAGCAGACGTAAAAGCCAAATATCCTAAAGACAATAAAAAATATACTGATGCTGATATGGCTGGAGCTGTTGATTGGACAGGTTTTGATTAAACTTGTTGACAGTCAAGCATTTGGAAAGGGAAATCATGGATCGACAAAAGTCGCTTTGAAAGCTATTGAGAGTACAAATTTTAAAAATAAAAAAGTTTTAGATATTGGTACTGGTACAGGGATATTAGCTATTAAAGCAAAATTGCTAGGTGCAAAAGAAATTCATTGTTTAGATCCAAGCGGTATTGCTACAAGAACTACTAAAGAAAATTTTCTATTAAACTTTGGTAATTTAGATAATATTAAAATTTATACAGGGTTTTTCCAGAATTTACATAAAGACAATATTTTTAAGGACTTTGACATTGTTATCTCAAACATAATAGCTGATGTGCATAAATATCATTTGACTAATATAAATAAAACTCTTATACCAAATGGAATTGTAATTTTAAGTGGAATAGGAGTTAACGAAGAAGCAGACTTAATTAAACCATTTAAATTAAATGACTTTAAAATAGTAGAAAGATTTATAGATGATTTATGGTTAAGTTTAAAAATACAAAAAAATGACACCTAAAGAAAAGTTTTCATTATGTCAATCCTGTGAATTTCTTAGGCGTAACGCAACTTGCAAAAAATGTAATTGTTTTATGCCAGTTAAAGTACGTTTGCCTTTGGTGGCCTGTCCTATTAATAAATGGTAAGTTATGGATTACCCAGAAATAAATTTACCAGATACAGATTATATTCTCGTACCACCTAAAACAATTTTTTATCCACCTGTGGTAGAGGAACCTTATCTAGATCCAATTCTTTTACCTTCTCTGGAACAAGTTGAATCGGGTCTGGCAGATCAGGAATCTTCTGCTGAAGAAGAAAAAGCATCTTCAACGGAGGAAGGGTTAGAACTAACACCAGAGACAATACCGACAAACCTGCCAATCCCCAAAGAAACTTTATCATCTGAATCTGTAGCTACATTTAATATACCTTTTTTTGGGGAAATGCCTATACCTGCACCAGAGGTTATAGCTTCAAGTGTTATAGCTGCTGGTACTGCGTCAGTTGTATCTGTAGCAGGTGGTATTGCTATGCAATCTGTTTTAGCTTTTATCAAGAAAACATTTAAGAAAATGTTTACTAAGGTTTTGAAGAAGGAGGTAAAGGATCTGCAAACAAAGAAGGATTAGCTTTTACATAACTTCGTATATTGATTACATCATTGCAGATGTATGCGAACTTAGAAGCAGGGTTTATCATATAGCCACTTGCGTGAAGCTGACTACACTTCAAAACACGAACTAGCTGTTTATCATGCACTTGCTTGTCTAGTTCTTCTTTGGCTAGGTCTAGTTT
>VTLG01014746.1_pt1 | contig 28287 bp, 48 predicted proteins | sample 4694571 | NCBI WGS metagenome assembly VTLG01 (sample SAMN12604809, study PRJNA352737) | marine metagenome | biome: ENVO:00000447; feature: ENVO:00000209|ENVO:00000569|ENVO:01000036; material: ENVO:00002151; isolation source: viral sequences binned using virsorter ...
CACAACAAGTACCAGTTGCACCAATTGACATGCCAAACAAAGGTTTTAAAAATTAAAGACATGGAATTTAATAAGAAAATACAAATAGCATTAGGACAAATGTTTAACGGTTTAGAACTAAAAAGCGAAAAGTATAATTTTAATGCTGTAAAAAACTTAAAAGATAAAATACAAGATGCCGAACGTATAATAGCCCTACAAGAAGATGGGTTAAAGTGGTTAGATAAAACCAAAGATGCACGAAAAGAGTATATGAAAATTTGGACCGATGCAGAAGGTATAAATAGGGGTGCAGACAGACAGGCAGGTAATGTTTTAGACGAACTAGACGAAGCTATAGCTAAAGTGGGTAATTCTGCAAAAGATTTAGGTGTAAACGAAAAAAGTATTTCTGAATATACGCAGGGGTTGAAATTATTAGCTGAATTAAGAGAAAATCGGGGTGCATATCAAGAAATTAAAAAAGAACTTGATAAACTAAAGTAGACAATATAATGAAAAAGATATATAAAGACATAGAAACTGCAAAGAAAATATATTTAGAAACTGAAAAATCTAAATTAGAAAAATTAGAATTGTCAATACAAGATGATGTAAAATCATTATATTCTAAATACATTGATTTAACTGAACAATTTGATACTATTGTTGCACCAGTATCAAAAGTTAGAAATGATGTTAAAAAATGGGTATCAGATAGGGAAAAAATTACAAAAGAAGCAGAAGCATTATATAAAAAAACAGAAAAAGCAATTGAAGATTTAGGTGTTAATAGAAATACATTTGGATTATTAGATGATTTAGATAAAATTAAAAAAGACATAGTTGAAGATTTTGCAAAAAATTTATCAAAAAGTTTAGAAAAATTATTGGTTTAAAATAAATAAAATGAAAAAGATATACACACAATTAGAAAAAGCAAAACAAGAATTTGCAGAAGAAAAAAAACAATTAGAAAAAGTAAGATTAAGTACATTAAATGATATTACAAATGCTTTTTTAAGATCAGACAAATTAGTGACGAACGCAAATAAATTAGCAGACAAAATTGAAAAAGCATTTAATAATTATACAAATTTTCAAGAACAAGGTGTACAATTACAAAAACAATTAGAAGAAATAAAAAAACAAAATCAAAGGTTAGTAAAAGAAGCAACTAAACAAGCAAAAGATTTTGGTATTGAACCTAACAGTATAACAGAAGTTAAAAAAATAAATGAAATGGACGCAATTCTTGAAAGGACTGTAAATCTATTAATTTATCCATCAATTAGATAAAATTAAACAATAATTAATAAATGGCAGTATTATTTATATCAGAAAACAAACTTAAAAAATCAACTACAATAAATGGAAATGTAGATGTAGAATTATTACGTCCATATATGAAAGTTGCACAGGACATTCATATACACCCAAAATTAGGTACAGATTTATATGAAAAATTACAAACAGATATAACAGGTTCTAGTTTATCAGGTAATTATGAAAAATTAGTAGAAAGTTATATACAAGATGCATTGGTACATTGGACATTATATGAATGTATACCTTTTTTAGGTTATAAAATTATGAACAAAAACATTGTTCGTAAAACAAGTGAAACTAGTGAAAACGCAGGTTTAGATGAATTAAACTATTTACGTGAAGTTGTGCGTAATACAGCAGAATGGTATACTGAACGTATGATTGATTATATACGTCATAATACATCTTTATTTCCTGAATATAGCAGTAATACAAATGAAGATTTAACACCAACTACACAAAACTATTATAGTGGCATGAATCTTGATCCAGTTGCACCTGATTATAAAATAACATTAAATGATTTTCTAACACCTGACTTAAGAATGTACTAATGTATAAACCAAAAGCTAGTAATGAAAAAAAACTTAAAACGTATTTGAAAAAATGCAAAAAATAATATACACAATATTAATTTTATTTGCAACTAATAACTTATTTGCACAGTACGATTTATTAAAATGGTCTACTATTTACACATCAATTAGTGTAAACAATGCATTATTTCAGCAGGGTAATTGGCAAATGCAAGAAAATGAATTAGTCAATTTAACACGTGAAAATCCATATGATTTTAGTATACATTTAGGTATTAGAAAAATTGCAAGATTTGATTACCAAACTAAACCAGGTAATTTTTATGATGGTACAGAAAAATATCATACTGACAATGGATTAATTGGTGCAGTACATGGTTTTGAATATAAGGCACAAATAGAATTAAAAAGACAACAAGGTAGGGAATTTGAAAACAGACATATATTTGTTAGATATTTAGGTGATTTTTATACAATACGTGCAGAACAAAGATTTAATGGTTTAGCAGATATAAAATATACAAATTTAGACACACGTTTACGTTTAAAAGCAGGTAATAAATTAAATTTTACGTTTGGTTTAATGAATAGTTGGCGACCATTAGGTTATGGTTACAATGCAATACAAGCATATTTTGATCAAGGTAATCCATTTTATCAATTAGCATATGATTATGATTATAGTGATCAATATTATTATGTTGATGGTGAAAATAATGGTGTTGATGATTGGTATGATTGGTATGACTGGAAATGGTATAATCCTGATGGTGTAGAAATAGCACAAACAGATCACGAATTTTATAAATATCATTTTGGTAAAATAGTACGTGAATATACATTAGATGTTCAGGACAGTTTGGGAATGGTACGTGAAATGATTTTAGCAATAGGTACAAGTTATTATACGTATACAGATAAATTTTGGTTACATGCATGGACAGACATATATCCAAAACGTTGGTTAGATGATATAAATGAAGATGTAGAACGTTATATAGATTTAGAACCTGACAGAATAGATTATAGTGTAGGTTTTATAATGGGTACAAAAATAGGCAAAAAGAAACGTCTAGGTTTTTTTATAGAAGGTGATTATAATGACATGTGGCAACGTGAATTTTATAGTGTAAAAGCAGGTATTAATTATTTATTTTATTAATTATGAAAACAATTTGTAATATTTTATCTTTTTTAACATTTGGATTAGTATGTTTCAATAAATGTGAAAAAAATTGTAAAAAATAATGGCAACTGAAATTAGCAAACAAACAAAACTAAAATTAAGTTTAGAAACAATTATTGGATTAGGTGTTGTATTAGTGTCAATGACTGGCATGTGGTATACATTAGAAGCAAAAATACAAGAAGCAATGGTTGAACCTAAATCACCTATTGAACGTGTTGAATTTGATCTTAGAATTGAAGCAATTGGTAATCAAGTAATGAACAATGGCAAACAATTAGAAGAAATAAAAGCACAGTTGGACAAACTAGATGCTAGATTATATGAAGTTAGTACAAAATAAATATATAGGTATATTTTTAATATATATACTATTCTTATTGTGCATAATTAAAACTACAAATGCACAACAAACAATAACAAATTTAAATAAAACTAAAAATGGCATTGTTGTATTACAAATCAATGCAGATTTTAATAAAGCAAATACATTAGATTTAAGCAACTTAAATGACTGTGTAGTGTATTATATGGACATAGCACACGCAAGTGCCTTAAACGTAAGCAAAGTGCCTACTGTCATAATATTTGATGGTAAAGAAAAAGTAAGGTATGAAGCAAACATAATGATGAAGTTAGATGCAACACGTAAAGATGTGCAAAACTTTGTTGATAACATAATTTTAAACAAGTTTAACTAATGGCAAAGGGAATTAATTTTACATATAGAGAAAAATCAAAAAAGAAACGTAAAAATATACATTCAAAAAATAGATCAAGAACAAAAGGTGGTAAACAATTCCTAAAGCTATATAAAGGTCAAGGTAGATAATGGAATTAATCGTATTAAGATTTAGCAGTCAAGAAGATAGTACAAGTGGTTTATTATTTGAACGTACAGATTTAGGTAATAATTTTTTATGTTATACATTAGAAGATGAACGTAGAGCATTAAAAATACCAGGTGAAACTAGAGTACCAGCAGGTATATATGATATAGAGTTTAGAACAGTTGGTGGATTTCATCAAAGATATAGTAAAAAATTTGCGTTTCATAAAGGCATGTTGCAAGTTATGAACGTACCAAATTTTGAATATATACTAATACATATAGGAAATGATGATAGCCATACAGCAGGGTGTTTACTTATTGGTGATAGTCAAGAAAATAACATCATAATTAAAGATGGTTTTATTGGAAAATCAGGTAATGCATATAAACGTATATATCCAAAAATTGCAAAGGCATTAGAAAATGGTGAAAGAGTTACAATACAATATATAGATTATGATTAATAAATTATTTACAAGTGGTGCAAATGAATTAATAAAAAACGTTGGTAATGTAATAGATAATTTGCATACAAGCAAAGAAGAAAAATTAGAAGCTGAACAAAAAATCAAAAATATGATTTTAGGTTATGAAGCAGAAATGCAAAAACAAGTTACAGAACGTTGGAAATTAGATATGCAGTCAGATAGTTGGTTATCAAAAAACATCAGACCATTAGTATTAATATTTTTATGTGTATCAACTGTTTTATTAATTTTTATTGATGCAGGTATTATTACATTTAATGTAAAAGCAAGTTGGGTTGATTTATTACAATTAGTATTAATAACTGTTATTGGTGCATATTTTGGTGGACGTTCTATTGAAAAAGTAAAAAAATAATTTTGGACACAGAAAAATCAAATAATAGATTTAGATTAAAACCAAATGAAATTACTATATTAAAAGATATACGTAGACCAAAAATAAATAGATTAGTCATTGGTGATTTGCATTTACCTTATTCTTTGCCTGACAATAAATACTTAGAACATTGTCAAAAAATAGCAGAATTATATAATTGTACTGTATTTTCAGCAACTGGTGACGTTGTAGACTCTCATTTTTCTTCGTTTCATTCTACAAATACGCAAACACATGGTGCAAAGTATGAATTAGATATGTGTATAGAACAGATGAAAGATTGGAATAAAGCATTTCCAAAAGTTGATGTCACAATTGGTAACCATGATTTAATAGTACATAGAAAAGCAGAAGATGGTGGTGTTGATAAAAGATGGATCAGGGATTTTAATGATGTGTTAGGTTGTCCAGGTTGGAATTTTGAAGAAAAATTTGTACATGACAACGTATTATATGTGCATGGTACAGGGTGTAGTGGTAAAGGTATTATTAAAAGAAGTCAAAACTGGGGGCTTTCTATGGTACAAGGTCATATACATAGTCAAGCATTTATAAATTATACATCATCACTTAATGATCTGAAGTGGCAAATGCAAGTACCAGTCGGAATACATTACAATTCTTGGGCGTATTCATATGCAAAATTTCATACTGCAAAACCTATAATTGGTTGTTCAGTTGTCTTAGACAATGGTAAATTACCAATAATTTGTCCAATGGAATTATAGTTATTAACATACATTTATATCTAGTATTGTTAATTATTTGTTTACTTTCTTAACTTTTTTTTGTTAGTAATTACAAAATAGTTGTATATTTGTGTCATTAATCAATACAAATACAAATGTTTAAAAAATTCGCAGATTATTATACAGTTAATAGTAAAGAACATCATGTCTATTTATCAACTGTTGAAACAATTACAGACAAAATCAAAAATGATTTACGTCAATTAAAAGCACAACATCAATATAATGGTGATACTGAAATAGCAAAAGGTATTGAGTTAGCAATAAATGAATTGTGTTTTATTAATACAGATATTATGGCATTACAATTAAAAAAGATTAGCAATGAAAAATAATATTATTAATTTTATAGACAAAAATATAGCACCTATAATATGCTATACAATTGCATTAATGATTTTATTCGCAATAATGTTAATGCATCAAAAAGGATTTATTAATTTATATATTTAAAACAATGATAAAAAAAGGAATAGTAAAAAATGTACAAGCAAATGGTACATGGCAATTAAAAGATGGCAGTAAAACTTTTTACAAACATGAAGTTAGTTTTGATAATGGTGATACTGGTGAATATAGCAGTATTATGCAAGATCAGACAAAATTTGTAGTAGGTCAAGAAACTGAATATGAATTTATTAATGGTAAATTTCCAAAAATAAAACCAGTAAACACATTTCAACAAAGTAATTTTACACCTAAATTAAAAGATGATGTGCAACAATACATAGTAAAACAAAGTAGTTTAAAATGTGCAACAGATTTTGTAATAGCAAATGGTGGTGATGTAAAAACAATAATTGATACTGCTGAAATATTTGCAAACTGGGTTTTAAAAGGTGATAAACCAACAACTAATAGTGATAAAATAAATGATATTATTAATGATATACCATTTTAATTATGAGTTATTACAAACAACATAAAATAAAAGCAATTAAGGTATTAGAAAGTGTTTGTAAACACGTAAAAGAATGTAATACAGATTATGAAATGATAGATTTTGAACGTGCATTAGATGAAGTTAAATTACATTATTTTAATTATCTTAAAATGCAAGAAAATGAAAATTATAAACCAAAAATTGAACATAAAAGTTATAAATAATTTAAAATATTTATTATGATATATAAAGGAATATATGAAATAGATGATGTACTAATACAATATGAATATAATGTAGATGGTGGTGACTGGGAAAATCCCCCACATACAGAAGTTGAAATATTAAGTATGAAACATCAAGGTATTGAAGTGCAAGATTTATTAATTAATATTGCAAATGACTGGTATGAAAATGTAATAGAAAGTATTGAAGAATATTCTAAAGATAAAATACAATGTTAGATCAAGAAGTTAGAAAAATTATTTACTTAGCAGAAGAAATTGCAAATATACCATTTGGTAGTATCAAAAGTAAATCAAGAAAACGTGATATTGTATTAGCACGTCATTGTGTTGGTGCAATGTTAGTATCAGGTTTAGGAATACATAAACAAAAAGCAAGTGAATTAATGCAACGTGACAGAACAAGTTTTAATGTATATCAAAAAAAGCATGAAGAATATATGGAAAATCCAAAAATATATCCTGACTACAATATGTTTTATGATAAACTATTACAAACATATTTTGATAATGAAGCATTATTAAAAAATCCAAAAACTAGGGAATGGTATGAACAATTAGATACTATTAAAAACCAACAAAAAAGTTTGCACAGAAAATTATTACTTTTGGAACAGGAATGTAAATTGTTAGGTTTATGAAAAAAATAGTAGTAAAGAAAAAAACAGATTATACTGTTATATCTAATGTGTTTTTAAAGGACAAAAGGTTGTCATTAAAATCAAAAGGTTTATTAGCATATGTTTTATCATTGCCTAATGACTGGGTTTTATATGTGACTGAATTATCAGAACATCATAAAGATGGTACAAGTGCAATTTATTCAGCATTTAAAGAATTAATACAATTAGGTTATGTAAGACGCAAACGTGAACGTATTGATGGTAAGCTAGGTGGCATAGATTACATTATATCAGAAACACCTATTTTAAAAAACCTTAATGTAGAAAACCTTAATCAAAGAAATTCTAATAAAGAAAATCAACAACTACTAAATACTAATAATAACAAAGTAAATACTATACAAAGTAATTATATATTAGAATGGAATAAAATTGCAGAAGATATAAATTTTATTGACATAGATAATTTTATAGATTATTGGACAGAAAAATCACCTAATGGAAAAAAAATGAGGTGGCAAAAACAAAAAACATTTGATGTTAAAAGAAGAATGTTAAGGTGGCAAAAAAATGATTTTAATAAACCTAAAGTATCACAGACAGATCATATGTTTAATGTATGGCAAGAAGCAAAAAATATGATAAATGGACAATAATAAAATTTGGTACAGATACAATAATGATAATAAACAATTAAAAAATGACTGTGTTGATGTATTAAGTAGATGTTATTTAATGCTAGGACAAAAACCTGATGCAAAACAAATAGTAATGATGTCTAGTTTATTATATGAAGATTTAATTAATAGGTATTCATCAATGACAATACAAGAAATACAATATGCTTTAGAAAAAGGTATTAAAGATGGTGAAGATCTAAATTGTTTTATTAATGCACGTTCATGGAATGTATGGATTAAACAACACAAAACAAGTGAACAATTAAAAAGGCAACAAAAATTAATTACAGATTATCAAAAACATCAAGAAAATATTAAACAAATAAGTCATACAATAAATAAAGCAAAACAAATAAAATGATAGAATTTTTAAGACATATAACTGGTTTGTGTGGTGAACCACACCCTAGTTTGCTCACATTAATAATTAGCACACCATTTGTAAGTTATATTATATATAAAATAAAACATAAATAAAAATGAATATATTTATATTAACATTAGCAATATTATCTTTACTATATACTTGTATATGGTTAGCAGTAGATAATATGAATTATAAAAGAAAACAAAAAGAATTTAAAGATAAAATTAACAAATATTAAATAATTATGAAACTAAATCAAAAACAAAAAGTATTAAGACATTTAAAAACATATGGATCAATAACACCATTAGAAGCATTTAATGATTATGCCATAATGCGTTTAACTAGTAGAATATGTGAATTAAAAAATGAAGGTTATATAATAAAATCAGAATTAGTTAGTAGTAGAAACAGATTTGATGAAAAAGTATCATTTAGTAAATACACATTAAATGACAAAGAAAAAACTATCTAAAAAATTAGATGTTATTTTTAGCAAATACATTAGATGGTATTATGCTGATGCAAATGGTTATGTAGAATGTTATACATGTGGTATTACAAAACCAGTAAAAGAAATGCAATGTGGACATTTTCAAAGCAGACGACATTATGCAACACGTTGGCACACAGACAATTGCAAACCTCAATGTGTAAAATGCAACATGTTCATGCAGGGAAATATATGGGTGTATGGTAATAAATTAAAAGCAGAAATTGGTGATGTTAAATTTAATGAATTAATACAACTATCAAATTCAACTGTTAAATACACACAACAAGATTATTTAGATATGTTAGAATATTATAAAAAAGAATTAAACAATTTGATGTAAATAAATAATTATCAACAATTTACATATATGTCATTTATTTTGTTATACTTAACACGTGAAATTAACAGAACGTGAATATAATAAAATGTTAGACATTGCAAAAAACATTTGTAAAACAGATTTAGCAGAAGATTTATTGCATGAAGCATTGTATGCAACGTTCAAATATCCTGAAGAACAAATTGAGTTTATCAAAAAAGATGGTAAGCTCTTTTTTTTTGTAGCACGTATTATGGCAAATATGTATCATAGTAAAACAAGTCAATACTATTATAAAATAGCAAGGTTTTATGACAAACATACATTGCAAGATTGCACGAAAATATCAAAGTTTATATTTACTAATGATACAACACAACAAGAAAATATAGAATTAATAGAATCTATATTAGACGAATTGTACTGGTATGATCGTGAAATGTTTAAATTATATCATTTTGGTGAAATAAATGGTAAACGTTATACATTACAGTCATTAGCAGATAAAACAGGTATTAGTAGACGTTCAATATTTACAACAATAAAAAACGTTAAAACATATATAAAGAAACGTATAAATGAAATTAGAAGATTTGACTAAATATAAAGGTTATGACATACCTGCTATTGAATTTTATAATGAATATGGTGAATTAGAATATAGTGTCAATTTATATGATTATGAATTAGATGATATTGATGTTGTGTATGGCAGATATTTTGAACCTTATGGTATAATTAAATTATATAGAAATGATAAAAAAACCAGATTTAATGGTCAAGGCATACAACCTACTGAAAGCTAGTTATAAACGTGCAGTAGGTGGTTTTAAAGATGTTGATGAATCAACGTATTATGACAGAATACATACATGCACACGTTGTCCAAAATTTGATTATGTAGATTATGAATGTACTGTATGTGGTTGTCCAATAGAAACTAAAGCAAAATGGAAAACAGAAAGTTGTCCAAAAAATAAATGGTATGAAATTAAATAAAGAACAAAAAGAAAAAGCCAAATATATATGGCAGGGTATAAAAACAGGTAAAGCAGAAACACATCACTATAAAGTTGAAATGATAAAATTTTATAATGAATTAAATAATAGAAATTATAAATACACAACTAATTGTGGATCATGTCTTAATTCTTGTTTTGAATTTATAAAATCAATTGTTGATAAACCTAAAAAGAAAAATGGAAAAAAGTAAATATTATTATGATTTTGACAGAAATATGGAATGTGATGAAATGTTAGAAGATAATAAAAAAGTACCTGCATATTATTTAGGACGAAATGGACTAATGGCAAAAGATGTTATATGGCAATTTGATTTATCATATAATGTTGGTACATGCGTTTCATATTGTTTACGCAGTAAACGTAAACATAATGATGGTGGCATAGAAGATTTAAAAAAAGCAATTGCACATTTACAATTTGAAATAGAACAACTTGAAAATAATCAATAAAAATACATGGGAATTAATACCTGCTGACTATAATCCTAGACAAATTACAAAAACAGAATATAGTAGATTAAAAGCAGACATAAAAGAAAAAGGTATATTACAACCATTAGTAATAAATAGTAACTTAGACAGAAAAAATATTATAATAGGTGGACATCAACGTTATAATATAGCAGTTGAATTAGGCATACATAAATTACCTTGTATAGAAGTTAATTATGAATATGACAAAGAAATAGAAACAAATATAAAATTAAATAAATTAGGTGGTAAATTTGATAAAGACAAATTATCTAATTGGTTTCAAATAGACAGATTAAAAGAATGGGGTTTTAAATCAATAGATTTTGGTTTTAATTTAGATAAATTACCTATTAAATGTGAATGTTGTGGTAGACAAAAGTAGACATATAAAAAAAGAAGCAATATTAGATGCATTAGAACAATGTTTAGGTGTAGTTACAACTGCATGTAAACAAGTAGATGTACCACGTAGTACGTTTTATAAGTGGCTAAAGACAGATATTGATTTTGCAAACAAAGTAAAAGAAATAGAAAATGTAAGTTTAGATTTTGCAGAAAGTAAATTATTTGAGCAAATACAAGAAAACAATACAAGTGCAACAATTTTTTATTTAAAAACTAAAGGACGTAAACGTGGTTACTGGGAAAAACAACAACATGATATTACAACAGATGATGAACCTATACATATCAACATCAAATTAACAGATGACAATTGATTGTGAATTTACACCAAAACAAAGCCAGGCAATAAAGTATTTATTTGACAATGAAAGTACAGAAATACTTTTTGGTGGTGGTGCAGGTGGTGGTAAATCATATATTGGTTGTGCATGGATTATATTGTCATGTATAAAATATAAAGGCATACGTTGTTTAATAGGCAGGTCAAAATTAGACAATTTAAAAAAGACAACATTAAATACTTTTTTTGAAGTTTGCAGTAGTTGGGGTTTAAAAGCAAATAAAGATTATACATTTAATGGTGCATCTAATGTAATAACATTTTATAATGGATCAGAAGTTATACTTAAAGATTTATTCTTATATCCTAGTGATCCTAATTTTGATAATTTGGGTTCTTTGGAACTTAGTATGGCATTTATTGACGAATGTAATCAAGTTACACAAAAAGCTAAAGCAATATTATCTTCAAGAATAAGGTACAAATTAGATGAACATAATTTAATACCTAAATTATTTATGTCATGTAATCCTGCTAAAAACTGGGTATACAATGAATTTTATTTACCTGACAAACAAAATGAATTACCAATACATAGAAAGTTTATCCAGGCATTAGCAACTGACAATATACACATTTCAAGACATTACCAAGATCAATTAAAAAAATTAGATGAAATAAGCAAACAAAGGTTATTATTTGGCAACTGGGAATATGATGATAGTATAGATAAATTAATAGATTATAATGCAATATTAACTATATTTGATAATACAATAGTAGGTGGTGGTGATAAATACATATCATGTGATGTTGCAAGATTTGGTAAAGACAAAACTGTTATAATATACTGGAATGGTTTACGTGCAGAAAAAATTAAAGTATTAGATGCAAATAGTATAACAGATGCATCAAAAGAAATAAGAGAAATACAAAGATTAGAAAACGTACCATTAAAAAATATAGTAGTTGATGATGATGGTGTAGGTGGTGGTTTAACAGACATATTAAAAGCAAAACCATTTGTTAATAATAGTAAACCAATAAATGGTGAAAACTACATGAATCTAAAAACACAATGTTATTATAAATTAGCAGATTATATAAACACAGGTCAGATATATGTTAAAACAAATAATACAAACATTATAGAACATATGACAAAAGAATTAGATCAAGTCAGACGTGATAAAATAGATAAAGACACTAAATTAGCAATTGTGTCAAAAGAAAAAGTAAAAAACATATTAGGACGTTCACCTGACTATTCTGATGCATTAATGATGCGTATGTATTTTGAATTAAAACCTAATATGGGAAAATACTATATACACTAAAAAAAACAGGTAGTGACCAAAAACATAAATACACTACCTGTCAAATAAACAAATACGCACCAAAACTAAACAATTTATATTTACTAATAAATAACTTAATACAAATGTTATTAACACTAAACAACAAAGAATATTATATACCACAAAAATGGACAGAAGTTAGTTTGTCATGTTATCAAAAATTTATGCAAATAGAAAAAGATACAGACAAACATACAAAAGCATTGAACACAATTAGTTGTTTTACAGACGCACCTTTTGAAACATTAGAAAAATGCAAAAAATCAGACATAGATATTGTATTAAAATATGTTGCAAAACTATTGACAAAAAAAGTAAACACAACATTAAACTATATTATTGAAGTTGATGGTGTAGAATATGGTTTTAATCCTAATTTAAAAGATATGACAATGGCAGAATTTGTTGATCTTGATAATTATTTAAATGACATATGGAAAAATATGCATAAAATCATGGCAATATTATACAGACCAGTTGTAAAACGTAAAAACAAAAAGTATAATATAGAAGATTATGATAGTACAAAATGTTTAAAAGTTGCAGAAATATTTAAAGATGCATTAAGCGTTGCAACAGTTAATGGTGCATCAAATTTTTTTTTGACTATCGCAAAGGAATATCTGAACGTTTTGCAATTATATTCCAACAAGAAGAAAAACAAGAAGAAAACATACATGACACAGAACAACAATTTAGCAACAAATGGGGTTGGTATGGAGTAATATATAATTTAGCTAATGGTGATATAACAAAAATAAATAAAGTATTAGAATTATGTGCAGAAGAATGTTTTACATTTCTGTGTTATTCTAAAGATTTAAATAGTATAAAAAAATGACATTTCCAACATTTACAAATAAGGCAGGACAATTACAAAAAAATGTAACTTTGTTAAATATAATTAAATTATATGAACAAATTGCAGATGATAACAGTTATATACAAACATTTACTTTTGGTGATATATTTGAAATTGATTTAAATGATACTGCATATGCATTGTCACATTTAAGTATTGAAAGTGCAAATTATACTGCTAATGAATTGACATACGCATTAAAATTATATGTTATGGATTTAGTAAGTAAAGATGAAGCAAATGAAAATGATGTATTAAGTGATACATTACAAGTAATTGGTGATTTTATAAGTCAGTTTAAACATAGTACATCATTCGGTGATATGGAAAATGATTTTAGAATGAATGACAATGTAAGTTGTTCACCATTTACAGAACGTTTTGACAATGAAGTGTCAGGTTGGGTAGCAGATATAAGTATAACAGTCACCTTTAATGCAAGTGCATGTGCAGGTGACATAATTTAATAAATAAATGGCAACAACAGTAACTACATCTACATTAACAGTAGACATAAAAGAAACAATTACACTAAATGGTGTAACTTATGACAAAACAACAACGCAAGAAATTACAGGTATTGCACAATACAATAGCAGGGTATACCAATTAAAAGCAAGTACAACACATACATTAGTAGAATTTGCATCTGATCCTACAAACAATGTATTTGATAGTGATGATTTTAAGTATATGCGTATTACTAATCTTGATGATACCAACGCAATTAACATAACATTTGCAGAAGAAAGCACAGTAGGGTGTGCGTTTCAATTAGATGCAGGTGAAAGTTTTGTAATTTCAGCATTAGTAGTTGATAGTAATACAAGTGGTGGTGCAATTACATCATTAGGGCATAGTATATCAGACGTATTTGTACGTACAGGTGCAAGTGAAACAGATGTTGAAATAGTAGTAGCAACAGCATAATGTACGCAAACACAGAAAAAGTATTAGAACGTTTTGCACAAAAGGTAATAAACCAGTCAATACAAAACTTAAGTAAACAAGATCATATTGATAGTGGTAAATTAGCACAAGGTATGGATTATAATGTAAAAGTATATCCTAGTGGTGCAATAGAGTTAGACTTTTTCATGGCAGATTATGGTAAATTTGTAGATAAAGGGGTTAAAGGCAGTAGTGGTAAACAAAGTCCAAAAGGCAAACGTAATGCATATAAATCTAAATACAAATTTAAAGGACAAAACATAAAAAAAGGTGTAATTGAAAATTGGATTAAACGTAAAGGAATACAAGGACGTGACAGGGGTTATACAAAAGCAGATGGTACTAAAGTTAGGGGTACAGGTAGATTTATTAAACGTAAAACATTAGCATTTTTAATAGGTAGATCAATTGCATTATTTGGTTTACCTGCAACTAGGTTTTTTAGTAATGCATTTAGACAACACTATAAAAATTTACCTGCTGATTTTACTAAAGCATATGCAGATGACGTACAACAATTTTTAAAATTTGCAACTAAAGATTTTTTAAACTAAAAAACAATGGCATTAATTATACAACAACAGCCAAGTACAGATTTAAGAATAAGACCAGGACATGGTGATATTATTTTTATAGTAGGTGGTGGTACATTAACAAACACATTTAGACATAAATATGTTGCACAAATATACATGAATGATGTAGAGGGTGACACAACACCATATGGACAACAAAATATAGTAGCAACTTTAAAAGCACCTGCAAACGCAAAAGGATTTGCAGTATTTAATATTGCAAATATACTAGCAGATAATTGCAGTACAGACACATTAGGTATACCAAATACATTAGTGCCTGGTAAACCTGAATTTGAAAGTAAATTTAATGGTGTAGGGTTTAGTACAAAACAACATTCAATACATCAAATAGATAGTTTTGCAGGTAATAGAAAAAACTTTAGAAGATTTTTTGTGCAATTTCGTGAAGAATTTGCAACAACAGCAACTGGTAACGTTGCAATAACAGGTCAAATTAATAGTGAAATATTTAGTGTCACAAACGCAGTTGAACAATTAGAAGATGGTTTTGAAAGTTTTGACTGGTTGTCATATATACCAACAGGTACAACTAAGAAATTTTTGTCTACAATGCCAAGTGCAATTGATCGTAAATGGCGTAAAGGTGATTTTGGTTTAGTTGCATTTTTTCAAGGTAAATTTGATTTATCAGATAACACAAAACATTCAACTTTAGCAAATATTACATTTAAATTATATAACAGTAGTAATAGTTTATTAGCAACAATAAACCATAGTATAATTAGTAATACAATAGGTGGCACATCAATATCAGCAAATAGTTATTTAGACTATCATGATGCATTACATTCATATAATACTGTACCTGCTTTATTTTATGCAGGTGTTGGTTTTAACAACATAGAAATTAGAAATGGTACGCAAAGTACAGACACATCATATTACACAATACAAGGCACAAATATACTAGGTGATGTAATAACAGAAACAATTACAGTTAGATTAACAGATGATGATTGTAAAGGTTTTGAAACAATTAGATTAGCATATGTAAATAGTTTAGGCACATGGGATTATTACAACTTTTATAAAAAATCTACAAAAACAACACAATTGAAAAAAACATATTATAAATCTAATTATGGTGATTATCAAGGCAGAAGTTATGATCAAATATCAGCACAAGGTGGTAAACGTGCATTACAGACAGTAGCAGAAGAAATGATTGAAGCCAATACAGATTATATTACTGAAGCTGAAGCAACTGCATTAAAAGAATTATTTATATCACCTCAGGTATACATGCAAGTTGGTAAAGGCACATCAGTACAATTTGTACCTGTATGTGTAGAAGAAAAAGAATATATAAAACAAACAAGTGCAAATGACATGTTAATGCAATATGTTATACAAATTAAAAAAGGTCACAATACAAGGGTGCAAACATTATGATACGATTAGTTGTATATACAGACACAAAAGATTTTGAATTAGATACATATGGTGATGAAAGTATAAATATTACATATGGTGTAGATGATTTACGTGATATTGAAAGTAAAACAGGTCATTATAGTAAAAGTTTTGATTTACCTGCAACAAAAAATAATAATAGATATTTTGGTTATTTATATGATTTGCAAAGTGATGTGTCACAATACGATACTTTAAAAGGTCATAAATGTCAATTATATGTAAATAATATTTCAGTATTTGAAGGTTTGTTATATTTAAATGAAATAGTAAAATTAGATACAGAAACAAAATATAAAGTTAATTTATTAGGTGAAAGTGTACGATTAATTGAAGTGTTAGGTGATGCAACTTTGTCAGATTTAAGTTTTACTGAATTTACACATGATTTTACAGATACAAATATAAATGATAGTACAGATGTGTTCGGTGGTGGTAGTGCAGGTATTACATTAGCAAATGGTAATAATACACAGGCAATATATTATTCATTAGTGCAAAATTTAGGCATTATTGGTAATAATTCAGGACATATAACACAAATGGTTGGTGCAACAAACTATCAACCATTTATTAGAATGTTTAATATAATTAATAAAATATTTGAATTTGCAGGTTTTGAATATGATAGTGATTTTTTTAATAGTAGTTTATTTAAACAAATTTATATGGACACAGGTTTAAATGATAGTCGTATAAATTCAAATTTTGGTAGTGCATTTAGATTTATTGATAATAGTAGTGCATCAATTGTATCAACACCAAGTATTGACCATCTTTTTATAGATGCTAATTACAATGCAAATGCTTTTAATGCTGATACTATTTCTACAAGATTTTCATTTGATCAGGTACATAACATAACAACTAATTATACTAATATACCATACACTATTGAACCAACAACAGTTAGTGGTATAACAAATGATCCAGGCAACTTAATGGGTACAAATGGTACAGTTACATCACCTAGTGATAATTTTGAGGTGTTTGTATCATTAACAGTACATGTATTTGCAACTGAAGAAGTCACAATATCAATTATAGGTAGGCAAAATGATGGATCAACTGACACAGATCATATTATACAAGAATTTACAATGCCTAATCAACAAGATAGTTTTTTTGAACAAGCAGGTGGTTCACCACAACAAGAAATAATGTATAAAAAAATACAAGGTTTTACAACAATTGTATTAGGTGCAGGTGATACATTAGATTTTAGAATTAAAAAAAGTGGTGGTGATGCATGGATTGCACGTTATTCACATAATTGGCAACTTTTAAATGGTAGTACGTTCACAGGGGATTGTCAATTCCATTTAAATGCAAATTTTTTACAAAACACAACACCATTTCAAATTGGTACAGGTTTTAAATTTTTTGAAGGTTTTGGTGTAGTTACTGAAAATTCAATTAATCATGCAATGTGTCTTAGACATGATTTATTAACAGGTTTTTATGCTAACACATTATCAGTTGCACCATTATCTTCAACTACAAATGCAATACAAACTAAAATACATGATAATCATGGTGATGTTAAATTAGCAGATATTATTAAAGACATAACTAAAATGTTTAATTTAGTAATAGAAAACAGAAATGGTATATTAAAAATAGAACCATATAATGATTTTATTAAAGGTGGTACAACAAAACATTGGTCAAATAAAATTGATACAACAGAAATATTACAAAATTATGAACGTATACCAAGTAAAATTACATGGTCATATAGTAATGATGAAAATGATGTAAATTTAAATACATATAAAAATTATACAGATGAAGATTATGGTTCAATAACAATACAAATACCAGTTGATTATATTGATGAAAAAGAAATAAAATTAGAAGTTTTTAGTGCAACAGTTTTTCAACAATTGTCAAGTGGATTAAGGTACAGTACATGTTATGGTTATGAAGATGGTGTATATGAACAAATTGAAAACAAACCAAGATTAATTTTTAGAAATACAAAAAATATACACACAACATTAAATGATGTTACAAATGTAAGGACATCACAAAAATATACATCAGGTGGGCATTTCCAAAAATATCCTGATGATTTAACAATTGCAGATCACGATTTAAATTTTGGTTATACACAAAATGTTTTTATTGCTACACCATTTGCAACACCTCAAAATCTATATAATAAATTTTGGTTTGATTATGTCAATGAAAGATATACGCAAGAACGTGTATTAGTTAAAGCAAAAGTATATTTAACAGAAACAGACATACAAGCATTTAGTTTTGCAGATACTATTATTATAAATAACCAACAATATAGAGTTACAAAAATAGATTATAAAGCAGGACAAACAGATTTAGCAAAAGTTGAATTAATTAAAATATAATGGCAAAAAGAATATTTCAAATAGTAGATAATGTAATAACTTTTATTGGTGATAAAGGTTTAGAAGTTGCAGGTGATAGTACAGATTGTAAAATGGTAGGTGGTAAATTTGTGAACAATACATGTATAATTAATAACGTGAAAAAACCAGTAGATAATTATACAGGTAATAGAAATATTTTAGGCATAGGTAATACAATAGATGAAGATGCAATAAATAATAATATAATTGGTGATTATAACACATTAGGAAATGTAGAAAATACACATACAATAGGCAAATTTGCACATACAACAAGACATAGTGAATATAATCATGCTATTACAAGTGCATTAGGTAGATCACAGCGTAGTGTTTTAATGTATGAGGGTACAACAACAGATGCAACAGAAACAGAAATATTTATTGGTGGTGAAAGTGGTAAAAGATTTATTGTTGATGAAAGTAAAGAATGTGTAATAGCATTAGAATGTTATATTTTAGCAAGACGTGTTGATAGTCGTGATGATGCATGTATGGGTAAATATCAACGTAATACATTCAGGACACATGCAGGTGTATTAAGTAGAATTGGACAAAACAATTTAACAAACCATAATCATGGTATTAGTGGTTGGACAAATGATTTTACTGCTATAAGTGATACACCTGACTATATAAAAGTTACTGTAACTGGGCAAACAAGTTGCACAATACATTGGACAGTAGTTGTAATGGTTAATGAATTAAAAACAAGTTTTATATAATGATACATGAAAATTTTAAATTAGTCGGATCAGGTATAATTGTAGGTTTTGCAAACTTAAAACAAATATTACCAATACTTTCAGAAATAAAAGTAAAAACAAAAAACAATAGTATAATATTAGGTAAATGGCACAGGAAGAAGTAATATTAAAATTATCAGCAGACGTTGGTAATCTAAGAAAAGAATTAGAAGATGTTAAAAAAGGCATTGATGGTATTGGTGATGCAACTAAAAAAACTGAAAAAAATACTGGAATATTAGCAAAAGGTATTAAAAAAGTAGGTGCATCATTTGGTTCTATTTTAAAAGCATCAGGTATTGTAATAGTATTACAAAAAGCATTTGAATTTTTTAGTGAGGCTTTAATGCGTAATCAAAAAATAGCAGATGCAATTGCAATAGCATTTGATACTGTTTCTATTGTATTTAATGAAATTGTAAATGTATTAGTTGGTGTATATGAAAACGTTGCAAAATCTAGTGAAAATTTTGATGCATTAGGTAAAGTATTAGGTGGTATGATCACCATTGTATTGACACCTTTTAAACTAAGTTTTTTTGGTATTAAATTAGCTATTGAACAAACTATATTAGCATTTGCAAAACTTACTGGTGATGATGAAAAAATAATAGAATTTACTGCTAGAGTTAATGATACTAAACAAGCATTAGAAGATACTGCAATTGGTGCAGTTGATGCAGGTAAATCAATAGTATCAAATTTTAGTGAAGCAGTAGGTGAAGCAACAAATATAACAAAACAAGTTGTAAGTGGTATTAAAGATATTAGTATTACAAATGCAATAGAACAGGCAAAAACAAATAAAGAATTAGAAAAAACTGCACAATTAGCACAGGCACAATTACAGGGTTTAGTAGAAGAAAATGACAGATTAGCAGAACAACAAAGACAAATACGTGATAATGAAAATGCAACTTTTGAAGATCGTATAAAAGCAAATAACAAATTAAAAGAAATACTAGACACACAGAAAAAAGATATGTTGGCATTAGCTGATATAAGAATTGCAGAAGCACAGGCACAACTAGATACTTTAAATAATACAGAAAATCAAGTAGCATTACAAGAAGCATTAAATGAAAAAAAGGCAATAGAAGCACAAATAACTGGTTTTATGTCAGAACAAATGACAAACCAAATATCATTAGAAAATGAAAGACGTGATACAGTAATTGCAATTGGTTTAGAAATGCAAACAGAACGTGAACGTGAAATAGCAGAAATTAATGCACATTTTGATGAACAATTTAGATTAGCAAAAAAAGCAGGAATGGACACAGTTGGTTTGGAAAAACAAAAAAACAAGGCATTAAGGGATTTAAGAATACAACAACAACAACAAGATTTAGAACAAACTGCAAGTACATTAAATGCAATTAGTGGATTATTTGGTGAACAAACAGGTGCATTTAAAGCATTAAAAGTAGTTGAAACAACAATATCTACATATACATCAGCACAAAAAGCATATGAAAGTGCATTGGAAATACCAGTCATTGGTACGTTTTTAGCACCAATAGCAATGGCAGGTGCAATTGCAACTGGTTTACGAAATTTATCAGCAATAACAAATACACCTACACCTAGTTTTGCACAGGGTGGTATGGTTGGTGGTTATGGTTCAGGTACAAGTGATAGTGTAAATGCAAGATTAAGTAAAGGTGAAACAGTCATTAATGCAAAATCAACTAGAATGTTTAAACCAATATTATCACAAATAAATCAAGCAGGTGGTGGTGTAGGTTTTGCAGATGGTGGTACATTAGACACAGGATCAGGTGGTATGACAACAGGTGTTGTTAAGGCATTTGTAGTAGCTGATGATATGACAGATGAACAACAAAGATTAAGTAATATTAGAAGAAAAGCAACAATATAAAATTATGGAAAAAAAGACAACAAAAATAGTAGAATTAATTATTGATGACGATAATCAAGAATTAGCAATTGATGCAATAAGTTTAGTCACAGAACCTGCAATAGAACAGGATTTTGTATATTTTAATAAAGCAAAAAACAATTTGACTTTTGCAAAAGTAAATGAAGAAAAACGTTTATTAGTGTCACCTGCATTAATACCAAACAAACAAATTTTTAGATTTGATGCAGATAAAAACCAAGAATATTATGTGTACTTTACAGAAGCAACTGTAAAAAAAGCATCAGAAATGTATTTGAAATATAACAATAATAATAATGCAACAGTACAACATGACAATAAAGTAACTGGTGTTCATACAGTTGAAAGTTGGATTGTAGAAAATTCTGACATTGACAAATCTAATTTATATGGCTATAATTTACCAAAGGGTACATGGTTTGTATCAATGCGTATAAACAATGATGAAGTATGGAATCAAATAAAAGAAGGTACATTAAAAGGACTTAGTATTGAGGGTTACTTTGTAGACAAAATGGCTAAAATGAGCAAATTTGCACGTGTAGGTAGTATGGTTACAGATGGCAAAGATGGTGCAATAGATTTACCATTATATGATAATGAAGATGAAGCATTAGAAAAAGCAAAAGAATTAGGTTGTGATGGTATACATGAACATACATTAGATGGTAAAACAGTATATATGCCATGTGCAGATCATGATATTATTAGTAATTTATCAGAAATATTACAAGAAGATTGTGGTTGTATGGAAACAGAATTAATTACACCTAATCCATGTACAAGTGGTTATGAACCAATAGGTCATAAAATAAAAGATGGTAAAAAAGTACCTAATTGTGTACCTATTGATGCTAAAAAAAAAAAGAAAAAAAAGAAAAAAAAGAAATACTAGAATCATATACTGATTATCCACAAGGTGCAGTAAATAATGCAAAAAGGGCAATAAAGTGGAAAAAAGAAAATGGTAGTAGTTGTGGTACACGCATAGGGTGGACACGTGCGAACCAAATCGCAAATAGAAAACCAATAACACGTGATACAATAGCACGTATGGCATCATTTAAAAGACATCAACAACATAAAGATGTACCATATAGTGAAGGTTGTGGTGGTTTAATGTGGGACGCATGGGGTGGATCAAGTGGCATTAATTGGGCAATAAGTAAATTAAAAGAAATTGATGCAAAAAAGTAATAAAATAAACTTAATTATATTTACTATAAATAACCTAAATATAAATTTTTAAAAATGGACTTAAAAACAAGAATCAGGGTTGCCTTAGGAATTGAGAAAGAAGAAACTACTCAATTAGCATATGAGGGCAAACTAGCAGATGGTACTATAATTGTATCAGAAGCAGATGCTCTTGCTGAGGGTGTCGCAGTAAACGTATTAGTAGAAGATGGTACACAGATGCCATTACCAGTTGGTGAATATGAAACAGAAGATGGTATGAAATTTATCGTTGAAGAAGAAGGTATTATTGCATCAATGGTTGAAGAAGCAGAAAAAGAAGAAGATGAAGATAAAATATACGAAGATGAGGAAAAAGAAGAAATGTCAGATGACAACGCACAATTATTTGCAGAAATAGGTGCAGTAGTTAAAGAATTACTTGAAGAAGTTAGAAATGACATTGCAAGACTAACATCTGAATTAGATGAATTAAGAGGTGAAAATTTATCTAAAGATGAAAACATTGCAGAATTGCAAAAAGAAAACACAGAATTAACAAAACAGGTTAAAGAATTAGGTGAAACACCTGCTGAAGAACCTGTTAAATTAACAAAATTTCCAAAAAAATTACAGGAAAAAGTTGAAATGTCAAAAGAAGATTATGATAAAATGACATCACAACAAAAGTATTTATACAATTTTAATAACTTAAATAAATAAAAAAATGGGAGTATCAATAACGTCCAGCTCGTATGCTGGAAAACATGCAGGTTTATATCTGAATGTAGCTTTAAAACAAGCAAAATCATTAGAGTTTATGACAGTACGTGAAAACGTAAATTTTAAAGAAGTGGTAAACAAAGTAGCAGGTGCAGATCTTGTAAAAGATAAGGATTGTGGATTTAATGAAAATAGTGCATCTTTAACTTTGACAGAATCTGTTTTATTTGTAGAACCATTTCAAATTAATCTTGACGTATGTAAAAGTACGTTCATTAGTGACTGGTCATATGAAAAATTAGATGATTTTACTGCATATGCAACATCATATTTAGCTGATAGTATTGCAGATAGCGTTGAAACATCTATATGGCAAGGTACAACAGGTACATCAGGACAATTTGACAAAATTGCAACAGGATCAATGACATCATCATCAGCAGGTGGTGCATTTATTTCAGGATCAGGTACAGGTAATATTATTACTGAATTAGGTAATTTAGTAGCAAACATACCAACAGCAGTATATGGTAAAGAAGATTTATATATCTATATGAACAAAAAGACATACAGATTATATATATCAGCAATTTCAGCTTTATCAGCGTTTCCATTTAACCACATGGGGCAGTATACACCTGAATTTGAGGGTGTAAAAATTGCAGTTTGTCCAGGTATTGCAGACAACGTAATGTACGCAGGACAAAAATCAAATATTTTCTTTGGTACATCATTAGATAGTGATTTAACAACAATTAAAGTATTAGATTTAGAAAACATTACAGGTGAAGATACAGTTAGAATGGTTGCATCATGGACAGCAGGTGTTCAGGTTGGTGTAGCATCAGATTTTGTATATCACGCATAATTATTAACTAGCTTAAAGCAAGGGGTGTAAAAATCCCTTGCATATAGCATCTAAAAACATATAAAAATATGGCATGTGAATTAACTAAAGGCAGACAATTAGACTGCCGTGACATTATGGGTGGAATAAAAAACATCTATTTTGCACAACATGAAGATGCAACTATTACATCAAGTGCAGGTGAAGTTACTGATTTAGATATTACAACAAATATGTTCAAATATGCTTTACCACGTGGTACAGGTTCATTTACAGAAACTATACAGCCAAGTGTTGAAAATGGTACAGTATTTTATGAACCATCTGTAAATATTAAATTACACAAAATGACTGTTGGTGATCGTAATGAAATTAAATTATTAGCACAAAACAGATTATTAGTGTTTGTAGAATTGAATCAAAAACAAGGAAATGGACAAAATGTAATTTGGTGTTTAGGTGCAGATCATGGATTAGAATTATCAGCAGGAACTACTGCATCAGGTGTTGCATTTGGTGACATGAATGGTTATGATTTAACATTTACAGGTGCAGAATCAGAACCTTGTTTATTAGTACAGTCATATACGACTGCACCATTTGACAATGCAGGATTTACAGTTACAGTAACTGCATCATAAATCAAGACCTTTTTAAAGGCATTATATATATTATTTAGTTAAAGACAGGTAAATGCCTGTCTTTTTCTATATATATGTGTAATAAATTAGGTTTTTTTATATTTACTATAAAAAGACGTGTTATATATCAAAAAGGCATCAGCAAATACATTAAAGGTTACATTAAAAGATAAAATGACTGCAACAGTATCAACTTTTAAATTAAAAATCACTAATGATATAAAGCAAGTAGAACAAGAAATAACAATTACACCTACATTAACTAATTCAAGATATGATACGTTTACAATTACAGAACCTGGTGACATTGCTTTAACAGATGAAGGTAGTTATACATATGAAATAACAGGTGATGATGTCACATTAGAAAAAGGTAAAGCAATAGTATATGATGGTACATTTACAACTGCAACAAGATTTGGTGATGAAGTGACATATACAGAACATACAACAACAGAAAATAACACACAATATATAACTATATAATTATGGCTAAAAATCAAGTACAATTATTAAATGAACAATTAGGTAAAGGTGGCAATAGTGTTGTCTTTACAACTGCATCACAGACAGAAAACTTTTATGCAGTACATTTTGTAACTGAAAGTGTAGTTAGTGCAATTACAATAACTAACTGTACTGGTGAAAGTGCATTACAAACAACAATACCAGCAGGTACAGTTATATTTGCTAATATTACTGCAATTACTATGACTAGTGGTGTTGCAATAGGTTATCACAACTAATATGTTAAATCAAGCATTAGTATTAAAATCTAGGGTTAGTAGTGGTTTTGCTATTACAGATATTGAAAGTTTAAAACAATGGTTTAAATTTAATACAGGACAAATTGCAATAACTGATGGTATTCAATGGAATGATAGTAGTGGCAACAACTTACACGCTAGTCAAACAACAGATGCTCAAGAAGGATCAGGTTTTAGTGGTGGTGGTTTTGTTTGTGATGCTGGTAGTCAAGATAATTTAGATTTTTCTACTGTATATACAGATGATAGTGATTATCACGTATTTATGGTATTAGATTTAGCAGAAGAAAGTAATGAAACATTTATAAGTAGTGTTGATAATACATCTTTTATGCGTTTTGGACAAGGTGGTACTGCTGAAGCATTTAGAATGAAAAATGGTGGTACTACTTTAAATATAACACTATCAAGTGGATTTGGTACTACAAAAGCAATAGCAGAAGTTACAAGAAATACAAGTAATGTTGTTAGAGTTTTAAAAAATGGTGTTTCTTTAGGTAGTGGTACAGGTAGTGGTACATTTGGTTTTGAACAATTAGGTAGTTCTGCAAATGGTTTAACATCTGCAACAATATTTGAAGTGGTAATATTTAGTAGTGCGTTATCAAGTGCAGATGCAACAAATGTACGTAATGATATTGCAGATAGAAATAGTATAAGTTTATAATTATGGACAAAGAAAGGTTATTACAAGTTTATTTACAACAACAAACTGCACCGAAAATTACTGAAGCAAATGGTCAGGACTGGATTTTATATGGTGATGGTGAATATAAGAATATGTACCCACAATTTTTAATTGATATATATAATTCAAGTGCAACACATTCAGCAATTGTTAATGCAACATCAGCAATGATAAGTGGTAAAGAAATTGTAATAGAAGATCAAGGTAATAATTTAGGCACATATGTTGAATTAAAAAAGTTTTTAGCAAATATAAATAGACATGGACATACTGCACATGAATTAATAGAAAAAATATCATTTGATTTAAAATTATTTGGTGCATATGCAATAAATATTATATGGTCAAAAGATAAAACACGTATTGCAGAAGTTTATCATGTACCAGTTGAACAGGTACGTGTTGGTAAAACAGGTATGAATGGACATGCAGAAGAATATTATTTATCTTCTGACTGGTCACAATATAGAAAAAAAGAATATGCACCACGTATGGTAAAAGCATACAATACAAAAGACAGATCAGATGCATCACAATTATATTATTGTGGTGTTTATTCACCTGGAATGGAAGCATATTTTACACCTGATTATTTGGCATCTACTAATTGGATTTTAGTTGATAATTTAACATCAGAATTTCACCTTGCAAATATATCTAATGGTTTTTCACCATCATTTTGGATTAATTTTAATAATGGAATACCAACACATGAAGAAAGGCATAAATTAGAAAACCAATTAGCAAAGAAATTTACAGGTGCAAATAAAGCAGGACGTTTTGTACTTACATTTTCAGATGATAAAAATAATGCACCTGATTTACAACCAATACAACTTTCTGATGCAGACAAACAATATACTGTACTTAATGAATTGTGTATACAAAATATAATGATAGGACACAGGGTTACAAGTCCAATGTTATTGGGTGTAAAAACAGATGGACAATTAGGTGGACGAAATGAAATATTAGAAGCATATGAATTGTATTCTAACACAGTTGTTAAACCAATGCAAGATTTAGCGTTAAAAGGGCTTAAAATGGTCTTAGACGTAAACAATATAAATTTACCAATAGCTCTAGCAGATGTATCACCATTAACAAGTAAATTTGATGCAGATGTATTGGCAGATGTATTGACGCAAGATGAAATACGTGCAGAATTAGGTTATGCACCATTAGAACAAGTTGAAGCAAATAATAAATTTACAAGTGAAGAAAATGCATTAGATCATTTTTTAGCTAATTATGGAGAAGATGAAGATTTGGAAAACTGGGAATTAATTGATGAAGAAGATGCAAGTGAAGAAAATGCACAATTTGATTTTGAATATAATTTAAATGAATTATACAAAAAAACAAATTTAGTTAGGACTGCAACAGATCGTGCAGAAAAAAAGAGTAAACAAGATGGATTTGATGATGATTTAAATTTATATAGGGTAAGATATGTTTACACAGGTAAATCAAAATCAGACACAGGTGAAAGGGAATTTTGTAAAAAAATGATGTTAGCAAATAAAGTATATCGTAAAGAAGATATTGCACAAACAAAAGATGGTGGTTTAAAACATTCATTAAGCAATATTAAAGCAAATCCAAAATTAGCAGGTAATAAAAGTGGAGTATATGATATATGGCGTTTTAAAGGTGGTGCAAATTGTCACCATAAATGGTTTAGAAGAATATATTTTAGAAAATTTGGTGGTGGTAAACCAAATATAAAAACAGATAAAGTAATAACAACAACAAAAGCAAGAAGTCAAGGGTTTAAACCTGTTGCTAATCCACAACAAGTACCAGTTGCACCAATTGACATGCCAAACAAAGGTTTTAAAAATTAAAGACATGGAATTTAATAAGAAAATACAAATAGCATTAGGACAAATGTTTAACGGTTTAGAACTAAAAAGCAAAAAGTATAATTTTAATGCTGTAAAAAACTTAA